>OLPW01001629.1_pt1 | contig 22562 bp, 12 predicted proteins | sample 1672161 | NCBI WGS metagenome assembly OLPW01 (sample SAMEA3136654, study PRJEB25190) | human gut metagenome
CTTTATCCCAGGTCTTACCCGCACCGCAGAAGTTTGCCACAAGCATGGCGCAAAGCTGGCCGCTCAGCTTCAGCTCTGCTACGAGTGGCGCGCAACTGGTGAAGATGAACTTCACTCCTACGCTCCTTCCAAGGACGTAGTTTCTGGCCCCTTCGTAGGCATGCCTGAAAAGGAATTCACCAAGGAAGAAATTGCTATCGTAGTTAAGCAGTACGGCGAAGCAGCTCTTCGCTGCAAGAAGGCTGGCATCGACATTATCGAGATTCATGCTGGTATCGGCTACATGGTAATGCGCTTCATTTCCAAGTACTCCAACCATCGTACTGACGAATATGGTGGATCCACTGAAAATCGCTGCCGTCTGCTCACCGAGATCATCGACGAGATCCACAAGACTTGCGGCGACGATATGCCTATCTTGATTCGTTACTCTGCAGACGACCTTATGCCTGGTGGTCAGCGCGTTGAAGACCTCAAAGAGGTTATCGAATGCGTTGAGAAGCACGGCGTAGATGCTTGGTCTATCCAGGCTGGCTTCCACGAGGCTCCTCGTCCTGTTGCTAACCAGCTCGTTCCTGAAGGCGAGTTCATTTATCTGTCCAAGGAAGCTAAGAAGTACACCACTTTGCCTTGCTTCCCTGGTACTCGTATTAATCACTTGGATGTTTGCGAAAAGATTTTGGCAGACGGTTCTGGCGATGCTGCTGGTATGGCTCGTCACTGGATTGCAGAGCCTGAAATCGGCATCAAGGTTGCTGAAGGCCGCAGCGAAGAAGTTCGTCCTTGCATCGTTTGCTCTCGCTGCCTTGACAACATCTTTATTGGTAAGCCTTGCAAGTGCTCGGTTAACCCCAACGTATACTTCTCTCAGTACGGCTTGCCTGCAGATCATCAGGTAACGGGCGAAGAGGCAGAAAAGAAAATCCTCATCGTTGGTGCTGGCCCTGCTGGTTTGGAAGCTGCTCGCAACTTGAAGATGCGTGGCTTCAAGAACGTAACCGTTGTTGACCAGAAGAAGAAGCCTTGCGGTTTGCTGAACCTTGCTCAGGTATTGAACGAAGAACTTCCTCCAATGGTTGATTGGTACAACAACGAAATCAAGCGTCTTGGCATTGATGTTCGTTGCAACACCAAAGTAGACGTAAATTACCTTAAGGATTTCGGTGCTGACGAAGTAATCTTGGCTGTTGGTCCTGAAACCACTTCTCCTGATGTTCCTGGTAAGGATCGTAAGAACGTTATCGATTCTCACGCATTGAAGGAGCTCGTTGAAGGCAAGGGCACCCCTGGTAAGGGCTTCATGTGGGGTCTTTCCTGCTTCGGCATGGGCATCCTCGGCGCACCTTTGGGACTTATGCAGTGGGGTCTTGGTACTCACTTGCTGGTTAAGAAGCGCATGGCTGTTATCGGCGGCGGCTTTGCTGGTATCGAGGTAGCATCCTCCATGAACGAAGGCCGTGAGGTTACCGTTATCGAGCCTGCTAAGAAGGCTGGCGCTGAAATCGGCATCATCGACAAGAACCCTGAGCTTCGCAAGCTGAAGAAGGAAGGCGTAAAGATTCTTACCTTGACCAAGGTTAAGGCTTACACCGACGAAGGCGTACTTTGCGAAGATGCTGAGGGCAAGGAATTCACGGTTCCTGCTGACACCATCATTACGGGTACTACCATGATCGACAACACTCAGCTCTATGACGAGGCTAAGGGTGTTCTTGGTGAAGAGCATCTTCACCTCATCGGTAATGCTTCTCCCCACACTGACTGGGAAGGCGTTGCTGCAAACGATCCTTATGGTACGCCTGAGTTCAAGCGTCTCCTCGAGGCAATTCGTGACGGTTACTTGGTAGCAATGCAGATGTAATACCGGCTGATACGGACGTAATACCGACCGATACGGTTGCTTAAGGCGATTGCTAAGGCAGGCGCCAAGAAAGCATAAAGATAAGTGCATTCGCGCTAGATTCTTTAACGGCGAGAGCCCAACATTTGTTGGGCTCTTTTTTCATGGATGCGGTTCTAACAAATCGTTCTAAGTGCGCGGTTTAGGTTTTGATCTATAAGCTTGGATCTCAGCTTGCAAAGCCTGGATTTTACCTATAAGCCCGATTTTGACCTATAAGCTTGGATTTTGGCTTATAGGTGCGGATTTTGACACAAACCTTGATTTGGCTTATGAGCCTAAATATTGACCTATAAGCCCTGATTTCGACACATGAGCTTGGACTCTGGTTTATAAGTCTGGATTTTGACACATTTTAGGCTCGTATGTATGTTTGTGTTTGACCGTTTCAGAATTATATTCCACAAATGTGAAGTATCTTATTTAAAAATAAACACTAGTATAGAAAATGTTGTATAAATTCATGGAGCTCGAAATGATATTTAGAGATTCGTGAATTTGAGAATTGTTTTTAAATTAATTTTATACACACAAGACCAAAATGTGACAAAACTTGCAATTCGCAAACATAAAAGTGCACGCAAGCTAAAAATGTGGCAAATATAGTTACTACTTTGACGACGAATCTGATGATTGCTATGGAAGTTGGCCTGGCGGTTGCTACTGCGTAGGTTTGGTAGATGCTGCTGCAGTGGTGGATTTGGTAGTCATTACTGCGACTGCGGGTTTGGCAGTTGTTGTCATGGCAATAGGTTTGAGGTTGTTCTGGACGTCCCTGAATTGTTTGAAAAGCGCTATGCGGAAAATGAAACAATCTTCTTGAATAGCGTTATGCGCAACATGAAACAATCTTTTCTAAAAAGAATATAGGAACTTGCAACCCTGATTACAAATGTGCGAGTAAGCTGGTTCTATAGGGGGAATATTACAAAAAATGGCGTACTAATGGAGGGGAATCATTATGTACACCTTGGGGATCGATATTGGTTCAACATCAAGTAAAGCTGTCATTCTTGAAGACGGCAATCGTATTGTGGCGCGTTCTCTTTATGCCCTCGGAGCAGGGACAAGTGGTGCGGCGCGTGTTATCGATGATCTATTCGAAAAGGCGAATCTTTCCTGGGGCGATATTACTTACTGCATCGCTACCGGCTATGGACGCCAGCGCTTTGAGCAGGCAAATGAGGAAATCAGCGAGCTTTCTTGTCATGCATTAGGAATGAGCCATCTGTTGCCTGGGATTCGAACCATTATTGATATTGGTGGCCAGGATGTAAAAGTTCTTAGTCTCAATGACCAAGGTATGCTAGAAAACTTTGTCATGAACGAGAAATGCGCCGCTGGAACTGGCCGATTTCTCGATGTAATGGCAGGTGTTCTTGAAACCACCACCGATGAGTTAGGCAATCTCGATGCTCAAGCAACAGATCCCGTGAAGATTAGCTCAACCTGTACGGTTTTTGCGGAATCGGAAGTTATTTCTCATCTGGCTGAAGGCAATAAGATCCCCGATATTGTTGCAGGCATTCACAATTCTTGTGCGCAAAGGACAGCGGGTTTGGCGCGTCGCTTAGGGATACATAAGCCTGTTGGTATGAGCGGCGGTGTCGCACAAAACGCAGGAGTCGTTCGTGCTCTGGAACGAGAACTTGGTGCTTCTATTTCAGTACCTGAAAATTGCCAGTTTGCCGGTGCGATAGGTGCAGCACTTAAGGCGTACAAGAAGTGTAAATAAATATTTGAGGCAAATAAATATCTGAGACGTGTCAAATAGAGGCATTTTAAAAACACTTGCAAGGAAGCAGAAGAAAAAACCGAGGTTATTTTAGCAGGGATCGTCATGGATAACCGAGGCAATTTAAGTGGGATTCGCCATAGATAAGCGAGGTTATTTCAAGTGAGGTCCGTCATGGACGGAGGCAAGAAGGGGTGTATTGCATGGGGACTGTTGAAGAAAAATCGCACAAAACAATTGACGAATTGTTTTCCGAGATGGAGCAGGCGATCGCTGATCCGCAGAAAACCTTTGAAAAGTATCGAAGCGACAATCAAAAGGCAATAGGTTGCTTACCGTATTTCGCCCCTTACGAGTTAGTGGATGCTGCGGGGATGTATCCACTCGAACTCTGGGGAGGCGACACTGAAATAAGTCGCGCAAATGGATACTATCCTGCCTTTTATTGTTCGATTTTGGTAACGCTCATGGAGCGCGCCTTGCGTGGCGAGTATAGCTATCTATCAGGCGTTATTATTCCCACCACGTGCGACGGCTTACGTAATTTGGAAGAGAATTGGAAATTTGCGCTTCCTGAAATGCCTGTTATGAGTTTGGTGCAGCCAGCAAATCGCACTCATCCAGCGGCGGAGGACTACTACTTATCAGAACTAGAAGACGTCAAAGAAAAGCTGGAAGAAATTTTGGGCAATTCTATTACCGACAAAGCTTTGCGCACCAGCATCAACGCGTACAACAAACAACGTGCGGCGATGAGGGAATTCGATTTAGTTGCTGCAGCTCATCCAGGGGTGGTTACTCCCTGGAAGCGTCATGTGGTGTATAAAGCAGCTCAGATTTTGCCAGTTCGAGTACATACAGAAATGGTGCTTCAGATTAATCAAGAACTCTCCAATCTTTCTGATGATACTTTTGATGGTTTGCGCCTGGTCGCAACAGGAATCTTGCTTGATTCCAAACCGCTTCTCGATGAGCTTGAGAAGCAGAATATTGCAATTGTGGGCGACGTGTTGTCGGCTGAGTCAGTTCGTTTTGCGAAAGATGCTCCTGGTAATGTGGATCCGTTTGTTAGTCTTGCGCATATTTGGCTCGATATCGAAAACACATCGGTTGCGCTTGATCCTACAAAGCAGCGAGGAGAAACGCTGGTGACATTGGCAAAAGAGCGTAAAGCAGATGGCGCCCTTATCAATGTGACAAAGTTTTGTGAAGAGGAAGAATACGATTTCCCTGTCATAAAAAAGCAACTCGCCGATGCCGATGTTCCACTTTTATATTTGGAGACCGCTCAGCAAGATCATATTAATGAACAAGCTGCCACGCGTATTCAGGCATTCGCTGAAATGATTGGATAAGTTCGAAGATCAAGCGACCAGAATCGCACGACCAAGATCAAGCGACCACGGAGAAATGGCGAAGATCAAGTGAACAAAACCGTATGGCCAAGTTCAAACAAATAAGAAAGAGATGTTCTCATGGTTGATAAAAAGAGTAAAAACTACAGTCCCGCTCGCGCACGAATGAAAGAGGTTACCGGTGACTTGTATCAAGAAGCGCGTGATGCAAAAGCGGCGGGAAAACCAGTAGGGTACTCCACCTCAAACTTCATAAAAGAGCTATTCGAGGTTTTCGATCTCAATGTAATTTATCCCGAAAATCATGCGGCGGCAGTTGCGGCTCATAAAGGCGCTATTCCCTTTTGCGAAAAAGCCGAAGGACTCGGTTACTCCATGGACCTTTGTTCCTACGCGCGCATCAATTTAGGGTTTATCGAGCGCGAGGAAGATTTTGGGTTTGGGTTAGATATCCCAGAGCCTGATTTCTTGTGCGTTGGCAATAACATTTGTACCACCGTAATTAAATGGTATGAGAATTTAGCTTGGAAGCTCGATATTCCTTTCATTATGTTTGATGTCCCCTACAACACCGATGGGTATTGCAAGAAAAGCAAGATCACCTATATGAAAAAGCAGGTGCAGGGCATCGTTGAGCAGCTCGAAGAAATAAGCGGAAAATCATTTGATTACGATAAATTCCAAGAGGTTATGGAAATTTCCGCCGAAAATGGTCGCTTGTTTCAAGAGGCGCTGGATCTGATGGGAAAAACAGTCCCTTCACCTGTGAGTGGCTTTGATGCGTACAACTTTATGGCGTTGATGGTAATCGCGCGCGGTCGGAAAGAAACCACTGAAGTACTTCGTATGTATATAGAGGAACTGAAAGAAAAAATCATATCGGGCGAGAGCACTTTTAAGGGAGAAGAAAAATATCGCATCCTATTTGATGGTCTGAGCTGTTGGCCTTACCTGCGAAGCAATTCGGAGACGCTTGCAGAAAATGGTATCAATTTAGTAGGCACTCCATATTGCGGAAACTATGGAGTCACCTTTAATGATCTCTATACCTTATGTGAAGCCTACGCGAAAACCAACAATGCGACAGGTATCGAACTCGGACGAGATTATCGTTTAGGGCTGATCGATGATTATCATTGTGACGGAGTTTTGTGTAATGTGATGCGTAGCTGCAAACCTTGGGTTGGCATCATGTTTGAAATGCAGCGTCAGCTAGAGCAGTCGCGTGGTCTGCCATACACCACTTTTGATGCCGACCAAGCTGATCCTCGAGTATTTAGTCAGGCGCAGTTTGAGACTCGCGTGCAAGGCCTGGCGGAAATCATGGAGTCGCGGAAGTAACAAGGACCACGGAAGTAACATGAACCACGGAAGTAATATGGGATTGCGGAAGTGGCATGGAACCACGGAAGTAAATTAGTGTAAGTAGGTAAGTAGTGGTATCGGACGTAGCTGAGCTTTGCTCAGCTACGTCCTTTTTTGATGGCTTCAGCCTGGTGAGGATGCGAAGCGTCCGAAACAATAAACCATTCGCTATGAACTAGACCCCAAAAGTGAGACGGTTAATATAAGTTCTTAAGCGGCTCTTATTGAATGGCCTCGGTACTCAACCGGGGTCATTCCTTTTAGGCATACTTGATATCTTCGTGTGTTCCAGTAAGTAATGTAAGCATCAAGTTGGTCTTTAAAATCATCGAAAGATTCAAACTTCTGGCCACGAAAGAACTCGTCTTTGAGGTGTCCAAGAAACCTTCCATGCAAGCGTTATCTAGACATGTTGCCTTCCTGGACATACTTTGGGTAAGTCCCATTTCTTTTAAGCGTTTTTGGAAACTTTTCTGCTGGTATTGCCAGCCCTGATCAGAGTGTAAAAGAGCAGGACCATAAAGGTGTGGCCCAAGCCGATCTAACATCTCCATCGCTTGAGCCCTATTTGCATTTCTTGCTACTGACCATGCAATAATTTCGTTGTTGTAGAGATCCATCACTGGTGATAGATATGCTTTAGCTCCTGCCACTTTGAACTCGGTAACATCAGTGACAAGCTTTTTCATCGGAGCTTTTGCTGTGAAGTTACGATTCAAGATATTCTTGGCAGCTTTCCCTTCTTCTCCACGATACGAGTTATACCGCTTGCGTCTTATTCGGCAGATGAGTCCCTCTTCGCGCATTAGCTTGAGTACAGTCTTTCCGCTCATGCAAAGTCCTTGTTCGGACCTAAGAGCCATTGCTATCTGACGATACCCCATACCATTGGGAGTACGGGAAAATACCTCATGGATGAGAGGCCTTACATCAGCCCACTTATCAACTTTAGGCTTCTTGCCGTCAGCGTAGCGGTAATAAGTACTCTTGGGAAGCTCGAGTTTATTAAGTATAAGTTCAAGCGGATAGTCATGCCTTAACGCGTCTGCCGCTTTTGCTTTGTCTCTTCCGCTAAGACATCGAGTCGTTTTAAGATTTCGTTCTCCAGCTCTAATTCACGCACTCGCGCTTCCAGTTCTTCTTCGCGTGAAGAAAATACTGGTGTAGTTTTTTGGGTCTACCCTTAGGTTTAGGGCGAAGGGCATCAGGGCCTTCTTTGATATAAAGCCTGCACCAAACATTTAGCGAAGACAATGATTTAATTCCATAGATCTCCATGGCTCTAGATTTAGTCATCTTTTCTTCTGTGACTGCTTTAACAGCGCTAAGCTTGAGGTCATAGGAGTAACTTTGATGTTTAGTCACGAACAGAGCCTCCTTTCCGTGTGCCCTGTAAGTGTAGAGCCATTCTTTAACAGTGCCACAAGAAATTCCAAGCAGTCTTGCGACTCGCTTATCGGCAAAACCCATTTCGAAGTATCGAATCGCTTCAGTTCTAACCTGTATTCCGTATTTCAAAACATCATCCCTAAAAGCAAGTGAGACTGAAAACTTTTGTTTCCAGTCTCACTATCGGGGTTCAGTTCATATATGAATGAATCTCTTTTTAAAAACATTTAAAACTGCAGATAAAATACGCCAAAATAAGACCAAAGCAATATCGCTTAGTGATAACGGGGATAAGCGAGGTTGCGGCAGCGGTTGCAACCTTGGTTGTGCTTGCGGCTGTTTCAGCCTGCTGCAACTTGACTGCGTTCAGCTTTAGCTGTTGCAGTCTTTACGCGAAATTGAATTTGAGGCTTTGTTCGAGGGAGAGGGGAAGCCATGTACGCATCGAAAGAATTCGAGGGATTTGGTCCTCTGTCGGGTGTTCGCGTTGTCGAGCTGGCGGAATGGGTGGCAGCTCCTGCTGCGGTACGGTGCCTAGGAGAAATGGGCGCTGAGGTTATCAAGGTCGAAAATCCCGCAGGCGATCCGCAGCGTACGCAATGCTATGGATTCGGTGGTAAACGTACTGAAGAATGTGACCCTACCTACGAAAACGTAAATGCCAACAAAGATTGGATCAGCTTAAATCTGAAAACTAAAGAGGGCATGGCAATCTTTATGGATCTGCTTTCGACTGCGGATGTGTTTGTGAATGGTGTGCGTGACAAGGCGTTAAAGCGTATGGGCTTGGATTACGAAACGTTGCACGAAAAGTTCCCTCGTCTTATTTGGGCTCAGATGCGCGGTTATGGCGAATTCGGCGAGATGCATGATGAACCAGGATACGATGCGGTCTGTTGGGGATCGCGCGGTGGTGTGAATGCGGTATTTCGCCAGGCAGGAGAATCGCCTGCGACAGCACCTCAAGGTTTTGGCGATTTCAACGCAGCAGCAATTTTTGCGGGTGGTATCGTAGCGGCGCTTTTCGATCGTACTCGCACAGGCGTCGGCAATAAGGTTACAACTAACTTGTACCACGTAGCTTTGTGGGGTCATTCGCACGGAATTCAGTCTAGGCAGTTTGGCGCGCAGTATCCTGGAAGTCGCGCGAAGGCAAACAATCCATTCAATAACACCTATCAGTCAAAAGATGGTGTTTGGTTTTTGATTTGCTTGCCTGATTACAACCGCTATTTCCCATCTATGATGCGAATGCTTGGCCAGGAAGAGCTTCTTGAGGATGAGCGCATTACTACGCTTGCTGCTATGGCAGAGCATGGCTTGCAGGAATACGTGGTTTCTAAAATTGGCGAAGGATATGCGCGCAAAAATTACGATGAGTGGGATCGCATTATGTTAGAACAAGAGGTTCCGCATCAGAAGCTATTTGACTATGACGATATTTTGGCTGATGAAGAAGCCTATGACAACGATGCGCTGCGCAGATATGAAAGCAAGGACTTCGGGCCTCGTGTATTTAATACGGCACCGCTGCGTTTTGGCGGCTATGGCGATCCGCCGCTGGTACTTGGCAAGCCTGTTGGATATCATACCGAGCGCTTCTTGCGCGATAAGGGATATTCTGCTGAGGAGATTTCTGCACTGGAAGAAAAGGGCGCCATTCGTTGCTGGCATGGCGAAGATTTGGACGATATTCCCGTGCTGCGATCAAAGCGAGATTTAGCGGGTGAGTAATAACTGAAGTAAAGACTGCATGATGTCATCGCCTTCGCAGATAAAGTCCAATATTGCGAGCTTTAAAAAGTTCTACAAATTTTTACTTGGCAAAGGGGTAATTTCAAAGACGGCATACAACGACATGATCCAAATCATCAAAGAAGAAAAAACAATTGGATTCGTGCTTGTAAAGAGTATGACGAGTCTATTGGGATTCGAGTAGAGCACCAAAGCGCGTCGTGGGTTTTCCGCAATATTACAAATTGACCTTGAGCCTATTGCGATTTATATAGATGAGGTTAAAGGGTCGTTTAAAGCTGCGAAGAACGTATATGCCCAGATTATGGATGCGGTAGATTTGCTTTGTGAAATGCCGGATTTAGGGAAGCAATTTGGAGATAGCGCTTTAGAAGTAAGAGGTTACAGAACTTATCTGGCAGGAAACTATCGAATTTTTTATACGCACGATGAAGAAACTTTGATGGTCTGGCGCATTGTCCATGTATGACAAGACATTGATGACTATGGGCTAGTGGAGATGTAGCTTAATTCTAGCTCGGTCGCGGTTTGTTTCTTTAAGCATACTTTTCGCTAGATAATATAGTTAAGATCTTGAGTTCTTGGTTCTTATTTATATCGGCACCGATAATTTGTGGAATCTCATCATTCGCAATCGTCACTCACGCTCACTAACAATTGCGAGTGAGTGTGAGTGATAGATGAGAGGGAAACGCTAGAGAAGAGACTTATTAACTGACCTGCATTTATGGCTTTTCCTCTTTTGTTATCTCTCGCATTTCTTTCATCGTCACTTACAAAAGTGCTTCTATCACTCGCAACTGTCAGTGACAATTACGAGTGATTGCAAGTGATGCCTTCAGCCTGTTGAGGACGCGAAGTGCCCGAAACAATAAGCCATTCGCTATGTGGATGGAAAACAATTTGTGCTACATTACCGCCCTCACACTGGATAGTGACGATTGTTTAGGCCGTCAATATTTCGGATCGAAGAGAGTGATTTATATGGCGCGAAAAGCCCATAGTCTTTCGCATACAAAATGGATGTGCAGGCACTGTGCTGTATTTGCTTCTTGAGCACAGACATAAAGTCATAATTAGGTTCAAATAATCACTTTTCTCGCGTTTGGCAAAATGTGTTGCTTATCACTATCATGTAGCGCTAGGGTAGTTATCAAATTATTTAGGTGGGTTAGCAAACTTGTCTTTTCAAATGAATTCAGATGAAATGAGCCCAAAAAGTATTTCATGGGTTCAATGTATAAGTAAAGAAATTGCCTCACTGCTTAAGCCGATGGGCGCAATAAGTCTCATTATTGTTTCGTCGATTATTGCTGTAATTACGAGTGCCTCTTTCGATTATCTTACGATGGGAACTTGTGAAATAAATATCTTGTTTCTTTTGAGAGCATTGGCGTTAACTGTTCTCTTTGTGGTTCTTTTTGTTGCAGCAATGCTTCTACTAAGAAAATTGAACACTTTGCATGGTCTTGCTAAGTTGAAACGGATAGCTATAAAACCCAGTGCAATCTGGCTAATGGCAATTTTCTTGACGGTCTGCTGGCTTCCTTATTTGCTTCTTATGTTTCCGGGAAACCTTAGCAACGATACAACTGGTCAGTTGGCTATGTTTTATTCCCTGATGGATGATGGTACTTATGCTCTGTCAGATCATCATCCTTTTTTTGACACAGTGATTTTTGGCTCAGTAATTTTTTTTGTTAGCCACATTACAGATAGTATTCATATAGGCATATTTATTTGCATTCTTTTGCAACTATGCATAACGGCAGTTGCATTTGCATATGCATTTAGAACTGCTTTTACTAGATGGGATATTTCATTACCCCTTTGTCTTGTCTTGTTGCTATTTGTTGCACTCTTTCCGCTTATCCCTATTGCGGTTGCATCGCTTTCGAAAGATACCTTCTTTTCTTGGGTTTTTTTGTTTTGGTTTGTGATGCTGGTTGACTTACTTCTAACAAAATTTGAGCGACTGGATAATAAGGTATATCTTGCGTTGTTCATTGTGGTTAGTCTTTTAGCGGTTTTAACTAAGAAATTAGGCTTGTTCGTTGTGGCGCCTTCGCTTTTTCTGGTGCTACTTGTTGCTTCAACGACCAAGAAGAATAAATTAGTTCTTTGCATTCCGCTAGTATGTGTAGTTTTGGTAATGGGTCTTATAATGCCGCGTGCATTAGGTGCTTTTGGTATTGATTCTGGACTGGCAAAAGAGCGCTATTCTTTGCTATATCAGCAAACCGCTCTTACCTATATTGATCATGGATCAGAAATGTCGACGGGAGAAATTTCTTCAATTAACGCAATATTCGGGTCGTCTGAAAAGCTGGGGAGCAGTTATAATCCCGCCATTGCAGATCCGGTTAAAGACTTAGTTGATAACAACTTGCTGAGCGATTATTTGGTCTTATACGTTCAACAAGGACTAACTTATCCAGACTCTTATATTGAGGCATTAATTCGGCATGTGTCGTATTTGTTCTCGAATACACCAATCGCAGGCTTGTTTGATAGCTCGTGGCATACATGGAACAACAATTATCTTCCCGAATATGTTTTCGAAAAGTCGGACTTTAATTCAGAGATGTCTGGGTCTATATCGTTTATGTATGACGAAATAAGCAATGTGCCAGTTCTAGGAATAATTTTCTCTCAGGGCTTATATGCTGTTTTTGTTCCAGCTTTGTTGATAGTTGCAGCATTAGTTTGTCGAAAAGAATTAAGAAGAAATGCACTATGCATAGCTGCTCCTCTTGCTATTTCTTTTGTTGGATTGGTGCTTTCTCCAACTTTGTCATCGAATCCTGAAACGATGCGTTATTTACTGCCGTTTGTCTACTGTATGCCAATTTCTTTATTTGCTGCTGCGGCGATACTTTCAGGGGAGCCTTCATCTCAGAAGAGTCGATAAGAAATCGCCAAATTGGAATATAAGACATGAATGATTATTTGTTTCGATGTTGCATTCAGTGGGTAATTGTTGTCTCTTAACTTAAGAGATGACGTAAACGGATTAGAAAAATCATCCTGCGGGTATCATAGGCATTGCTTATAGTAATTATTCAAGTGATGTGCATTATATTAGTAGTCCTAATTATGACAACAATGCCAAAATCGTGAGAGATACGGGTTTGTAATGCGGGTAGATAAATTGAAAACTACTTCACCAGCGCTTTCAATTCTGGTGCCTATATACAATACGGAACGTTATCTTGAACAGGCACTAGATTCGTTGCAGTCTCAGACCTTTCAAGACTTTGAAATTATCTGCATTAATGATGGCTCGACGGACGGCTCGCGTAACATTATCCAGAAGTATCTTGATTTAGATAGACGTTTTCGGATAATAGATAAACCAAATTCTGGGTATGGCGCATCCATGAATCGCGGAATTAAAGAAGCGCACGGTGAATATATAGGGATTTTGGAACCAGATGATTTTTTGGAACCGACCGCGCTGAACTCACTCATTTCAAAAGCAAAAGAGACCGATGCAGACGTCGTAAAAGCGAACTATTGGTTTTACTGGTCTGAGCCTGAAGAGAGAAATCGGACAATTTCTGTCATTAAACCAGAAATGGCGAATAGGATTTTAGATCCACAAGAAGAGCCTGATATCTATCTTGCTCTGCCCTCGATTTGGTCTGCGATATATCGTAGAGACTATTTGCTAGAAAACCAAATCGAATTTCTCGAAACACCAGGGGCAAGTTTCCAAGACCTAAGCTTCACGTTCAAGATCTGGGCATACACTCATATAGTGTATTTGCTTGAAGAGCCCATTTTACATTACCGACAAGACAACGAAGCTTCTTCGGTAAACAATCCAGAAAAAGCGTTTTGCGTATGCACTGAATTAGAGGAAATAGAGCGAACGCTTGAATCATTGCCCGACGATCAGCAAAAGAAACTTAAACCCTTCGTTTACCGCATGAAATACGATAACTATATGTGGAATTACCAGCGTCTTGCGCCGGAACTTAGAAAACAATTTCTCAAACGGATGGTTCAGGATCTTCGTCGAGGCAGAGAAGAAGGTAACTATAAACCAGAAATTTTTGGATCTTGGCAGGCCAAAAACCTTGAGTATTTGGTAAAAAATCCAGATGATTTCTATAAAAAGTTTCCCATCAATCCTTCTCGATCCCAAAAAGCTTGGTATTACTTTAAGCTAGGCGGGCCAAAGCTTTTGTTGGATGCTTTTAATCGATAGACTGAACGTTACTGGTTTTAGTTAGATAGGGGACTATCGAATGGAGTGCTGGTAAGCGTTGCTGAACCAGACATTATTGGGATGAGGTATCATTTGCAGGGCATCATTGGAGACAAGATTCTGTTACGCGAAACGCTCGCTAAAAGATAAATGCAAGAGGAAGTTATGCCAGAGATTTCAGTTTTGATACCTATTTATAATGTAGAGAGCTATCTTGAAGAGTGTCTTGATTCGCTTCGCGCGCAAACATTCAGAGATTTCGAGGCGATTTGCATTAACGATGGATCGACAGACGGTTCGCGTGACATCATTCAAAAATATCTCGATTTGGACAGCCGCTTTAAGGTAATTGACAAACCAAATTCTGGTTACGGCGCTTCCATGAATCTAGGACTCGAGCAAGCCACAGGAACTTACCTTGCTATTCTGGAATCCGACGATAAATTCGAGCCGAATGCGCTTGAGTTCCTTTACCAAACGGCTACACAGCACGAAGCTGAAGTGGTAAAGGCTGATTTTTGGCTGTATTGGTCAAAGCCAGAAGAAAAACAAGAAGTGTTTGGAATTGTTGACGGGCTACCAATGAATCAGCTCATCAACCCCGAAACTGAACAAGAGATTTTCTATCGAAAGCCATCCATCTGGTCGGCACTGTATAAGCGCAGTTTTTTAGAAGAAAACGAAATCAACTTCCTAGAAACGCCAGGTGCATCGTACCAGGATGCGGGGTTTAACTTTAAGGTCTGGGCGTCGGCATCTAGGGTAGTGCTTCTTAAAGAGCCAATTTTGTATTACCGCCAGGACAATGAGCAGTCTTCGGTGAATTCGCCTTCGAAGGTATTTTGCGTGTGTGATGAATATGCTGAAATGGAGCGTTATCTAAAAGCGCGTCCGGAAAAGCGCAAGATCTTAGAGTCAGTGAAAGAACGCATGAAATTTGATAGCTATCTTTGGAACTACGATCGCTTAAATGACGAGTTAAAAGAGTCGTTTCTGAAAGTTGCCGCCGAAGAGCTGAAAAATGATATTTCATCGGGCGATTTGGATTGGAGCCTGTTTGAGCCTTGGAGTGAGGCGGATCTTCGTGCCATGATAGAAAGCCCTGAAGCGTTTCAGGAAAGTCGCGGTGAAAATCTAAAGCCAGGCAAGCTCAATACGTTTAAAAGATATTACCGTCTTGGTGGTTTCCCGCTTATCGTGAAGCTGCTCCGCTATAAACAAGAGCATACACAAAGACACGACGAAGATCATTCAAGTGTTGAAAAGAAGAGCCCCGATCAGAGGCGAAACACCGATTCTAAGGACGGCAGACAGATAGACAATAATTCCAACATCGACTCGCAAGCGGCGCGAACCGCCAACAAAACAGGAGGCGAATAACTATGCCAGTTTTATCAGTTATCGTTCCTGTTTATAACGTTGAAGATTACTTGGAGTGGTGCCTAGAATCGCTCCGCGTACAAACGTTTGAAGATATCGAAATCCTGTGCGTTAACGATGGCTCTACCGATGCTTCGCGGCAGGTGCTTACTGCTTGCCAAGAGAAAGATTCTCGTATCAAAATTATCGATAAAGACAACGGTGGTTTGTCGTCAGCGCGTAATGTCGGAATAAAAGCGGCTACAACCAACTTGGTATGCTTTCTGGATTCGGATGACCGTTTTACGCCAGATGCATGTGAGGTGATCGTAAACACTTTCAGCAAAACAAACGCTGACGTTGTTACCTTTGGAGCGTATTGTTATCCAGAATCCGCAGGATATCCTTGGTTAGTAGAGCATCTAAGTCCACGTGATGTTGAATACGAGCCTTTCCGTCCAGACTTGCTGTTCAAGGAAATGTCGCGTCCGTTTGCATGGCGTACTGCGTGCAAAAAGGGCTTCCTGCAAAATAACGGTATCGAGTTTACTGAAAACCTCAAATTTGGCGAAGACCAGGTTTTTCATTTCGCTATTTATCCGCGAGCGAATAAAACCGTACTTATTTCAAATAAGCTATACGAATATCGTGTGTTTCGCGAGGGATCCCTTATGCATAAGGTAACTCACGATTTATACACGAAATGTAGTGAGCATATAAAAATAGTGGGCAGTATTCTGGAAGATTGGAAACAGGGTGGGTTGCTGGAGCGATATCCAAATCAGCTTGCTGACTGGTTGGTGGATTTTATTCTGAATGAGGCAATGAGCCTTGAGCCGACACAGGCAAAAGAAATATTCGGTGCAGTAGGCAAAATGTGGGGGGGCTATGGAGAGTTGCCGCAGGTAGATAAGATCGATTTACCCGCAGCAACGAAAAACGTACTGAATCTTATGGTGAACCTAGAAAAAATAACAGCGCTGACTTTAAAGAAATGTCGTCTGTTGTATTTTAGGCAACGGTATGGCACTAAAACTATGGTGCGCAAATTGTTGTGAGGATGTAGAAAGCGCTGTTGTGGCAAAAAAAGGGGGCGCAGCAGTAAAGACACTCCAGTACAAAAGAGGATACCCCGCCATAGGGAATAACATTGCGTCACAGGAAACAATGCTCCAGCATAGGATATGATGCTCCAAGTACGGATTGCATACATAATAAAAAGGTAAGGCCTGCTTACTATGAAAAAAATGCTTCTTTGCCGTGGAGATGGCAAATTATATTTGAAGGTGAAAACTAAGCTTGCGCTTACGTTTGACGACACCACTGCGAGTATAACGTTTGACAATAAAACGATTCCTGTTGGATGCTATCCTTTTTGCGCTGTAGGTACGGAGGCGACCGACTGCTGGGTGTTGGAAATCCCCATCATGGACATTCCTCGTGTAACAGTCCAGCTAAATGGGACAGTGTCCGCAAGCAATGCTGCTTATATGGATGCCATCACCGTAAACTTTGAAGCGGCAAAATGGGAATCGCGTTTAAATTATCGCTTGCGCCGTAAAGAATGCTTCGAAATTCGAGATTATGAATCCAATTATTTATACAACCAATACCAACCTCGTATTCTGCAGTATTTAGAGGGGGAAAACACAACAATTTGGCGCATAGAGATCCGTTGGTTCGGCGCAGTAGATACTACGCCGCAGATCAACGTGCTTGACGGGAAAGGCGAAACGCTCGACGCAACCATATACCCTTTCGAGTTTTATGCGGCGCAACCCGGAAGCGAAAACCCTAACAGTTATACGTTTTCTTTGGAAACGCAGCCAAACTGCAAATACTTTGTATTGCAGGCCTCTGATCCGCGCGCAACGTCAAACCTATATGTCGAACAAACAACGGCTAAGCATGAAAGCAAAGCCAAAGACGACGTAAAAACGAAGAAGCCTCCTATATTAAACAAGCTTATCAAATCAGGTTTTTGTTCTATTAACCCAGGAGCATTTGAGGCGTTTAAATATGAGTCCTGGAAGTACATGAAGGATGCCCGTGCGGATGATGCTGCCTATCAAACGTGGCTTAGTAAACACCAAGTAACTATTGATGAATGGCAGCGTCAAAAAGTAGCCCAGTTCGAAAACGAGCCCTTAATTAGCATTGTGGTGCCGTGCTACAGCTCAAATGAAATCTATCTTAAAGAAATGGTGGATTCGGTAGTTGTGCAAAGCTATCCCAATTGGGAACTTTTGCTCATGGATGCGTCTAGTGAAATGGATACGGTAAAAAAAATAACCGATCAAGTGGCGGATTCTCGTGTGAAGTACTTTGAACTGCCAGAAAATAAAGGAATCGTCGGAAATACCAATGCTGGTATTCGACAAGCCGAAGGCGATTTTATTGCGTTTTTAGATCATGATGATTTACTTGAACCAGATACTCTGTATTGCTATGTAAAGCAAATAAATATAGATCCAACTACTAAATTGCTGTATTGCGATGAGGATCTTTTTTCAGAAAAAGGGACGTATATTCAGCCAGTTTTCAAAACAGAGCTCAACGTTGATTTGTTGTACAGCCATAATTGTGTCACGCATTTTTTAATGATCGAAGCTGCTTATTTGCAACAAATTGGTCTTTCAAAAGAGGAAGTATCGGGCGCTCAGGATTATGATCTGGTTTTACGTGCTCTGGAGGGCGGCGGCACGATAACTCACGTACCACGGGTATTGTATCATTGGCGCGAACATGAAGGTTCAACAAGTGGGGATAACACAGAAAGCAAACCCTACGCTGAAGAGGCGGGAAGGATTGCTCTGCAAAATCACTTTGATAGGCAAGGGATAAAGGGAATAGTTGAACTTACGGAACATCCTTATGTTTATCGTATGCGATATGGCCTTCCCGATTCGCTTCCCCTTGTTAGCGTTGTCATTCCTAATAAAGATCACGCTGAGGTGCTGAATAATTGCGTGCGGTCATTGCTTAATAATGCAACGTATGAAAATCTCGAGATATTAATTGTCGAAAACAATAGCACCGAAGAGGCAACGTTTGATTATTATCGCAAGCTGCAAGCTGAGTCAGAGAAAGTGCAAATACTTAAATGGGCGCATGAGTTTAATTATTCGAAGATTATTAACTTTGGCGTGAGCCAGGCCAAAGGCGAATATGTGCTGTTATTAAATAATGATACCAAGGTAATAACTCCTGATTTCTTACAAGAAATGCTGGGTTATCTTATGCGTAAAGATGCGGGTGTCGTTGGTGCGAAACTCTACTTTAGGGACGCCTTAATTCAGCATGCGGGTATGATAATCGGCCCCTATGGGGCAGTGGCTCATGTGCATCAAAACTATTCACATACTTATGAAGGTTATTTAGCAAGAGCGGTTCGTCCCGGTAATTTTTCAGCAGTTACAGGTGCTTGCCAGCTAGTAAAAAAGCAAGTATTTAACGAAGTTGGTGGCTATAGGGAAAGCTTGGCAGTTGGTTTTAATGATGCTGATTTTTGCCTAAAGGTATGGCAGGCAGGATATCGAGTAGTTTTTACGCCTTATGCTGAGTTATACCATTATGAGTTCACTTCCCGTGGGCGTGAAACGTTTGATAAAGGCAAAATGTATCGCTGGAAGCAGGAGCAAGCAGAATTTACCAAGCGTTGGCCTATGTATTTCCTTGAAGGCGATCCTTTCGTGAATCCAAATCTTGATAAGGATAACTTCTATTTTGATTTGTCATAAAGTCGTAATCGCAATAAATGCAGGTAACTGATTTAAGCAGCTAATTTTCTTCAATTATTTCTGTATCGTTGTTTTTAGCCATAATAATGAGTGCCACGTAAAAAGGGATTAAAAACTGAACAGCGGCACCATAGCGCGGCCAATACCAAATGGGCGAAGCGACAATTAGTGTACCTAGCAAAGCTAACGATGGCACCAGTGCTATAACCCAGCGTGCTCGTCCGCTAAGGCATAGACAAATGGACAGGAACGCAACCACCCAGAAAATAATACTTATTGGAATTGATTGGTTGTCTTGGGTGAGTACGTTACGTAAAGAGTCATGTCCAAGTTTATTATCGGCGTTAATCTGGTATACATCCAAATCGGCGGCATGCGTTTCAACAGTATTGCGTGGTACTCCGCCACTAATGTTGCCACGCGTATGGACAATAGGCTGGTTAACCGTCCAGAATCCAAAAGTCTGCAGTTCCCATGCTTCGAAATAAGTGCGTGGATTTTGAACAAACAGAGAAAACCAGTGCTCGAAAAAGTTATTTTCCAATGCGGAGCTATTGAATGAAGCGCTCCATTTAAGGTTGTCGGTGCAGGTGGGGGTGTATAGAGTTTTGTATTCGTCTAGTGGAACTATCGAATTTAGATATTCTCTATCACTTTCGGTCATATCACCATCAAGCGCTGCTACACGCGCCATTTGATTCAGTAGAATTCCTACGCTTTCAGCTCTGGGAGAGGGAGCTACATCAAGAGTTCTATAAACAGGACCTGTTATTGCGAAACACAACGCTACAACGCAGGCAATAGTTCCAGTTAATTTGCCGATATTGCTAAAGTTTCGGGGGCCTTTTTTAACAATTATCCAATAAGCCAGTGAAACTATTTCGATACAGACAACGATATAGATTCCATTATTTCTACTAAACGAGATAATTATTAGAAGAGCAACAAAGCAAGGTATCCATGCTTTGTTTGTCTTTATAATGGCGCCCTTCGATAAAATGAAATCCATCAGCAAGAGTGTTGCAAGAGCTAGAGCGGTAGAGAAGAAAGGGTCTTTCCACATTGCTATAGAGTAAGTAGCAATGTAGGGCGAAAGCGAAAAGACAAGAACAATGATGAGTGCACAGTAGTTTTTTAGGGAGCATCGGGCAGTTACCCATCTGGATAAATAAGAAAATGCATACGCCATAAAGCTCATCTGAATAAGGCAGTATAGAACGCATCCGCCTGTGTTTCCAATACCTAAAATATTGCCAATTTTCAGGCACATTTTAATGAACATCGTGTAGAGAAACGGATGATGATTGCTGTAAGGAGCAAGTCCGGTTGCTTGGGCAAGAGAGGATAATGTATCCCCAAAGATGAATCCAGGCCAGTAAATAAGTAAATAGGGGATCCAGCAAATAAAAGGGACAAGAGCTAAAAGAATAGTAGTCTTGATTCCTAATGGATTTATCTTGAGATTGTTTGTTGAGTGACTAGCTTTAGGCGGTAGAGAGGTCTTATGCGATCGTACAAAAAGACTATATGCGGCAAGCAGCATTGTGAAAAGGCCAGGGAATATAAAAACTAGCGCAACAAAATCGATAATTGAATAAGGCGATATATGGTTTTCGAAAGCAGATCCATTATACGTGCTACCGGTGATGGTTATATGAAAACCAAGGATAAGAGAGAGATCGAAAAGAAAAGCAAATAAACCAATGGCAATTAATTCACGTTTCTGAAAGGAGGTGCCTTTTAGAAACGTTGCAGCTTTTAAAGTTAACAAAAAGAAAGCTACGCCAAATACAACTCTAGGTTCGAACTGAAGATAAAGACACAGAAAGAAATTCGAGATTGCAGCGAGAATAATTAAAAGATTTTGTTTTAATTGAAGCGTCATTGAAGTGGCAGTCCTTTTAACAGGCAGATAAATCATTATTTAGTTTAATTCGCGGGATAGAAAAACAAAAGAGGATCGATTATAGGGGATGCCTCGGGTGGTAGCGTAATATGCGATTTGCGAGTGTGGCTAAGGCTGATTGTGCGAAGCGAAGATAAATAACCTGTTGATTAGTTTGAAGTCAAGAGAGGTGCTCGCTTTGTTCTATACTGCCTTCGCTGCAGATCGGATAGAGAATGTTAACTTTGAGATTCTTGAGAGTATGTGTGATTGAGATATAGCTTTCTTAGTGTGGTCAAATTAAATAGAAGCATAACTGAATATATCATTTTATGTGAGGAATTATTGCAGAGACCTAAAGCGAGTGAATCTCTAAACTCAGAAAAGGGTAAACGTTTAATATATAACTTACTTATACAAAGTTAACATAGACCGTTCAGTAATTGTTTAATTTGGCCTCAATTATAGGGAGCGAAATGTCTGGTTTGACGATACCAAATAAGATTATTTCTATATTACTTAGTACCGCTTTAGTTGTCTCGTTCATTCCGAGTGTGGCATTTGCAGACGATGAGTATCCTGCGGGAACAGTCGCACGGGACTCGCAGGAGGAAAGCAGCCAGGACCCCTCAGGTGAAATAGGGGCCGCTGAAGATATAGAAGGCACCACAGAAGCAGACAATCAGGCTAATGGCTCAGGATCTTCGGAGAATGAAACTGCGGAACCGAATCCTAGTTTACAATCAGCTACTACTGAGTCTGAAGAGCAGGAAACCGGCAATGAGGTAAATGACCAAGCCAATAGTTGGCGTTATGTAGATGGAGAGCAGATCTTTTCCTATGAGGGCGCCTCAACTGATGCTGATGGAGTTAATACGGTGATGCCGTTTTCTGCGGCACCGGGAGCTTCTTCGTATGCGACTTGGTATAAATCGAACGGAACGAATTCTTATACTTACAAAGCGAATCCGAGCGATTCTGGCCAGACTATCAGTGTTAGCGGAGTGAAGCGCGTTGGTATTGATGTTTCGTATCATCAAGGAACTATCGATTGGGCGAAAGTAAAAAATAGCGGGGTCTCTTTTGCAATTATTCGTTGTGGGTACGGAAGTAACTTCACGAGCCAAGATGACACGCAATTTATTAATAATGTTCGTGGCGCCCAGGCTAATAGCATCGATATCGGTGTTTATTTGTACTCATATGCAAAGAACACAACAGGAAGTGATTCGAGCGCAACAAGCGAAGCTCAACATGTTCTACGTTTGCTTAACGAGGCGGGATTGAGTCCGAGTGAATTGGCTTATCCGGTGTATTACGATTTGGAGGAGAGCAGCCAGGCTTCTCTTGGTCCAGCTAAAATCGCTCAGTTGGCAACTACGTTTTGCAATATTATTTCGGATGCTGGCTACGATGTAGGTATTTATGCAAATAAAAATTGGTGGGACAACCACCTAACTGATCCTGTTTTTAGTAATTCTGGATGGCATAAATGGGTGGCTCGTTATCCGGGATCAAATAAGGCAACTAGCAGTGGTGTCTCTGGAACCGAAATATGGCAATTCTCTGACTGCGGTAACGTTAATGGCATTAACGGGAATTGCGATATGAATTTTGATTACGTGGGATCGTACGGCTCCCCTCTGGTGTGGGATTCGAAAGGGTTGCGGTATTTGAACGAGGACGGTTCTTATTTTTGTGATGGCTGGAAAACCGTGTCAGGAAAAACATATTTCTTCGGTGACGATTCGTATGCTCTGCAATGGGGGCAGACTATTGATGGCAAATTTTACTACTTTGACGCAGACTTTTCTATGTATATCGGTTGGCTAACTTGGAAATCCGATGGTAGCAAGTCTTATTTCG
>OLPW01001638.1_pt1 | contig 22418 bp, 25 predicted proteins | sample 1672161 | NCBI WGS metagenome assembly OLPW01 (sample SAMEA3136654, study PRJEB25190) | human gut metagenome
TTGTATATAAATTTAATCTATGTACATAATATTAATGTGATAAGAAATTATCACACATAAAAAGACACAAGGAATTTTGTGTCTTTTTCTTATTTTTCATAATTCATTGCAGCTATTTCTAGTTTATCATTACTATGAATTAAGATTAAATTACTTTCGGTTGGATATTGTAAATCTTCTTTATATGTAATTTTTAAAGTTACATAATAAGCTTTATCATCACTTGCTACTTCTGTTTCATAAGCATCTTGCTCAATTTTTGAAACCGACACTTTTTCAACATTTGGTAATGATTGCTTTCTATTTCCATAGATGTTATTTTCTACGTAACGATAAACAGTATCTTTAGCATAAGATTCAAAATCATTTTGATAATCTTTATAAACAAATTGTGTTCCACCAACATCATTTTTGTTGATTGCACAATCTAATGAATAGAAATCTGCTATAAACATTTTACTCATTATTTTAGCATATTCTTCTTCATCCATATCGTCACTTTCTAATTCTTTTTTTAATTTTTTGAATAATTCTTTAAAATACTCAGGATCATTTTCATTAAGTTGATATCCATACCCTTTAATAGTATCAAGTACTTCAACTTTCTTTTGTGATTTAGTATTTAAACTATCGAAGATGTCTTTAATGCAAAAACTTAAAATTGCGATTATTATTATTATTAAAATCGTTAATATAAAGGATGTTTTTAATTTTCTTTTCTTTTTATTTGCTTTCATTTGTTACCTCACTTGTTAATTTCTCTTTTGCTTCTTCCTTTTTAATTAAGTCATATACAATAATTGAATCAGAAATAGAAACGGCTTCATCAGCTAATTTATTATATTTTTGAATATAATCAACACTAACAGTATCATCAGGATTCAACAGTTTTCCTTCTTCTTTACTTTGATTATAATACATTTTATCAGTTAACCAATTTCCATCTGGGAAGAATACAACATTTTCATCAATACTAAATATATCATGTCCTAAAGCATATTTACTTTTGAATCCAAACATATTTCCTAAAGTTGGCATTACATCATACATACCCATTATTTTTTTTGTTTCTTTGGCTTTATCTTTATTATCTTTTGACCAAATAATAAATGGTACTTTACGATTTAATTCATATTGATAATAATCTACTTCTTTATAATTAGGATCATCTTTGTCTAAAACAGAATCAGTCTCAGGATCGTAATTATAGAAACGTTTAAATTCTGATTTTTTCAATTTTGCGTCATGATCTCCATAGATAACGATTACAGTATTATCAAGAACACCATTTTGATCTAATTCATCAATTAATTGACCTATAGCCTCATCAGCATAATGAACTGATTTAAAGTAATTTCCAAGTTTAGTTCCTTCCATGTATGGAGCAGTAACTTCCTCTTCTTGTCCTGTCTCTTCATTTGTTTTCTTATATTTATATGTTACTTCATAATCACTATGACTTTCAATATCTGAAAATGGTGTATGATTAGTAAGCATAATCAAAGTTCCCATAAAGTTAGTATGTTCATCACTTATTTTTTTGATTTTTTCACTAGCTTGTCTAAAGAATGATTTATCAGATAATCCTAATCCAATTGTTTCATCAATATTGAAATCTTTATTGTAACAATAGAATTTTTCATATCCAAGACTTTTATGAGCATTATTACGATTCCAGAAGGAACAGTTATTACCATGCATACTAAAAGTATAATACCCTTGTTTTTTTAATAATTTTTGTAGAGTTTCATATTCTCTATCCCAGTAGCTAACAAAAACAGTTCCACTACTAGCTGGCATAAGAGATGTACTAAGAGTAAACTCACTATCACTACTAGTTCCAACACTCTCTTGAGCATAAAAATTAGAAAAGTATAATCCTTCACTAGCAAGTTTTTTTAAATTTGGCGCAACATCTACACCGTTAAAACTTGTATTTAAAGTAAAGTTTTGAATACTTTCAGCGTGTATTAGTAAAATATTTTTACCTTTAAACATATCTGTATATTCATTTGTTTTAGTTTCATCTTTTTTATTTTCATAGTATTCTCTAAATTTTTTAGCATTTTTATCATAACCAAATAATGGGTTTAATTGTGATTTTACAGTTGCGAATAAATCGTTTATTTGATATGTATAAATACCAAAACGCATAACAATATATTCACGGTTCCATTGTTTACTAAGACGACTAATATCAATAGAACTCATTGTTGAAATAAATAATCCAATTAAAATAAGTCCAACAATTAAAGTGTTTACAGCTCTAATGCGACCAACCTCTATCTTTGAAACACGATCATAATACTTTTTCTTTTTTAGACTTTTATGAACAAAAATCATAGCTAGAATTTGCCAAATATAGCAAAAATCCTTCATTTCCATGACATTTTCTACAACAGCATCTCCTACGTCCACTACTTGTAATGATGTTTCTAATAAAGAAAATGATGCGAATGATAAGTAATTTGTATAATACATTGAATTAATAACACATAAAACTACAAAAATACATGATATTGTGAAAAAGTATTTAAATTGGTGCTTGGGTTTTATAAAATAACCAAAAGCTCCTAATATTAATATAATAGCTAAATCAGCAATAATTGGTTTTATATCAAAGTAATTTTTAACGGTTAAAAATCTAATTAAGCATCCATTTATAACTGAAGATATAACAAAAGTCATAAATAAAATATTTGTTTTAACATAATTTTGTGATTTAACCTTAAAATTACCCATTTTTTCTTTAAAATTATAATCTTTTATTTTTTTCATTTTGTTCACCTCGAAAAACTTTTAACTCTATAAGTATAGCACTTATTAAATCTTTAATCAAATTTTAAATTCTTATCTATATATTTGATCAATGTACTCTAGAAGTTTTAAAAATAACTTTACAAAATTCTTTTCTAAACCTTTATTTGCTAATTTTCTAACTTCAATTCTTTTCTTTTTAATAGGTAAATTACTAAAGAATACAGCATCTATTTCTTCTTTTAATGATGTTTTAATTTGTAAATCTGAAATAATTGATTCGATATCATCATTTATAATTCTAGCAGCATCTATTTCAATATTTTTTCCTTTACAATTAAGTGTTAATTGACCTATTGTTGAAACGTTTTCAATCTCAACGATAAAATCTGTTCCTTTAACATATTTTTTTACTTCTATTTTATTATCATTGAAATATGCTATAACATCATTTGCTTCTTTCGTATTTCTAAAGACAATTTTATAATTTCTAACTTCTGGTACAATATTTGTTTTTCCCTCTAATGGTCTAATTATAACTGTATAATTGTTTGGTAAGTAGTTATAATCAATTGCTGTTAATAGGTAATTTCCACTTTTATAAGCTTCTGTTACACCATCATCTTCATACATTTTGTATGTATTAGTTCTTCCTGGGAAGATTTGAATTTCCAAATTTTTAGGTGGTTTGGTACTATTTAGTTCATTATCATTACTTAAAGTAACAATTGATCCAGCTTTTGCGAAAACAGGATAATCTTCATCATTAAAGAATGATAAATGTTTTCTTCCACCAATAAATTTTTTTCCATTTACAAAGTCATACCATACGCCCTCTGGTAGATAAAATTTATGAATTACACGATTAATTAAATATTCTTTTTTGGTAGTTATAGGGCAAACGAATAATTCATTTCCAAAAAAGTATTCATTTCTAAAATTTAAATCATCATACATTGTTGGAACGTTATAATATAAAGGAATTATAAGTGGCATTCCATATCTTGAATATTTATAACATTCAGAATATATATATGGTATTAAACGGTGTCTCAAATTTAAGTATTTTTTAACAATACTATAGGTTTTAATTCCCCATTTCCAAGGTTCTCTTTTATAATATTTTCCATCCTCTGATCCAAATTTAAGAATTGGACTAAAAGTTGCAAGTTGAACATAACGTGTATATAGTTCATTATCTTCTGTACCTTTATAGTATCCACCAACATCATGGGCCAAAAAGGTAAGTCCAATATTAGTAGCACAACCATTATAATATGGTAATGTTTTTAGTGTATCCCAACCTACAATTGTTTTACCAGAATATAAAACAGGATATCTATGAGCTGCTACTGAGGAATTTCTAGTTAAAATCATTGATCTTTTATTTTTAATATTATCTAAAAATTGATAATGATTTAAAACAAATAAATCATTTTTTTTGTTTACTGCTTCACTATCATTCCAAAAGAAATCAACGCCATCACTTTCTAAAGGATGAATTAGTATTTTTAAATAGGCATCTATACATTTAGGATCAAAAACATTAAACGGAATATTTCCTTTTTCATCTTTTTGTAAATAGTTGGTAAGAATTTCATAATTTTTTTCCTGTGGATAAATACCATCTAAAGGATTAACATTAAGCCCTACTGCTATGTTTTTACTGTGGATAAAGGAAATTAGTTCTTTAGGATTTGTAAATAAATCAGGATTCCATGTAAATCCATTATTTTTTTGACTAGTTATATGCCATTTTTTATCAAGTAAAAGAATAGATAAAGGTATTTCATTTAGTTCAAATTCATTAACTAAATTTTTAATTTGGTCTTCATTATAATTAGTATTTCTACTCCACCAATTTCCTAAAGCATATCTTGGAATTAAATTAGGATATCCTGTAAGTGAAAAATAATCTTTAAGACATAAAGCAAAATCTTTCAAATACATAAAAAGGTATATGTCTTTACTATTACTTTCTTTTTTTTCTAAAACGCCACTTTCTGTAAAGACATTTGTATTAGAATCGTCAATAGAAACAAATCCGTCTACGGAGTATAGGCTTTTTTGTAATTTAGGATCACCTACGTTATCATCAAGAGAAAAAGAAGGTGCGCCATAGTTTCTAACTTCTGGATGATTATAATACCAAACACGATCAGTGTTAAGTAATTTTACATTTAAATTAGCTGTTGGATTAAGCTTACTTCCTGCAAAACTTTTATTTTTAACGTAGTTTAATTCAAAATATTTAGTTTTTATTTGTAAATATTTACTATCTTCGCTTTTTTCAAATTTAACGGGTGGCATATTTCGATACCAGACAAGTTCAGTAGGTCGATTTTCAAAAAATCCTTCTTCACTATATTCCATTCTAATTAATCTTTCACTTAAGACTGTAAAACGATACTTATCTCCTTGAATAATATTTTCTTTATTTGCTATAGCCTTACTATAATCAAACGTAAATTGTTCTCCTAAATTATACATATATTCACCCCTTATAATTCTTCTATTTTCATAAAATTAGTGTGTTTTGTATCACTAAATGGATAACCCCCAGTTATTATAATTTTTCCTTTTTCTTCTTTTAATAGTTTTTTTGCTAATTGTTTTGATTTAATCATTATTTCATCAAATGATTTAAGTTCATCTATCAAAATAGGATAAACACCATAATACATATTTAACTCTTTTACTGTATTAATATCTGGACTAAGAGCTAGAATAACAGCTTTTGGTCTAAAACGACTTATTTTTTTAGCTGTGTAACCACTCATAGTTGGTGTAACTATAAATTCACATTTTAATCTATTACTACACTCAACAACACTATGAGCGATCGAACCTGTTATATCTTGTTTTTCTGTTCGCATTGTTTTATCTAAAAATTCATAATAATTGATATCTTCTTCAGCTGATGTAACAATTTTATTCATCATGGCAACAGTTTGAGCTGGATATTTACCAATCGTAGTCTCACCTGATAACATAACATTATCAACGCCATCAATAACAGCATTAGCCACATCTGATACCTCTGCCCTTGTTGGACGTGATACATTTTCCATAGTGGATAGCATTTCAGTTGCTACAATGCTTACTTTTCCAGCTGTATGACATTTGTTAATAATTATCTTTTGAATTCCAGGAATTCTTTCCATTGGAATTTCTGCTCCTAAATCTCCACGGGCAATCATAACACCATCACTTATTTTAATAATATCATCTATATCTTCTAAAGCTCTTTCGTTTTCAATTTTAGGAATAATAGCAATATGATCATTATCAAGTTCAATTAAAATATCATTAATACTCATTACATCTTCATAACTTGATATAAATGATAAAGCTAAAAAGTCAATATTTAAATCACATGCAAGTTTAATATCTTCTCTATCTTTTTTACTAATAAAAGGCATTTTTAATTTTTTATCAATAACATTGATACTTTTATAATCTTCTACATATCCTTCTTTTTTTACCTCGCAAATTAAGTTATCATTAGTTTTTCCTACAACTTGTAATTCTACTAAGCCATCATTTATTTTGATAATTGTATCAAGATCTACTTCTCGAACAAAATGTTCATAGCTTACAGAAAACTTGGTATTATCACCTAAAACATTTTGATCATAAATTCTTATCGTATCACCTTGTTTAAGAAAAGCTTTCCCTCCAGCAAATTTTAAAACATTTACATCTGGTCCTTTTAAGTCAAACATAATAGACACATAAGTATTTAATTCCTTATTTAATTCATTTATTTTTGATACAACTTCTTTACAAAAATCACCATCTGCATAAGCTAGATTTATACGAGCTATGTCCATACCATTTAAAATAAGTTCCTTTAATACTTCCTTTTTTATACTAGCTGGTCCAATTGTCGCTATTATCTTAGTTTTTTTCATAGTATCACCTATTTTATATTATAACAATTTTTTGACCGAATAAAAAGAAAATATAGAAAAATTGTACTAAAAAATTTATTTTTTATATAAATTTACAAAAAAAAATCACAAATGTGACTTTCTAATCTTTAGGACTAAAAATAAGTGATAGAAAAAATGATATAACAATAGCTGAAATAATTCCTGATGAAGTTAAATCAAACATTCCCATAGCTAGTCCCATTAGTCCAAAATCTTGAGCTTTTTCTAATGCACCATGAATAAGTAAATGTCCAAAGCTAGTAATAGGTACTAATGCTCCTCCACCGGCAAATAAAACAAATTTATCATAAATACTAAAAACATCTAAGAAAGCTCCCAAAACGACAAAGATAGTTGTTACATGTCCTGGCGTTAATTTGGTATTATCCAAAATTATTTGTCCCAATAGACAAACAAAACCAGCAAATATAAAAGCATTTATATAAATCATTCTATAACCTCCAAACTAATAGCATGTGCGATGCTTGGAATAGTCATTTTTTCATTAACCATTGTTGGTGACATTAAAGCCCCTGTTGCAACTAGTAGTACTCTTTTTAATTTTTTCTTACGCATTTTATCAAAAATAAAGCTATATGTGACAAGTGGTGCACAAGCTGGTCCTGATCCTCCAGCATAAACTGGTTGACGATTTAAATCGTATATCATAGTAGCAGTATCATTGTAGTTTTTTAATTCTATCCCATATTCTGTTTGCATATAATCAATTAAAATTTCTTTACCATATATACCTAAATCCCCACTTAATATAAGATCATAGTAACTTGCATCTCTTTTAGTATCATTTAAATGTCTAAAAATAGTATCTGCACAAGCCGGTGCCATTACAGCTCCCATGTGATAAGCATCTTTTATTCCTAAATCAGCAACTATTCCAATTGTTCCACTTTCTACTCTTATGCCCTTTTTAATACTTGTTAAATAAGCACTAGCACTACCAGTTGTTGTAAATGTCGCTGTCTTAGGTTTAGGTCCTCCGTATTCAACAGGATAACGAAATTGTTTTTCAGCTGCATTATTATGAGATGATGTTGTACAGATGCAATTTTTTATTTGTTTTGCCTCAATCATATTTGAAGCAATTATTAATCCTTCTACGCTAGTTGCACAAGCATTATATATCCCTAAATAAGGTATTTTTAAATTATTAGCGGCATAATTAGATGCTACAATCTGATTTAATAAATCTCCTGATATAAATAAATCAATATCAAACCTTGTCGTTCCTATTTTTCCAAGTAACATATCTACACTTTCTTCAATTAATTTGCTTTCAGCTTGTTCCCAAGTTTTTTTTCCAAAATAAAAATCATTAAAACTTTTATCAAAGTAATTACTTAATGGTCCATTTTTCTCATAAGGTCCAGTTACAGTTGACGTTTCATTTATATATACATTTTTATATTTAAATGTCATACTTGACCTCCAAATAATAAGATTCTTATAAGTCCAAATACATAAGCACTAACAACGCCAAAAATAATAACTGATCCTGCTAGTTTAAGCATACTTGCACCAAGTCCTGTAACCAATCCTTCTTTTCTATAATCTAATGCCGCACTCATCATAGAATGCGCAAAACCTGTAATTGGAACAATAAGTCCTGCTTTCGCAAAATTAACCCATTTATCAAAAAAGCCAAAACATGTAAGTAAACATCCTATAAAAATTAAAGTGATTATCATAAATGGTCCTGCTTCTTTAGTTGGGATATTTAAGTAGTAAGAATACATTTCAACTAAAATTTCTCCAATTACTCCCATAATTCCTCCAATTATAAAAGCAATCATTCCATTATAAAGACGATTTTCTTTTGGTGTATGGCTACTTACCAAATCCTTATATTTATTTTTTTCCATATTATTCCTCCTTATTTTATTATGTATTTTTTAAATTTTTTTATACAAAACCCTTTACAAATTTAATTTTTTGTTGTATTATAGCGACTAAATTATTAAAAAGGGGGCTTTTTTGATGGAAAATCAAGGGTTTAATTATGAATTAGAGGCTGAAAAAATAAGTGATTTATTTAATCAAAATTATAAATTAGGATTAGAAGCAAAAAATAGTTTTAGAGATAAAACCAAATTTAGTTTAGATGAAGTTTTAGAATATTTAATTTATTCTATTTCAAAAGCAAATAATGAAAAATGGACAATAAGAAGGGTTGTATTTTATAACGATATTACAAATAAAGTTGATTTAAATTATTATGCAATTGATGATAGTTTTGATTCTATTTTTAAAGGTTTTGTTAGAAGAGGAACAGATTCTGAAAAAGAAATCTTAGAACAAATTGAAATTATTAGTCGTAATGAAATGATGATAAAATTAGGTTCTAAATCAAAAATTGTTAAAGGTCGTAAAGAAGTTTTCGATTTTGTAACTGAATCTGATGAAGAACAAAGAAATTATTTAGAAGAAGGATTCTTTACTTTTCCAAAAGAATATGATTTCTTATATAATATTATTATTGATCATATTAATAGAAAAAATAATTCTAAAGTATATACAAAAAAAGCCATTTAATGGCTTTTTATACTGTTAATTCTGTTTTGATTTTTTGTTTTATCTTTTTTTCTTTTCTCGATACTTGAACTTGGGTCATACCAAGTTTTTTTGCTATTTCACTTTGCGTTAAATCGTATAGATATCTTCCTTCAATTATATTTCGTTCCTCTTTTGATAAATTATTTAATTCTTCTCTAAGAGCAATTAAAGTATTAATATCTTCTCTTTTTTCTGCCACATAATCATGAAGGGTTACTTCTTTACTATCTAAGCTAAGTGGTTCATCAATACTTTGAATAATATTTGTTGTTGCAATGCTATCAGTAATTAAATTTTCATCCACATCTAAAAACTCGGATAATTCTTTAATAGTTGGCATTCTCATAAGCTTTTGGGAGAGCAAAATATTAGCTTTTTCAATTTTTAATTTTAGTTTTGTTATATTCCTACTGATTTTTATTCCTTTATCTGTTCTTACTAATTTTTTCATTTCACCTAAAATATGTGAATAAGCATATGTTGAAAATTTAACGCCGTAACTTGGATCAAATTTAGAATAAGCATTCATAAGTCCTATGCATCCTACTTGAAATAAATCTTCTTTATTCTTATAACCTTCAAAATATTTAGTTAGTGACATAATATAATTTTTATATTCCATTATTTGTTCGTTTGTCATATTTCCTCCTTATACATTCATTATTTTAAAAGCACTAAGTTCATTTTCTGTTTCATTTATATATTTAAGTAATCTGGATTGTTCTAATTTTAATTTTATTTTATAATTTTTTATACCACATAATAATGATTTACCATTATTTTTATTACATATTTCATAGTTATAAAGTAGACTGCTTATTCCTTTTAAATCTATTTCTTCTAGCTCTTCAATATTAAAAACAACATTTCTTATTCCACTCTTTAGAATTCTTTTGGTTACTTCTTCTTTTAGTTTATAAACAGTATCTTTCGTTAATTTTCCTTTAAGTCTAACAAAGAAAATTCCCTTTCTAAATTCCAAATTTATTTCTAACATTTTGCTCACCTTCCTAGTATAATTTAGCACATGATTTTCTTCTTTTATACACATTCGACAAAAGTAGTTAGATGTTTCACTCGACAAAATTATCTCTAATTATAAATACTTTTCTTTAAAGATAAATTCCTGCAAAAAAAAGATTTAGTTTTCTACTAAATCCTTTGTTTTTTCGTTTACATATATTTTTACTTTAACATCATTAAATTCATTATAATTGTAAATTTTCTTCTTTTTTATATCTTTCATTATCATTTTTGTATATTTATTATTTAGGCTGAAAGTTGTATCTTTTTCATTAGTTACAAAACTGATGTAATCCTTATCTTCGTCTGTATCTTCATGTTTTTCAATACTTACAAATTTTGGATAATATGTAACCTCTGCTTTTATTTTATTATCTTCAATACTGTTATCAACAATAATTTCTGTTTTATAATTAGAAATAGATGTTTTTTTATCTATATCTTCCATAAATATTTCTGTTTTTGTTTCATATCTATTTTGTGGTAAAGAATCATGATACTCAAAATCAAATATATATGAAATTGACATAACCCCACCAATTATTATTAGTAAAATATTGATTAAAAAAGGATATAAATATATTTTTTTATCTGCAATTAATCCTCTATAAATTAAATCAATTATACAAATAATAAATCCTAAACATCCTAATGTTGCAATTAAGAAACCATAAACACCTATACCTTTACATAATAGATAAATTAAAATAACTAATCCAACAATAAATAAAAAGGCAACAAATACTAATGGTATTATGATTGTAAATATAACAAATAATCTAACTAAAATTAATACAATTGTTTCAAAAGTGTCATTTTTTTTTACTTTTTTATTTTCTTTTGTTGTTTTTTCTTCTATTTTAGTATTTTTAACTTTTGAATTTGTTTTTGATGTTTTATCTTTTTTAGAATAATCTGTTATAAGTTTAACGATAAGTAAAACGCATATACCTAAATAAACAATTTCAATTAATCCTTTCCATATCCAAGAGAAGATAGTTGCAAATGGTTCTACCCCTATTCTAAATACACTTGATCCAAGTTCTGATGCAAAATAGATTGGTATTTTTAAAATAGCTAAAAAGATTAGAAGAATAATTACTTTTAAAATTATTTCAAAAACATTACTTGTTGTGCATTCAAAATCTGATTGTTTTATACTATCCACAACATCATCAGTTACTTCTGATATTTTTTTAGCACCTTTCCTAATTAATTCTTCAGCTCCGTCAACAAAATCTTTTGATTTATAATCAGGGTTTATTTTATAAGCATTTAAAATTTCTTTAGAAAGTTCATCTATGCTTCCAAATTCTTTTACAGCTTCACTTTCTTTTTTACCATGTTTTACTTTTTCTTCAATTATATCTCGATATTCATTTATGGTATCTTTTCTTTCTTCTTCACTTAAAATTGATAATTTTTTTTCTAACTCACGCAAGAATTTATCCTTAGTCATTTTTCCCACACTCCTTTATAAATTTATTAACAGCTTTTTCAAAACTACTCCAATTCTCTAAGGTATCTTTCATTTTTTCTTTTCCTAAAATGGTAATTTTATAATATTTTCTAGGAGGTCCTTCTGTTGATTCAACTAAATATGTTTCAAAGTATTTCTCGTTAGTTAATCTTTTTAGTAATGGATAAATTGTTCCATCATTAACGTCAACTACTTTTGATACTTCTTCTACAAGTTCATATCCATACATATCTTTTTTATTTACAGAAAGTAGAACAATTAATTCTAACACTCCTTTTTTAAATTGCGTATTAATACTATCACCTCACTGATACCATTTTATATCAAGTATCTTGTATTGTCAAGTACTAAAAAAACAAAAGTAGTGAAATATATAAAAAGAGTTAATAACTCTTTAAAATGTATGATTCTTATTTTTTATAAATTCTCTTAACATTTTGGTAAGTGCTCTTTTTTCAATACGTGATACATAACTTCTAGATATTCCAAGTTCTTTTGCTATTTCTTTTTGTGTTACCTCATTTGTATTATTTAATCCATATCTTTTAGTAATTATCTCTTTTTCTCTTTCATTTAAAACTTTAAAATAGTCTTTTAAAAGAGAAATATTATTTTGATTATGAATATCCATTGCGAAATCAGGATTAGGGGTTTTCAATATATCTAAAAAGGTTATTTCATTTCCATCTTTATCAAATCCTACTTGTTCATTTAAGCTTATATTCTTATTATTTTTTTTATCACTTCGAAAATACATTAGAATTTCATTTTCAATACATCTAGCACAATAAGTAGTTATTCTAGTTCCATGTTTATATGAATAGCTATCTATTCCTTTTATTAGACCAATGGTTCCAATACTAATTAAATCATCAGCATCATCTCTTTTATGTTCATATTTTTTTACAATATGAGCAACTAATCTTAAATTATGTTCTATTAATTTATTTCTTGCTTCTTGATCTCCTAGTTTTGCTTTTTTTACGCATTCATCCTCTTCTTCTTTGGATAAGGGATCTGGAAAAACGTTATTAGAATAAGCTGCTGTAAAAATATAGAAATCTTTAAATAAATATTTTATTATTTTTTGAAACATTAAATCACTCCTAATTAAGAATATGTAATAAGAATAAAAATTTATTTTGTCCATAAAAAAAAGAAAATATAAATTTATTTTGTCCATAAAAAAAAGAAAATATAAATTTTCTTTAGTCCATATATTTATTCATTTGTTTCATCATTTGATTAACTTGTTTTTGACTAGGAGTACGTCCCATTTGCATCATCATTGCTTTGATCATTTGTTCATTAATTGGTGGATTTTTTTTCATATATTTTTTCATATAGTTACGAGCTAAAATAAATCCTATGATTGCTCCAATAATTACTCCACCTAATACTTTTAATATATCAAATAATAATTCCATAATATCATCCTCTCTTTTTCATTGTACATAAATTTAAACTAATTTACAAGTGTTATAAATTTATATTCAATTAATTTTTAATTAGAACTTTCAAAATCATCCAAGAAATCATCAATTGTCATTATTTTTTCATCAATTGTTTCTAATGAAATATTTTCTTTTTCTATTTTTTCTTCTTTTGTTTCCTTTTCAACTAGTTTTTTTGTTTCAAATACATCTATTATTTCACTTTTAATAATATTTGTTCCTGTTGAATAACGATCGTTGATTGGTAAATCAGTAAGTTTGATAGTTACTATTTCATCTTTTGTTTTAAGTCCTAAAGTTTGTTTATAATTAGTAATAAAAGTTTTTAATACATAATATGGATTTGTTTTTACTTCTCTTATAATTTGAACACCTTTTCTAGCTCTAGAAGTTAATTCAAATTCATTTAATTTAATTCTTTTTCCTGTATTTTTCTTAGTAATTACAGTTAAATATTCCATATCATTACTATATAAATGTCCACTTACTACAGTATCATTTTTTAAATTTATAGCCTTTACACCACTCGCTTTAAGTCCCGTAACAGGTATTTCTTCGGTTTTATAACAAAGACCATAACCATTTGTTGTTGTTATAAAGACATTCTCATCAGTACTATCTGTGATACTAACAACTTTATCATCATTCTTAAGTTTAATTGCAACAATAGGTTTTGAATACCTTTGAACTTTAAAATCGATAAGTTTTGATCTTTTTACCATTCCGTTTTGTGTGAATATAGTTATATTTTTTTGAGTTTCAAAATCATAAACTGGTAAAGAATAAATGACCTTTTCTTCTGATGAAATCTTAATAATATTACTAACATGTTTTCCTAATTCTTTCCATTTTAAATCAGGTATTTCATAAACAGGAATATATAAATAATTACCTAAATCAGTAAACAATAAAATAGTATCCATTGTATTCATTTTATATTTACCAATTATGAAATCTCCTTCTTTTAAAGTTGGTTCTACACTCTCATCATAACTTCTAAGTGATGTTCTTTTAACATACCCTTCATCTGTTACAATGACAATACAATCTTCTTTAGGAATCATCTTAGTTGTATCTATTTTTATTTCTGTTATTTCTTCTTTTATCTCTGTTTTACGTTGTGTTGCATATTCTGCTTTAACAGCCTTAAGTTCATTTTTCATAACTCTTTTTAAGGCTTCTTCATTATTTAATATTTGTTCAAAGATAAATATTTCTTTTTTTAGTTTTTCCATTTCTTCATTTAATTGTGTTACATCTGTATTGGTTAATTTATAAAGTTGTAAAACAACAATTGCTTCTGCTTGAATTTCACTAAATTTATATTCTTTAACTAAATTTATTTTAGCGTCACTTTTATTCTTAGATGATCTAATTGTTTTAATCACTTCATCTAAAATTGATAAAGCCTTAATCAATCCTTCAACAATATGCATACGAGCACGTGCTGTATCTAAATCAAATTGTGTTCTTCTTTTAATAAAATCTTTTTGATGTTTAATATATTCATCAATTATTTTAAGAATTCCAACAGTCATTGGACGTCCATTTACAATAGCAACCATATTATAGTTATAAGATATTTGTAAATCTGTATTTTTTAATAAATAATTTAAGATTAATTCTTGATCAGCATCTTTTTTTAATAAAATACCTATACGAGTTGGATCTTCAAAGTTTGATTCATCTAATACTTCAGCAATTCCATCTATTTTTTTATCAATTCTAATTTCATCTATTTTTTTAACAAGGTTAGCTTTATTTACATCAAAAGGTATTTCTGTAACAATTATTTTTGTTTTACCTTTTTCTTTTGCAAATTCAATTTTTGATCTAACAATTACTTTCCCACGTCCAGTTGTAAAGGCATCAATTATTCCCTTTTTACCTTCGACAATAGCACCGGTTGGAAAATCTGGCCCTTTAACAATATCTAAGATAGTATCTAATCGACAATTTGGACTATCAATTCTTTTGATAGTTGCATCTATTACTTCACCTAAATTATGCGTTGGAATATTTGTTGCATATCCTGCACTAATTCCTGTTGCTCCATTTACTAATAAATTCGGAAATTTCGCTGGTAAAACAACTGGCTCTTTTTCAGTATCATCAAAATTCCATACCATTTCAACTGTATTCTTATCTATATCTTTTAATAATTCTCCACTTATTTTAGCAAGTCTTGCTTCCGTATAACGCATGGCTGCTGCTGAGTCACCATCAATTGAACCATTATTACCATGCATATCAATATATGGAGTACTTTGTTTCCACCATTGACTCATACGAACCATTGCATCATAAATAGATGAATCTCCATGTGGGTGGTAATTACCCATTATATTCCCAACTGCTTTAGCCGATTTTTTATATGGTTTATCAAATGTATTATGATCACGATACATTGCATATAAAATTCTTCTTTGAACTGGTTTGAATCCATCTCTTATATCTGGTAATGCTCTATCTTGAATAATTGATTTAGAATATCTTTCAAATCTTGTTCCCATTATTTCTTCTAAAGCATAATCATATATTTTGTTTATTACGTCCATTAAGTATCACCTAATTAATTATAACAAAAAATATGGATGAATGCAAAAAAAACATTGAAAAATAAGTCTTTTTAAGATATACGTAAACTGTATTTTTTTTCGTTTAAATTTAAATACATTAAATATTCATTTATATGCTCGATCATTTTTTTTGCTTTAGAATCATCATTATATGCTTTTCTTATAAACAAATTAATAGTTGAAATAATAGTTAAAAAATCTTTGTCATTATTTTCTATATTTATCTTTGTATTTTCATTAATATAATTTTCTAATAAAAGTAAATTTTTCTTTTTTTTATTTTTATCTTCTTCATTTAAAATAACAAAAATAATCATTAATAAATTTAAGTTATCATCAACTTTATTTAATAGATTATTTTTTATAAAAGTACTGTTTTTTATTATATATTGTATTTCATCATTTTCCATTCTTATCCTCTTTTCTATAAACTATTTTATTATATTCAAAAGAAAAAAAAGAAATACTTTTTGTGTACTTCCTTTATCCTTCATAATCATCTTTTAGTGAAAAGTCAACATTTTCTTCTATCCAGGCTTTTCTAGGTTCTACTTTATCTCCCATTAGAACACTCACACGTTTCTCAGCTAGGGCACCATCATTTATATTTACTTTAATTAAACTTCTTTTATTTGGATCCATTGTCGTTTCACGAAGTTGCATTGCATCCATTTCCCCAAGTCCTTTATATCTTTGTGTTTGTGATTTTTTACCTTTAAATTTTTCTAAAATTTCTTTTCTATCTTCTTCTGTCCAAGCGTAATATGATTCTTTACCACAACTTATTTGATATAAAGGTGGCATAGCAATATATAGTTTTCCAGCTTCTATTAATGGTTTCATATAACGATAGAAAAAGGTTATAAGTAAAATTTGAATATGGGCACCATCATCATCGGCATCGGTCATGATAATAACTTTATCATAGTTAGAATCTTTTACTTCAAAGTCACTTCCAACACCAGCTCCTATTGTATGAATCATTGTATTAATTTCTTCATTTTTAAAGATATCTTCCATTTTAGCTTTTTCAGTATTTAATACCTTTCCGCGAAGTGGTAAAATGGCTTGATATTTTTTATCACGACCAAGTTTTGCTGATCCACCTGCTGAATCACCTTCGACTAAGAATAATTCATTTTTAGTAGCATCTTTACTTTGAGCTGGAGCAAGTTTTCCACTTATAGCTTGTTCTTTTTTATTCTTTCCTTTTCCATTTCGTGCTTCATCTCTTGCTTTTCTAGCTGCTTCTCTTACTTGTTTGCTTTTTATCATTTTTCCAATAACTTTGGTTGCAATTTCTTTATTTTCTTCTAAGAAAAATTGTAATTTTTCCGATACAATATTTTCCACAACTGTTCTTGCTTGTGGTGTTCCTAATTTACCTTTTGTTTGTCCTTCAAATTGAAGTAAATTTTCAGGTATTTGTAAGCTTATTACAGCTGTTAGTCCTTCTCTTGTATCTGGTCCTTCTAAATTTTTATCTTTTGGTTTTAAATAACCATTACTTCTTGCATAATCATTAAAAACACGTGTTAAAGCTGTTTTAAATCCTACTTCATGTGTTCCACCATCATTAGTTTTTACATTGTTGACAAACGATATAATGTTATCAGAATAAGTATCTGTGTATTGAAAAGATACTTCAACATTTATATCATCTTTTGATCCTTCAAAATTAACAACTTTGTGCAATGCCTTCTTATCATCATTAATGTATTCTACAAAGGCTTCAAGACCATTTTCATAATGAAATATTTCTTTTTTATCGTCTTCTATATCTTCAACTTCAATTGTTAATCCCTTTAATAAGAAAGCACATTCTTGCATTCTTTCACAAATAGTTGTAAATGAAAAGTTAATTGTGGAAAAAATGGTATCATCAGGTAAAAATCTTACCTTTGTTCCAGTTTTTCCTGTTTTTTCTAATTTTTTTAATGGAATTGTTGTTTTTCCACCATTTTCAAAACGAATATAGTATTCATAACCATCTCTTTTTATGTTTACTTCCATCCATTTACTTAAGGCATTAACAACACTTGCACCTACTCCATGAAGTCCACCAGATACTTTATATCCACCGCTTTCAAATTTACCTCCAGCATGAAGAACTGTGTATATTACTTCTGGTGTTGATTTCCCACTTGCATGTTTTCCAACAGGAACTCCACGTCCTTCATCTTCTACTGTAATACTTTTATCTTCATTAATTGTTACTTTTATTTTTTTACCAAACCCATTAATGACTTCATCAATTGCATTATCAACAATTTCCCACACTAAATGATGTAGTCCTCTTTTATCAGTTGATCCAATATACATTCCAGGTCTTTTTCGAACTGCTTCTAGACCTTCTAATATTTTTATTGAACTTTCATCATAGTTTGCCATTTTATCACCTAAATTCTTGTCTTTATCACAATTATAAGTATACCAAAAACTAAAAAAAATAGCAAAGTTTACTATTTATATTTTCTTTTAGTTTCTTTTTTTTCTAATTTTTGAATGTCTTTTAAAATTTTGCGTGCAACTTCTAAAAAACTTTTATCATCCTTTTTTGAATATACCAAACTTGAAGTACACGTTTTTTCATACACATATATCATTTCTTTAAACTCTTTTTGAGATTTATTTTTTAGGAAGTTTGTAAATCCTTCAACATCATAATTATTTATATAATTCCAATATTCATCTAGTTCTTCTTTTTCTATTATTATTGGTGCTCTATTTTGTTTAACTAAGTTATAATTTGTTATAATTCTAGCTGTTCTTTTATTTCCATCTTCAAAGGGTTGAATTCTAACTAAGTTAATATGAAATAAAGCCTCTCTTTCATAAACATTTAAATCTTTCCAAGTATTATTGTAATTATCAAATAATGAGTATACTGCCTGTGGTACCATATATGGTGCGATAGGAAAGAAATCAGCTTTTTTTATATCAACTTGTATTTTTCTAAATCCTTTTGTTATTCCTTGTGTTTTATTTATATTATCAGCTACTTCTATTAAGTCAAATGGTGTTATTTCCTTATTTTGATCAATTAACTTAATAAAAGAAATAATATTTTCGTAAATATTTATTGTTTGCTCCTTTTTTGTTTTTGCTATCTCTTCCATTTTAACATTAGTACTAGCCATTCTTGTAGCATAATGTTTTATATAATTATAATAAAAATTATCTTTTTTCAAAAATTCTGCAAACATATTATTTTAAATGCATATTTAGAATATCTCTTAGATGTTCTATTTTATCAAATTCCATGCTTTTTGTTATTTTAAGCATTTTTTTATACATTAAATAAAATTTAATGGCAACAAAAACAAATGTAGCTATTACAAAAAGAATTCCTAGAATATAGATGTCCATAATTATTAATCCAATTCCTAGTGTTAGTCCAATAATACTTAGTAGGATTAAGAGAATTGTTATCATTTTATTATGCATTTCAATTTCTAAATTAGTAACTTTATTTTTGAGGTATTTAACTTGTTCTTCTTCTGTTAGTTTTAAGTTTTCAATAATATTGTTATAAACTATTTCATTTTTACTTCTTTCTTCCCCTGTTATTGATATTTTTACTTTGTCATTATATTTCATAAATATCCCCCTGCCTAATTATTATTATATCTATAATTTTTGAATTTGTAAATGTTTACAAAAAAATAACCACAAATGTGATTATTTTAAAGCATTAATTAAATCAGCTTTTTTCATTGAAGAAATTCCTTCAATTTTTTTTGCTTTAGCCATTTCTTTTAATTCTGCTACAGTTAATTTTGATAAGTCTTTAGTTTCTTCTTTTTTTGCTTCTTTCTTTGTAGTTTCTTTTTTAGTTGAAGTTTTTACTACTTTTTCTTCTTTTAAATTTCCATTTAATGCATCTTTAGCTACTTTTACTAAATCACTAAATGCTTCTTCAGAATCAATTGCAATTTCTGATAACATTTTACGGTTAATTGTTACTCCTGCAATATTAAGTCCATTTATAAATTTTGAATAACTAATGTCATTCATACGACAAGCAGCATTTATTCTTGTAATCCATAATTTTCTGAAATCTCTTTTTCTTTGTCTTCTATCTCTATATGAATATTTTAAAGAATGCATAACTTGTTCTTTAGCTGTTTTATATAATCTATGTTTACTTCCAAAATAACCTTTAGCTAGCTTCATTACTTTTTTACGTCTAGCTCTATGTATTGTTCCACCTTTAACTCTTGGCATGTTTCTTCCTCCTTAATTCTTATTTTCCTAAATTATCTTTAATTCTTTTGTAATCTGATTCACTAAGAAGTGATCCTTTTCTACAACTTCTATTGAATTTTGTATCTTTTCCACCAGTATTATGTCTAGATCCTGGTTTTCCAATTTTAATTGTTCCACCTGGTCTTACTTTACAAACTTTAGCAATACCTTTATGTGTTTTCTTTTTATTTTTATTTGCCATAAAAACTTCCTCCTATTTCTCTTTTTTTGGTATTAGCATCATTGTCATAAAACGTCCATCCATTTTAGGTTTTTGTTCCACGTCTGATACTTCTTTTAATGCATCAGCAAATCTTTCTAAAACTTCTCTTCCAAGTTCTGTATGAGCCATTTCACGTCCTTTAAAACGAACTGAAACTTTTACTTTATGACCTTTTTCTAAGTATTTTAATGAATTTCTAACGCGTGTGTTGAAATCATGTACGTCTATTGTTACTGATAAACGGTATTCTTTAATGTCTAAATTAGCTTCTCTTTGTTTCTTTTTGTTTTCTTTTTGTTTTTTACTATTTTCATATTTATATTTATTATAATCCATAATTTTACAAACTTGTGGATTAGCATTAGGACTGATTAAAACTAAATCGAAACCAGCATATTCTGCTAATGTAAGAGCATCTTTTATTGGTTTTATCCCTAATTTTTCACCATTAGGTCCTATTACCATTACTTCTTTTGCACGTATTTTTTCATTAATATATACTTCTTTATTATTGTTTGCGATATCTAACACCTCCATAAAAAAATGAATACTATTAGTATCCACCTAAAAACCAAAATTATCGCATTATTGGCATTTACCCAAAGCTTTTGCAATCGGGTGAGAAGTGGATACTTCTTCTTTCCTTTTTCATTTCAATTAGTAGTATACATATAAATTGGTCTTTTGTCAATATTTTTCTTTAAATTAACTTTTATTTTATCATCACTATAATATTATGTAACAAGAAGGCACAATATGTTAGTGAAAAATTTGGATTTTTTCAAACAATTTTAGATGATTCGACAATTAAAGCTTATATTACATTAGCAAAATCAGAAGAACAAGATGATTATGATCTTAATTGTTATATTATGTATATACAATTAAAAAAAATTTTTTAAGTTAGCTAAAAATGACAATTTTAATTATTCTTTTTATCTTACTTTTAATTCTTTGATATATAGGTTAAATTGTTTATGTAATTTTATAGAAAAAGATCCTCAATTAGAAGAAGCTTTCTTACTTTCAAAAAGGTTTCATAACCTAAAAAAAGAATGTTTAAAAAAATTGAAAAAACATCTTTTAAATCAAGATCCATTCAATTTGAAAAATAGTGATATTTCTAAAGTTTTCTTATATATTATTGCTCTAAATTATAAAATTGATTGTTTTAACAAAAATTTAGAAAAGTGTTTAAATATCAATAATATGCGTACAAAATATATTAATGTAACTTATCCTAATACTGATGATATTGATAAAAATATTAATGATATCAATTATATTACAGAAGAAATCAAAATTTTAACAAAAAAAGCACTGTAAAATGCTTCTTTTAATTGTTAAAAACTAAATTTTGCCATTCAATACTATCCACTACATTATTTTCATCAAATCTAATAGTATAATTTCTATATACTTCTTCTGATTTATATCTATAAGTAGTGTATCCTGTTCCTTCATTTTTTGATTCTGGTTGACCAAATACTTTTTCAACTTCTTCCATAGTTGATCCTAATTTTATTTTTCCATATACTTCAATATTCATAGCTTTTTCATCGTTTTTCGCATATGATTTACTTAATCTAAATCCACCAATTACAGCATCTGTAACTTTAACTGCTGAAGATTCAATATTATATGGTGTTACTGAAAAAATTATAGAATCTGTTTCATTTGTCATATTTCCAGCTCCAATCATATATTTGTTTGCTGGAACTTCTTGATCTTTTTCTTTTTCTCTTATATTGTAACCAAATTTAGATAAAGAACTAATTTTATCTCCTGCATAGATTTTTTTACCATCAATGATGAATAAATATGATTTATTATCATCCAAGATATTTGTTTCTTTTTTTGTCTCCTTTTTTGTTTCACTTTTAGTTTCTTCTTTTGTATCTTTTGTTTCTTTTTTTGTTTCACACCCTGTTATTAATACTACTAGTAATGAAAGGCAAACACAACTCATTAAAACTTTTTTTAAATTTTTCATTTTTTTCCTCCTATTTTTCTATCATTATATTCTTATTTTTTATTTTTTTCAATCATTTATTATAATTAATTAATAATCCAAATTCATATTTCTTATTTAACAAGTTTTTTTGAATTGTCATCTTTACTCTTACTATTTATCAAATTTTGTCTAAT
>OLPW01001641.1_pt1 | contig 22385 bp, 13 predicted proteins | sample 1672161 | NCBI WGS metagenome assembly OLPW01 (sample SAMEA3136654, study PRJEB25190) | human gut metagenome
GTCCATGTACGCCAAAGGCATGACCACGTCGGATATTGAGACCCATATTCGGGATTGATAGGCACATCGAACTGCCCATACACCCAATAGTCAAATAGGTTGACGATCATCCCTTTGTGCAAGAGACCCTTCATGTTAGATATAACAAGCCGGCTTCTCCGTTTCGTATACGAAGTCTTCAAACGCGGCGCTTCCGCCAGCGCCCTCTCTCGCAAAGCCGAACAGCGCGATGCGGTAGCCAGTAAAGTGTGTAAGCAGGTATGTCATCTGATGGCGGTATCCCTGACCCAGCTCGCGCCATGCGCCGTTCTGCTGCAGATAGAACGTCGCTTTATCCTTCATACACTCAAAATCGAACCATACACCCAGGCGCACGCGATCGCCCGGCACAAGGATGCGCTCCACCTCGACCCCATCAGCGGGGCCGTTTTCGTTTCGGGCGCGCAGCGTGACAAAGAGCTCGCCTGCCTCACGCGCAAGGCCCGCAAAGGCCCAGCGGTCCTGCAGGGCACAAAGACCGGCAATGTCGCCGTCGCGCAACTGTGAGCCATCCAGCGTAACGGCCGCAAAGCAGCCGGGATATAGCGTGCGCTGCGTGAGCGTGTTCGCGGCCTGCGTCAGGCTTTCGCAGGTCTTGCCAAAGCGGATGGTGTAGCGGCCGCTGCCGTAGCTAAGCAGGCTGCGGTCGGGGATGTGGTTCCACTCCCAGAAAGGCTTCATTTCGCCGCGGAAATCGTCGCTGCCGTAAAGCGGTGCGCACACCCATCCGGGCCTCTCGCAGCGATTTGTGACCATGGCCGGGACCTTGCCGTTTTCACCAATCACAGGCATGCCATCTTCCCACGTCATCGGGATGAGCACGGGCATGCGCCCAGCCGCGCCGCGGTCCTGAAACAGGCAGCAGAACCAGCGCCCGTCTGGCGTATCCACGACGCCACCCTGTGCCACGCCCTGATCGAGGAAGCCCAAATCGTCCTCGAACACCACGCCGCCGGTGAATTCTCCCACGAGCGTGGTGCTGGTGTAGCAGGATTCCACGCGCTTCCAGCGGTCCTTGCGGGAATGGATGACGAACAGGTAGTAGCGTCCGTTGATCTTGTAAAAATGCGAACCTTCAAAGCCTAAATAGTCGGACGTGCCGCTGTCGGCGATGATGCGGTCAAGGCCTCCGGGGTGCGGACTGGTCAGGTCGTCATTGAGCTCCGTGATGCGGATTTGTGTGCTGCCGTACACAATATACGCACGCCCGTCATCATCAAAAAACAGCGAGCTGTCGTGGTAGAAGCCCTCGATCTCGTTCCGTTTCCATGGGCCTTTCATATCGCTGGCGGAATACAGATACGTCTTGTGCGTATCATAGGCCACAAAGCTGATGTAGCATGTATCGCCGCGCCTGCGCAGGCTTGCGGCCCACATGCCCTTGCCGTAGGCATTCGCGTTGCCTTCAAGCCGCTGGGCAGGCGTGTTCTCCAGCATATCGTACACATGGGTGTAAAATTCCCAGTGGATCAGGTCGTGCGAGCGCAGGATGACGCATCCGGGCATGAAGTACATCGTGGTGCTCACCATGTAATAGGCGTCGCCCACGCGCAGGATGTCCGGGTCGGGAAAATCCATAGGAATGATGGGGTTGGTGCCGCTTGCGAACGGCCTGTATGGCATGGCGATCTCCTCCTTATCAGGTGTCTCAAAGCTCGGCGAGCTTGCCGTCGCGGATATACACGGGAATGACGTCAATCGGCGCGTCCGCCTGCATCCACCGTCCGCCTTCGTAAATTTGATGATCCCACAGGCCGCGCCAGCGTCCCCTCGGCAGGTATACGCGGCGGCTGACGGCTCCGCGTTCGAGCACGGGGCACACCAGCACGTCGTCGCCCAGGAAGAACTCGTCGTCGATCTCCCACGCGGTTTCGTCATCCGGCTGGTTGTAGAACAGCGTGCGCATCACGGGCTGGCCGTCCTCGTGGGCCTGACGAATGGCGTTGCGTAGGTAATCGCGCATGCGCTCGCGCAGGCCAATCATGCGGGTCATAATGGCACATGCCTCCTCGCCGTAGCTCCAAATCTCGTTCTCCGCGCCGGTGGGCAGCGCGCCGCCGCCGTGATTGGACAGGGGCGCTTTGTGCGGCTCGCGGTCGCCGTGCAGGCGCATCACGGGGCAGAACGTGCCCAGCTGGAACCAGCGGATGAGCAGTTCGGCAAAGCCGGGGTCGCGCGTGTCGCCGAAGTGGAAGCCGCCGATGTCCATCGTCCACCATGGGATGCCGGCCAGGCCCATATTGAGGCCTGCGACAAGCTGGGTGCGCATGCAGTCGAATGTAGATTCAATATCGTCGCTCCACACGAGCGCGCCGCAGCGCTGGCTGCCCGCCCACGCGCAGCGGATGAGGCTGACGGTCTTATCCTGGCCCGCGTCACTAAAGCCGTCCCACGCCATGCGAGCATAGCAGAGAGGATAGAGGTTGCCCTTTTCCAGATCCGAACCGATGCTGTAACGAATGTTGCTATACGGATAACCGGTGTATTCCGGCTCGGCCTCGTCCAGCCAGAACAGATCCACCCCCTGACTGCGGTAATTTTGGCAGAGCTTATCCCACAGATAGCGCCGGGCATCGCGGCTGGTCACGTCAAGATAGCAGGCGTTGCCCAAATGGCCCAGGCGGCTGCCGCGGTCCGAACGCACGAGGTAGCCTTTTTCCAGCAGCTCGCGGTAATTCTCGCTGTCCTCCTGCACGGTGGGCCACACCGACACCATCAGCTTCATACCCATGGCGTGCAGCTCGTCGCACATGGCCTTCACGTCCGGCCAATGTCAAGCGAACATTGGCGGATTCAATTAAGAAACTTGCTGCGGAAAAGCAGAGGTTTTCCCGAAATCCGGGAAAAGACAATACTCGAAACCGAAAGTTCCCTTTTGAAAAGGTAGTTGCTGCCATTTTGTCCTTTCAGGGCGGAACGCTCAATCGTGAGCTGATGGATTTTTTTGACTTGAATTCAGCAAGCCCTACAACTTCTGCTTTTGTTCAGCAAAGGGCTAAAATTCTCCCTGCGGCTTTTGAATCGCTGTTTCATCATTTTACTGACCGTATTTGCGAACAAAAAACATATAACGGCTATCGCCTTTTTGCAGTCGATGGTTCCGACTTGCAAATCGCCGCTAATCCGCAGGATATAGACTCTTTCTATCCGGGGATGAACGGGCAGAAGTCTTACAATTTGCTGCACATAAACGCTATGTACGATTTGCTCCAGCATATCTATGTTGATGCAATCATCCAGAAAAGCCGAAAGACCGACGAATGTATAGTGGCATTCTATTGAGCTTTGTAACCAGATGGGGTCTTGCCTATGTATTTCTTGAAGACTCTGGAAAAATGGCTTTGGGAGGAAAAACCCAAATAGTTACTGACGGCGATCAAGCTCTTATCCGTGTAAGCGAGCAAGCGGGCAGCCTCCTCGCTTTTTTTCGTGAGGATAAAGTCGGTGAGCGTCATGCCGGTTTCCTCTTTGAATTTTCTTGAGAGATATGGCCGGGAATAATGAAGCTCCTGAGCTAACTTTTCAGTATCGATGGGTTCACTCAAATGCCGTTGTACCCAGGCAGACACGGCAATGGCCAACGGCGTCGGCTGAATCCCTTTCCGCAGGCGCGCTACCTGCTCGGTATAGGTAAGGAGCATGTTGATCTGCAGCCGCTGAATGTTTTGCACGTCCTGGAGCGCTTCGCAGCTGCGGATCAGCAGATCGCTGGTGGACAAGGCTTCTTCCACGTTCATGCCGCCGCGGATGGCGGAGCGGGCCGCCAGGGTGGTGGTGACGATAAAGGTGTTCTTGTATTGCCTCAAATGCTCCTGGGCCATGGCGCCTGCGTGAACGGCGGGCGCGGAAGCGATCCAGGCTTTCAGGGCGTCTGTATCGCCCTTGCGGATCATGTTCATTAAGGTTTGTTCAATTGCCAGCGTGTTGTGGATTTCTTCAGGGATGGCCTGTCCATCATTGGCTTCTGCTGGGTTGGGCGTGATTTGCGTTTCAGCAGATCCGCGGAGCACAATATCCTCCAGCAACAGTTTTTCTCCGTTCATCACATAATTCATGGTACACAGGATCTGCTGCAGGCTTTCCAAGGGCATGTAAATCAGGAAGCGCATGGTTTGAATAAACGCCTGCATTTCTTCTGACGGTACGTTGCTCAAAAAAGCCAGCTCCCGAAGCTGCTGCTCCGTGGCGGGAAGCTGGCGGGTCGGGCCCAGGATCAGCCGGGTTTCACCGCTGCGCACGACGCCGTAATAATAATAGCGGGGTGTGATATAGGTGCCGATATGATCGGATAAAGCAAATAAATCCTTCAGCGACGCTTGAATGGGGTCATACTTCAAGCCGGAATGATCGACCTTGAATACCAGTTCGTTTCCTTCGTAAAGCCGCACGGGAAAGCCGCACAGGCTGCCGATGGTGATGCAAAGATAGGAAAGATCCAGCTTTTTCATTTTACGCCCGCCCTTCTGTGTGAAGACGATACAATTATATATCAAATATCACAATTCTGCAAGACTTTTGGCAAGCGCTTATTATACAATTAGATCGTCGCAAAAGTTCGTTCTCTTCATGCCGCACAAGGAGGCATCCCATGGACATTGAAAGCATTCTGAAACAAATGACACTTGAAGAAAAGGCGGCGCTGGTATCCGGTACCGACTTCATGTACACCAACCCCATCCCAAGGCTGGGCATTCCGTCTCTTTGCATGTCGGATGGCCCCCACGGCCTGCGGAAGCAGAAAGCGGGCGGCGATAACGGCATCACTGCCAGCGAACCGGCCACCGCTTTTCCCACAGCAGTGACCACCGCCTCCGGCTGGAATCCGGATAACCTGAAAAGAATGGGGGCTGCCATTGGCCGGGAATGCCGCCATTATGGCGTGCACACCCTGCTGGGCCCTGGCGTGAATATCAAGCGGAATCCCCTGTGCGGACGGAATTTTGAATACTTTTCCGAAGACCCTTATTTGGCGGGCGTCATGGGCGCTGCCGAGGTGGAGGGAGTGCAGAGCCAGGGCGTGGGTGTTTCCGTGAAGCATTTTGCCATGAACAACAGCGAAAACTACCGCTTCATGGGCAATTCGGTGGCGTCGGAAAACACCGTCCGCAATCTGTATTTGAAGCCCTTTGAATACATCGTGAAGCATGCCCATCCCGCCACGCTGATGTGCGCTTACAACCAGATCAACGGCGTGTACTGCTCCGAAAACAAGTGGCTGCTCACCGATGTGCTGCGAAAGGAATGGGGCTTTGACGGTGTGGTGATGACCGACTGGGGCGCGGTGCATGACCGGGCGGCCGGGATCAAAGCCGGGCTTGATTTGGAAATGCCCGGCGATACCGCCATCTGCCGCCGGTGGATTTTGGACGCGGCGCGGGACGGGTCTCTGCCCATGGCAGACCTGGATCAAGCCTGCCGGAACATCCTGAAATGGATTGACCAGTATGCAAAGCCCGCGGATGAAACGCCTGTGGATTGGCAGACGCATCACGACCTGGCCGGGGAGATCGCCGCCGACTGCGCCGTGCTGATGAAGAACGACGGCACGTTGCCTTTGACGGGGAAAGAAAAGCTGCATATTGCCGGTGCGCTGTATGAAACCATGCGCTACCAGGGATCCGGCAGTTCCATGATCAACCCAACCCAGGTAACGACAGTCAGGGACGCCTTTGAAAAACGGAATATCAAGAATCATTCTTTGGCAGACTGTGATACCGTCCTCGTTTTTGCAGGCCTTACCGATGAATACGAGTCCGAAGGCTGCGACCGGGAAAACATGCGCCTGCCGGAAAAACAATTGAAGCTGATTGACGACATGATCGCCACCGGCAAGAAGCTGGTGGTGGTGCTGTTCGGCGGCAGTGCGGTGGAATTGCCCTTCAACGATCGGGTCAGCGCCATCCTGAATATGTTCCTGCCGGGGCAGAACGGCGGCGAAGCCACAGCACAGCTATTATTCGGCGAAAAGAACCCTTCCGGCAAGCTGGCGGAAACCTGGCCCATAAAATATGAGGATGTGCCCAGCCATGAAAACTTTGGAAAAACTTTGCAGGAAGTCTATGCCGAGGGCACGGAGGTGGGCTATCGGTATTATCAGAAGCACGGCATTCCCGTGCGCTATCCCTTCGGTCACGGGCTGAGCTATACCACTTTTGAGCACGGTGAATGGCAGAAGGACGGAAACACCTATACGCAAACGATTACCAACACCGGCAGCCGCTTCGGCGGAGAAGTGTCCCAGCTGTATCTTGACGGCGAATTAAAGGGGTTTGCAAAGGTATATCTGAATCCCGGGGAAAGCAAAACGGTTACGGTCACTGTGGAAGAAGAACCAAAAGCCGTTTATTCCGATTCCTATACGGTTCCTGCGCTTCCCAAATCCTATCCCACCACCCTGGAATCCCGGTTCACGGATTTACAGCAGTCCTTCATGGGCCGCATCCTGTTTAACGCCGTGCTGTCCGTTGCCAAAGGGCAAATGAAAAAGGCGGAGAAAATGCCGGACGGACCGGAAAAGGAAAACGCCAGGAAGGGCGCGCTGTTCTTAAAGCGCATCCTGGAAAGCAACTCTCTGCGCTCCATGTCCATGTCCGCCGGGCAGAGCATGCCCTGGCACGTGGCCAACGGCATGATGGAAATGGCCAACGGCCATCTGATCAAAGGAATCAAATGCTTCCTGTCACCCGTGAAAGTCCCCAGGCTGCCAAAGGATGAAAACACCTGAGAAAGAGAGAAAAATCGCCATGAAAACCATTACCCTGAACCGATTGCCGCAAAGCCGCATTACCCAGGAAAGCGTAAGCGCCAAGGAGCGCTGGTTCGGTTATTTGCTGGGCCCCACCGGCACGCTGCTGTTCAACGCGGTGCTGGCCGTGTATCTGAATGTGTTTTACACCGACGTACTCAAGCTCACCGGCGTATGGGGCGGCGTTTTCCTGATGGCGTTTCCCATCATCTCCAAGGTGATCGACGCCATTACCAACCTGATCATGGGCCAGATCATTGAGCGTACCCGCTCTAAAGAAGGCAAGGCTCGCCCCTGGCTGCTGCTGTCCGCTGTTTTGCTGCCTGTGACCGGCATCCTGCTGTTTGCCGTTCCCAAAGCCTCGGAAACCGTGCAGCTGATCTGGGTGATGGTATCCTATAACCTGTATTACGCTTTCGCGGCGACGATCTACAACATGAGCCATGGCCTGATGGTGGCTCTGTCCACCCGCAATACCAATGAACGCGGCAGCCTGTCCGTTTTCAACAACGTGGCCAGCGTGATGGTATCCGGCATCATTGTGGCGCTGATTTTCCCCATGGTGATCATGCCCATGATCGGCGTCAATCAGAATCTGTGGCTGCTGGTGATGGGCGTTTTGTCCGCACTGATGCTGCCGCTGACCCTGCTGGAATACTTCTTTACCAAGGAGCGCATCACGGAAGAAATCGGCACCACCGCAGAAGCGCAGCCCATTAAAAAGCAGCTGAGCGCACTGCTCCACGATCGGTTCTGGGTGCCGCTGTTCATCTATAACATCGTCTATTTTATGGGCACCTATTTCAAAAACGCCTCCCTGGTATATTACTGCAACTATGTATTGGGCAGCTACAACGACGGTACGACGCAGATGCTGGTTTCCGTGATCGGCGGAATCCCCATGGGCATCGGCATCTTTGCTGTGTGGCCCCTGGCCAAGCGCTTCGGCAAGCGGAACGTGACCATGGCGGGCTTTGTGCTCTATGCCCTGGGCGGCATGATTTGCCTGATCAATCCTCGGAATATGGTGATCGTGCTCATCGGCCAATTCATCAAAAATATCGGCGGCCTGCCCTGTGCCTATGTGTTCGCGGCCCTGTCGGCAGACGTATCCGACCATGTGGAATGGAAAAACGGCTTCCGCGTGGATGGCCTGGCTTCCTCTGTCAACAGTGTCATCCTGACCATCTGCACCGGCATCGCCGCCGGCGTACTCAATTTTTTCCTTGCCCAGGCGGGCTATATCGCGCCGGAATTTGTGGAGGCCACCGGCCAGACCATCGGCTTTGTCCAGAACATGGGCGTGCAGAACGTGATCACCTTCTTCTTCCTGGGCAATGAGGTCATCACCGCCGTGATCCTGATCGTGCTGCTCGTTTTCCTGAACGTGGAAAAGCACCTGGATGCGATCCACAACGATTTGAAGGCCCGCCATCACGCGGAATAAAAAGGGAGGATAAAACCATGGAAAAGCTGCTGTTAAAGGATCTGTCGTTTGTTACCGAAAGTGGAAAACAGGTGATCCTGCATGGTGTGAACGTGCTGTGCCGCGGCCGGGAGACAGGTCATATCTACCCCGAAATTGAAAAGGCTTTCCCTTACTTCCGCCGCATGGGCTTTAATCTGCTGCGCTACGGCATCTTCTGGGATGCTGTGGAGCCACAGCCTGGCAAAATCGATTACGAATACCTGAACAAGGTCAAAAGCATTGTGAAGCTGGCCGAAGAAAACGGCATGTATATCATTCTGGATATGCATCAGGATCTGTTTGCCCAAAAGTTCATTGATGGCGCGCCGGACTGGGCTTGTCTGGATGAGGGACTGCCTCATCCCCAGGACTGTGTGATTTGGTTTGAAGCTTATCTGAAGAGCGAAGCAATTATCAAAGCGGCAGATAATTTCTGGGCCAACAAAGAAGCGGAGGACGGCATTGGGCTGCTGGATCATTATGAACACATGTGGGAAGAAATCGCCCGGGTGTTCGCACCTTGCGATAACGTGATCGGGCTGGAGCCCATGAACGAGCCTTTCATGGGCAGCCTGGCCCGGGAAGCCTTTGGCCTGGGCACCGTGGAAATGCTGAAAAAGAACCCGCAATTTGATTTGGGCCGTCCCGACCTGATCCCCCCGGAGCAGGCAGCGGAGTTTATGGGCATCGTGGCGTCGCGCCTCATGGATTTTGACAAAACCACCCTGATGGACTTTTACCGCCGGATGCAGCGGGCCATTCAGAAGCACAGCAAGCTGAACATCGTCACCGGCGGCAATATCTATTGCAGCACCGACGTGCCCACCGGCATGGAGCGGCTGGAAGGCATCGGTCAGATCTACGCCCCGCACGGCTACGATTCCGTGGTGGATTCCGACCGTTACGAGGCATACAGCAAGGATAACGTCAGCCGGGTGTTCATGGGCAAGCGCCAGGGGCAGGACCGGCTGCGGCTGCCTACCATCATCGGCGAATGGGGCGCTTTCCCGTCCCGGGACTTCACCAACGATCTGATCCGCTTCATGAACGGTATCCTGGAGGAAAACCTTTGGGGCTCCGCTTACTGCGAATATCATCCCGGCCAGGAGAACGACACCCATTTCTCAGCCCTTTGCCGGGCCTATCCCATGGAAACCGCGGGAAAACTGCAAAGCTACCATTACGACGAAGCGGGCAAAGCATATCAAATGAAATACACAGCTGAAAAGGACGGAACGACCTCCATCTTCCTGCCTTTTGAACCCGCAGAGATCACTTGCGGCCTGCCCATCAAAACGGAAAAGCGCGCATACAGTCCTGAACGCTGGCTGCTGAAGGTAACCGCCCAGGCAGACGGCGAAGCAAATTTGACCATCAAAGGATAAAAACATGAAAGCAGTTCGATTGAGAACAGAATACCTGGTCAATCCCTTAGGGATGGATATTCAGCAGCCGCGCCTGTTCTGGAATTGCCAGGATGGAATCAAGCAAACGGCCTATCAGGTCATAAGCGAGCAATGGGACAGCGGCAAGGTGGAAAGCAGCGCCATGCACGCGGATTATCCGCTGCCTCTTGCTGACCGGGAGCGGGTCACCTGGAAGGTCCGGCTGTGGGATGAAAATAATGTGCCCGGCGCATGGAGCGAAGCAGCCTTCTTTGAAATGGGCATCACCAAGTGGGACGCTTCCTGGATCACCGGCAATTACAGCGTGAATAAAAAGCAGCGCTATCCCGTAGACTGCTTTCGGAAGTCTTTCTCTGCGGAGAAGGCCCGGAAAGCCCGGCTATATATCACGGCCTGCGGGCTGTATGAGGCCGTGCTGAACGGCCAGCGAATGGGCGATTTCATCCTGGCCCCGGGCATTACCGATTACAACAAGCGCATTCAGTATCAAACTTATGATGTAACCGACCTGCTGAAAGCAGGCGACAATGTGCTGACCGTGCAGCTGGCGGATGGCTGGTATCGGGGCAGCACAGGCGCCTGGGGTCTGAAAAACCAATACGGCACGGAAACCGCCCTGCTGTGTCAGCTGGAAATCACGGGAGAGGATGGAACCATAGAGACTGTTTGCTCGGACGAAACCTGGGATTGGAGCAATGACGGCCCCATCCGCTTTGCGGACAATAAAGACGGCGAGATCGTGGACGCCAACCGGCAGCCCGGCTATGGCGCGAAAGCCAAGTGCACCTCACGCACCGTCATTCCTTCCGCTTCCAATAATGTGCCCGTCCGGGAGCACGAGCGGTTTACACCCAAGCTGATCCATACGCCCGGCGAAAAAAACGTGCTGGATTTCGGGCAGAATATCGCCGGTTATGTTTCCTTCCGGGTGCAGGCGAAGCAAGGGCAAAAGATCACCCTGACCCATGGGGAAATGCTGGACAGGCAGGGCGAATTGACCCTGCGGAACATCCAATGCAGCAGCAAAAAGATCACCACGCCCTTGCAGAAGATCGAATATACCTGCAAGGAAGGACTCAACGAATACAAGCCCCGTTTCTGCATTTCCGGCTTTCAGTATGTGCAGGTGGACGGCGATATCGAAGCCAAACCCGAGGACTTTGAGGCCATTGCTGTATATTCGGACATGGAAGATACCCTGACCTTTGACAGCTCCAATGCCCTTTTGAACCGCTTTGTCTCCTGCACTCGCTGGAGCACGAAAAACAACTCTGCCGATTTACCGACCGACTGTCCCACCCGGGAGCGCCACGGCTGGACAGGGGACGCGCAAATCTTCTTTGGTACTGCGGCCTATCTGTTCGATTACGCTTCCTTCTCCAAGAAGTTTCTGAACGACATGTATGATTGGCAGCGGAAGAACGGCTGTCTGCCTCAGATTGCTCCTGCGGGCGGGGTGGATTTCTACATGAACACCATGAACGGCTCCGTAGGCTGGGCGGACGCGGGCGTGATCATCCCGTACCGCTTCTGGAAGCAGTATGGGGACGAGCGTATTTTGACCCAGTATTATTCCGGCATGAAGAAGTATGCACGGTTCATGATGAAGCGCTGCGGCAAACTGGGCTTGCTGGCCAAGCCCCTGGGGCTCCATGGCGAGAACAGGAAGTATGCCGTCAACGCAGGGCAAAGCTATGGCGAGTGGGCCGAGCCTGCCGAGGTGCATCCCAACAAATGGACGGATATGGCGGCTCCCCATCCCGAGGTATCCACCGCTTATACCACCTATGTGATGAGCTTGATGGCGGAGATCGCGGAGCATCTGGGGAAAGCGGAGGACGCGGACCTGTACCGCAGGTATGAATCTGGCTGCAAAAAGGCCTATCAGGAGCTGGTGGAAAAGCCGGATTTCTCCCTGGACACGGATCGTCAGGCTGTGCTGGTTCGCCCGCTCTATATGAACCTGCTGAATGAAAAGCAAACGGATTTTGCAAAGCGGCGCCTGCTACAGGCGGTGAAAAACTATCGTTACCGGGTAGGCACCGGCTTCCTGTCCACGCCGCTGATTCTGGATGTGCTGGACGATATAGATTTGGATGCAGCTTACAGAATGCTGGAAAACGAGGAAATGCCCGGCTGGCTGTTCATGCCCAAGGCGGGCGCTACCACCGTATGGGAGAGCTGGGAAGGCACCCAGGCCCAGGGCGGCATCGCTTCCCTGGATCACTATTCCAAAGGCGCTGTGCTGGAATGGGTGTTCCGGGTGATGTGCGGCGTGCAGATGGACGGAGAAAATCATTTCGTTCTTGCACCTCATCCGGGCGGACATTTTGACCATGTTGGTGTGAAATACAACAGCATTTTCGGTCAGGTGGAAAGCGCCTGGAAGCATATAGGGAATAAAACAGTTTATACCTTCTCCATCCCCGCCAATTGCACGGCTACTGTCATTCTGCCTGCCGAGCAGCCCCAAGAGTTCCAACCTGGTTCATACACCATCGAACAATAAAAAATGAGGATTGGTGCAGCCTCCAAGGAGCAAATTGCAGACGCCGAGAATGAGCTGAAATTGAAATTTTCGGAAGATTATAAAGAGTACCTGAGCACCTTTGGAGCAGCAACATTCTGTGGAAAAGAGTTGACCGGTATTTGTCCCGCCATATGCTCTTTTTCTTCACTCCGACTGATTTGCTCATGAAAGACACGCTCCGCTTTGTTTGATGAGTTCATTATGTGTATTTCCTTTTCAGTTTCTACACACTTTTGACTCAATTCCGGCCATAAACGCAGAAAAAACCGGTCACATTGCCATTCGATTGACATCTTAACAGCGCAATGCTACAATTATCTCATCGAAAGGCCGCAGCATGAACAGCCGCCACATCGAGGCGCTCTCCGCCGGCGCTGGAATCGCGCTCTAATATTCCTCTCATCCGCGCGCGGTACAATGACGGGACATCACACAGGCTGAAGGAGAATCATCATGCGAATACTCTATGCAGAGGACGAGCGGGATCTAAACGACCTCGTGACGCGCCGCCTTGTCGCCGAGGGCTATGGCGTGGACAGCTGCCTTGACGGACAGCAGGCTTGGGATTATCTTCAGGCCGCCGATTACGACGCGGCGATACTGGACATCATGATGCCGCATCTGGACGGGCTGAGCGTGCTCAAAAAGCTGCGCGCCGCCGGCAAAACCACGCCCGTGCTGCTGCTCACCGCGCGCGACGCTATCGCCGACCGCGTGGCCGGGCTGGATAGAGGCGCGAACGACTATCTGGTGAAGCCCTTCGCGCTGGAGGAGCTGAGTGCCCGGCTGCGCGTGCTGACGCGTTCCCAGTTCGGCGCAGGCGACAGCAGACTCGTCGCGGGCGATCTGACGCTGGACACCGGCACGCGGCGCGTGAAGCGCGGGGGCGTTGAAATTGCGCTTTCCGCCCGGGAATATGCGCTACTGGAATACCTCATGCACAACAAGGGCGTCGTGCTTTCCCGCGAAAAGATCGAAAATCACGTCTGGAATTTCGATTACGAGGGCGGCACGAACGTCGTGGACGTGTACATCCGCTATCTGCGCAAAAAGATCGACGACGGCCATGAGCGCAAGCTGATCCACACTGTGCGCGGCATGGGCTATGTGCTGCGGGAGGAGACGCCATGAAGAGAAGCTCGCTCCAATGGAAACTCACGCTGTGGTTTTCCGCCGCGCTCGTGCTCATGGCCGTGCTGACATTCATCGTGGTGTTCTTCGTGAGCCATTCCGTCCTGCAAAAGCAGCTGCGCACAGAGCTGATACACACCGTCGAGGACAATGTGGACGAGGTCGAGTTTTACCGAAGCATCGCGCAGATGGATCAGGACGGCGACACCGACCACTACATCCGCTACGGCGTGGGCTATCTCGAAATCGACGACGATTTTCTCGATCAGGTGAACGGCATGATCACCGCGCTCTATCACGAAAACGGCTCTCTGCTCTACGGCGAAAACCCCATCGCCGCGGCGGGCATGCTGGCCTTTGAGGACGGCGTGTGCCGCACAGTCCGCGTGCGCGGAGAAACCTGGTATATATTTGATCGCCGCCTCGAGCAGAACACCCTTCGCGATCTGTGGCTGCGCGGCGCCGTGCCCGAAACGCGGGCCGACGCGCCGCTGCACGACATCGTGTACGTCTGCATCTGGAGCCTGCTGGCGCTCACACTCATCGCCATTGCCGGCGGCGTGCTGATCGCCCGACGCGCGCTGAAGCCCCTGCGCGCCATGGCGCTCACCGCGGCGCAGATCAGCGGCGGCGACGACCTGAAAAAGCGCATGCCCGACGGCGGCAGCGACGAGCTGGCGCAATTGGCCGGCGCGTTCAACGGCATGATGCAGCGGCTGGACGACGCCTTCGAGGCCGAGCGGCAATTCGCCTCGGACGCGTCGCACGAGCTGCGCACGCCCATGGCCGTCATCATGGCGCAGTGCGAGGACGCGCTTTCCGGCGAGAAAAACGGCGCGGACTACCGCGAGGCGCTCTCCGTCATCCATCGTCAGGGGCGGCGCATGAACCGCATGATCTCCGGCATGCTGGAGCTCGTGCGCATGGAGTGCAAGACCGACCGCTATGCTCGCGAGCCGTTCAATCTGAGCGCGCTGACCGAGTCCGTCTGCGAGGACATGGCGCTGATCTGCGAGAAGAACATCGCCCTCACTACAGACGTCGAGCCGGATATTTCCATCACCGGCGATCAGACGCTCATCACGCGACTGCTCGGCAACCTCATCGGAAACGCCTACCGCTACGGCCGGGAAAACGGCCATATCATCGTCACGCTGCACCGCGCAGGCAGCGCGATAGAGCTGACTGTATCGGACGACGGCATCGGCATTGCGCCCGATCAGCAGAAAAAAATTTTCCGGCGGCTCTATCAGGGCGCGTCCGAACGATCGGGCGACGGCGCGGGGCTGGGGCTGGCCATGGCGCGGCAGATCGCGCGTCTGCACGGCGGCGAGCTGACCGTCGTGAGCGAGGAGGGCAAGGGCAGCGCCTTCACCGCCCGCTTCCCCATGCAATGACATATAATTATAGAAGAGAGCGGGATCTCCGGCGGGAGGTTCCGCTCTCTTTGCGCCGGGCAGGCAATCAGCGCCGCCTGCGGACAAAAACGGGAGCGCCGTAGGCTTGAGGGCACTTTTCAGAGAACTGACGCGTCAGGCTGTTCTTTCGAAGGCGCACTGTTTGACGGCGCTTCAGCAAAACGGCAGGCTGCGCATTCGGAGGAATCGGCGCACGGCAAAAATTTTATAAAAAATGAGCGCTTCTCATTTTCATCTCATCTGCGTCCTGTATCATAAGGCCATACCAAACAAGGAGGCGACTTCAATGAAAACGACACTCAAATCCACGCTGAAAGCCCTGCTGACTCTGACGTTCATACTGACGCTTCTGCTGAACGGAACGGCCTTCGCGCAGAGCGCCTTCGACCAGACCGCCGCTGAAAATCTGGCTCTGGAAGCCGCTGGCGCGACCCGCGAGCGCGCGCTGCTCTTCCCCACCGAGATTGAAACCGAGCACGGCCAGACGGCCTATGACGTCGAATTCCGGTGCGACGGCTTTGAATACGAATACTGGATCAGCACGACCGACGGCGCGATCATCAAGAGGGCCTGGGCGCTGACGAGCCAGAAGACGCTGGAAATGGCCGCCTATCAGGACGCGGCCGCCATCGTGATCGGCGAGCAGCAGGCGCTGGACAAGGCGCTCGCCGACGCGGGGCTGACTGAAGCGGACATCACGCTGCTGGAAATCAGCCTGGACACCGACGATATGCTGCGTCTCTACGAAATCGAGTTTTACACCGCGACGGCCGAATACGACTATGACGTGGACGCGGTTTCCGGCACTGTGTGCGGCGCGAGCATAGAATACTTCGCCGAAAACGAGACCGTGCGCCCCGGCCAGCAGCCCGCGAGCCCCGAAACCGTGGCCAGCGCTCAGGGAATCTCCCGCGAAAAGGCGCGCTCCATCGCGCTGAGCGACGCTTCTCTCTCCGCCGCCGACGTGACGTTCACCAAGACCAAGCTCGACCGCGAGGACGGCATGCTGGTGTACGAAATCGAATTTGTCACCGCTGCCGCCGAGTATGAGTACGAAATCGACGCAGTCACCGGCGCCATCCGCGAAAGAAGCATTGAGACGCGCGCCACCGCTCAGCCCGCCGCCTCCAGCTATATCGGCGTGGATCAGGCCAAGAGCATTGCGCTGAAGCACGCGGGGCTCTCCGCCGCCGAGGTGTCCTTCACCAAGGCCAAGCTCGAGAAGGACGACGGCCTGCGCAAATACGAAATCGAATTCATCAAGGGCAGCACCGAGTACGAATACGAGATCGACGCGGCCACCGGAAGCGTCCTCGAATATGACGTGGAGCGCAGCGAGCCCGCCCCCTCAAACGGCAACCGCCAGCCTGATCGCGACGACGATCACGACGATGACCTCGATGACGATCACGATGACGACGATGACGACGACGACGATTAATCCCGCCTGACGCGCTCCCGAAAGCATAGATGCGCCGCCTGTCCCCGCTTACACGGGATGGGCGGCGCGTTTTTTTAATGAGGGAAATGTTCTCCGTGTTGAATACACCCCGATTATTATGACCAAAGGCGGAGGCTTCAGCTTTGACTGATGCTTACTAATACTATTTCCAAATTCACCTGCGCCATCTGCTAGCGCCTTTTCCCCGTTGGCGTCCGCTCATTCCACTTAGCGTAGCGCTGCTACGCTGCGTTTCATTCGCGTTAGCCAACGTGAAAAATTCGCGGCGCATCTTGGCGCATTCTCATTTGGAAATAGTATAAGCGAACGATCTACTAACGAAAACCTTATGATGAAGACGCTGAAAAGTGGCTTGAAATAAGCACTTCTCAGCGTCTTCTTTTGAGTGCGCCCGGCGTCTCACGTTTCTAAAGGGTGAAAGACCCGAATCCGCCCGGTAGCGGGAAGGAGAAAGCCGAAGGCAAGGGTGTCCGTCGTGAGGCGGAATCTGAAGGAAGCCGGATGTGGGAACAGACTAACCACGGGCAAACCTCTGGCCTGACGAACAGAAACCGTATAGAAGGCTATATGCGAGGATAAGGCTGCCCAACAAGTCGAAGCCCAATAGCTACACGGAATCGCATGTGGTAAATGCGGCAGGTAGATGCGGAGTAACCGAAGGAAGGAGGACGGCATGAAGAACGCAGAAAACGTCAGAAGCTGCCTGCAAAGAGATAGCACGGAATGCGAAGGGTATGCAGGAGCGCAGAGTGCCGTTCAGCCGGGGAACGAAGAAACGGCAGGCAGAAGCCAGAACCTGCTTGAAGCAATCCTGTACAGAGACAACCTGAACAGGGCTTACAAGCGGGTAAAGGCAAACAAGGGAGCGCCGGGAGTGGACGGGATGACCGTAGAAGAAGCGCTTCCATGGCTCAAGGAACACGGCAAAGAAATGACCGAAGCAATCCGAAGGGGAAAGTACAAGCCAACGGCGGTGAGACGGAAGGAGATTCCGAAGCCGGATGGAGGAGTGCGCAAGCTGGGGATTCCCACGGTCAAAGACCGGATTGTGCAACAGGCAATCGCTCAGCAGCTCATGCCACTGTACGAACCGAAGTTTTCGGAAGGGAGCTATGGCTACCGGCCAGGAAGAAGTGCGCAGGATGCCATCTTCAAGATTCGGGGATATGCGGATGAAGGGTATGAATGGGCAGTACAGCTCGATTTGAGCAAGTATTTTGATACGCTGAACCATGAAAAGCTGCTGAACCTTCTGCGGGAAACCATAAAAGATGAACGGGTCATTCAGCTGATTAAGAAATTCCTGAAAAGCGGAGTGATGGAAAACAGCGTAAAGATTGCCACGAGGGAAGGAAGCTCGCAGGGTGGCCCGCTGTCACCTTTATTGGCGAATGTGTACCTGAACGAATTTGACTGGGAATACGAAAGGCGCGGCGTGCCGGTGATTCGGTATGCGGACGACATCGTATTACTGTGCAAAAGTCAGAGAGCGGCGGAAAGGCTGCTGGAAAGCAGCATCCGCTATCTGGAAGGGAAGCTGAAACTGAGGGTGAACCGGGACAAAAGCCATATCGCCAGGGTGAATGCGACGAAGAACTTCAAGTTTCTGGGCTTCGCATACGGCAAAGGAAAGGATGGACTGTTCATTCGTGCCCATCCCAAAGCCCTGCTGAAAGCGAAGAACAGGCTGCGCGCAATCACGAAGCGAAACCGCGGAGTCAATGTCCGAAAGGTCATGCAGGAAATAAAGGTCTACATGACAGGATGGCTGAACTACTATGGGATAGCGTCCCTAAAGACGAAAATGCGGGAATGGGACGAATGGCTGCGGCACCGAATCCGTGCATACATCTGGAAGCAATGGAAGAAACCGAAGACCAAACTCAAGAACCTCATGAAGCTCGGTGTGCCGGAATACTACGCACATATGGCCGCCAACAGCCGAAGGGGCTATTGGTTTACGGTGAACACGGGAGCCATGACAAGAGGCATAACAAACGAAAGACTCACACGCGCGGGATTCTTTGAACTCTCCCCGGCGTATGAGTCGATTCAGACTGCTTGTATTGGACGTGCCGTGTACCGAACGGTACGCACGGTGCGGCGAGAGGACGGGGGTTCATCACCCCCTCCTACTCGATTGCCGTTTTAGCAGCCAATTCCACTGCGCGATAGGCGGATTGAAAACAAACAGAGTCTTGTGTAAGTTCCTGATGGTCTTCCTGCTGTCATTCTCCCACAGCTCTCCATAGCGAACTGACTTTTTAGTGATGAAATTACGACTATTATATTATCGCAACCATTTTCATTTCATGATTAGCGATATGAAATATGACGTGAACAAACGAAAAAATCAATTCACGACGAAAAAATGATGTGAACATACATGTCCAAAATGGTCGATAAACAGCCAAAACGATTGAAAAAAGGTGCGGAACCTGATATAGTGCAGATAACGAGGTGAACGAACCTCAAAAGGAGGATGTTACCATGAAGAAAGTCATCAGTCTGCTGCTGACGGCAATGCTGCTGCTGTCGATGCTGCCCGCCACGATGGCGGAGGGCGTGGAGTACATTCCCGCGCCTTACGCGCTTGACGCGGAGAGGGCGGGACCGAAGGCGTATGTCGAGCCTATGTTCTATGCCAACGGCGAGGGTGAACCGACCATCGGCGTCACCTATGTCGGCGTAATCAAGGCGGACGGAAAGTACTTCAAGGACTCGAACAACAACCACGAGCTGGATCCCTTTGAGGACTGGCGTCTGGATTCCGAAACCCGCGCAGCCGATCTGGTTGCCAAGATGAGCGTAGAGCAGAAGATTGGTCTGTCGCTGGCGCAGATGGTTCTGATGCCTGGCGCGACCACCTACGAAGCGGCGCTGGATGCAGACGGAAACGTGGACTTCAGCAAGCTGATGGTTGTCAGCGAAAAGGTGTTTGACGTTGCGATGGACGATCCGACGCGTGTCAACAACTCAACGGCGGAAATCATCGCCTTCAACAATCGCATGGGCGTTGTCCGCGTGATGTCGGACGTGGGCGCGGGCGTGCTGTACAACAACGCCACGAACCTGACGACCGAATACGCCGCTGCGGCGACAGGCGAACCCTGCATTCCGTTCACCCTCATTTCAAACCCCCAGAAGTTCCCCGGCGAACCCGGCACCATGGGTCTGGCGGCGGCGGTGATGGGCGACGTTGCCAACGGCGGCGACTACAGCCTGATTGAACGCTTCGCGGATCTGGATCGCCAGATTTGGGACGCGAAGGGGCTGGATCGTATGTATGGCCGTCAGATCGACCTGATTACCGACCCGCGCTGGGGACGCAACGTGACAACGTTCACCGAGGATCCCGCGGTGATGGCGAACATCACGACCGCGCTGATCAAAGGCTATCAGGGCGGCACCGACGGCTTGCAGCCGAACGGCGTTGGCCTGATCGTCAAGCACTTCCCCGGCGACAGCGCTTCCTATAACGGCTTCAAGTCGCACTACAAGACGGGTCAGTGGCGCATGTACCGCACGGAAAACGCCATGGAAAAGTACTTCCTGCCCGGCTTCCAGGCGGCGGTTGACTGCAAGACGGCGGGCATCATGTCCTGCTACAGCCGTCCCATGCCCATCAATGCCAACCAGACCTACCGCGGCGTGGACATCAATTCGGATTCTGTCGCGACCTCCTATAATGCGACCCTCCTGCAAACCCTGCTGCGCGATACGATGGGCTTTGAGGGCTTCGTCAACACGGACAGCAACATCCTGTTCGATATTCCGTGGGGTGTGGAAGAGCTGACGCCCCTTGAGCGTATCGCTCTGATGTATAACGCCGGTTCCGACATCATCGGCGACTGGTGGGGCAAGCCGATTGATTATTCTCTGGCGCTTGAGGCGTACAGCAAGGGCATGATTCAGGAAGAAGCCCTGACCCGCGCAACGACCAAGAACGTGGTGTCTTTGCTGGAATCCGACCGCTTTGAGAATCCCTATAAGGATTTGCAGACTAGTCTGGCTGCCGAAGCGGCTTATGCGCCCAAGGTGGAAACGCTGGCGCTCGAAATGTCCACGAAGTCGCTGGTTCTGCTGAAGAACCACAATAACGTTCTGCCGCTGAAGGAAACCGGCAAGAAGGTTTTCGTCGCTTCCTTTACCCGCAACGGCGAGGACGACAACAAGCTGGCGAACTGGAACAGAACCCTCACGGAAGCCGGCTATGTGATCGTTGAGAAGGCGGGCGAGGCGGATATCGTTCTGCTGGACGTGAAGCCGGACTTCCCCGCGAATAATGGCTGCATGAACACCCTTGACCTTGTTGAGGATCTTGAGGTTGCGGAGTATGACACCAACACCGGCATGAAGACGGGCGGCATGACGGATCTGACCACCCTGATGGACGTGAAGAAGATTAAGAAATACGCCAAGGCAGTTCATGCAAACGGCGGCGTCGTCATCTGCTCCCTGACCCTCAGCGCACCGTGGATTCTGACCAAGCTGGAACCCTACTGCGACGCGATTCTTGTGAACTTTGCCTCCGTGACCGAGCTGGCGGGGCTGAGCGAGCTTGTGACCATCACGGATCTGCAGCTTCAGGTGCTTTCCGGCGCTATCATGCCGACCGGTAAGCTGCCCGTGACGCTGCCCTCCTGCACCGCGGTTCTCGAGGTCACGGATATCGAGATCGACGGCGTGGTGTATGAGCTGTGCGCTTCTCCCAACGACGTGCCCGGCTATGACAAGGATCAGTACATTGCGCCCGAAGTGCTGGCGCAGTCGCCTTCCGGCAGCTATGCGTATCAGGATGAGGACGGCAATACCTACAAGGTATGGTTCGGTCTGACCTACTGACGCGATTCCCAAAAGCAATCTGCCTGCGCGTTCTTATCGCGAACTTGTATGATATGCTATTTCGCAGGCAAATGCTGACGAAGGGGGCAATCTTCCCTCGCGGACTCCTTTTCCTCGGTCGCTGCTGATGCGCGACTTGGGCAGCGACCCGTTCTGCGCGCCGCCCCCTCCGAATTCATCGGAGGGGGCGGCGTTTTGAGTGCGCCCGGCGTCTCACGTTTCTAAAGGGTGAAAGACCCGAATCCGCCCGGTAGCGGGAAGGAGAAAGCCGAAGGCAAGGGTGTCCGTCGTGAGGCGGAATCTGAAGGAAGCCGGATGTGGGAACAGACTATTCGTGGAAAGAGTTTGACGTCACGAGCCTTGCGCGCAAGTGGTATCTGGGCGAAAATCACGGCGTTCAGCTGAGCGCGCCTGAGAGTGAAAGCAGCTTTTCGCAGCTTCATTCGAGCCAAACGGCGAATCAGCCGTATTTCGTATTGGAGTACGCGAGCCTTGCGGGCTTGGAGAGCTATCTGACTTACGACCATCAGTCTGCAGGTTTGGCAGGGACTGGCAGTGTCAGCCTTGTCAATGGCAACCTGATTTTCGCTCACGCGGACACGGCAATGAACGGCAATCGCCTGCCGGTTTCGATTACGCACTATTACAATTCTTGCGACAGCGACAAGGACGAGTTCGGCATGGGCTACGGCTGGCGGACTTCGCTGCATCAGACGCTGCACAAGGTGCTGTACAATGGCGAAGTGGAGTTCGTGTATACGGACGGCGACGGCACGGAACACTTCTTTAAGAAGAATGAGAATGACCAAAAGAAGTATTCCGACCAATCGGGTTTGTCTCTGATGCTGGAAGTCGGGGACGAGAACATCACGATTACCGACAAGGGCGACAACGTCATGATGTTCCCGCTGGTGAGCGAGACGCCGACGGAGGATGCGCCAGAAACCGCGAAGGCGCTGATTCAGAAGATTCAGGATGCGGTCGGCAACGAAGTCACGGTGACGGCGGTGGCAGATTCGCCGTTGAAAATCGCATCTGTGACGGACGGCGCGGGTCGCGTTACGACGCTTCATTACACGGATGGTCGGTGCGACCGGATTCAGACACCGTGGCAGGATGAAAACAACTGCGTGCGCTTCGACTATAATAATGAAGAAACACTGTATATTACGCACGAAGATGGTCGCATGAGCAAGTACGAATACGCGCTTGCAAATGGCTATCACCTGCTTGTGTCGGCATCTGCTATTGAACCGCATGTCAAGAATCAGGAAGATAAGAAGCTGGCGGACGTGACTTACGAATACAGCAACACGAACGCCATCGACGGACTGCCGCACT
>OLPW01001646.1_pt1 | contig 22361 bp, 17 predicted proteins | sample 1672161 | NCBI WGS metagenome assembly OLPW01 (sample SAMEA3136654, study PRJEB25190) | human gut metagenome
TACTTTCGGCGGCCCTGCCTTGCAAATACAACGGTTGTCTCGTGCACCGTTTATCTCCGGACAGTTGCCGAAAAGACGGAGGTTCAGAAGTAAGACTGTGTACCACCCGTTACGGCCGACAGCAAAGCGTTGGCTAACGGAGCACTCGCCCCGAAACGGAACAGCGACGGGGTAAGCCACTCGCGGCCGAGCATATTTTCCACGATGGTATAATAGAGCACGGCATCGTCCACGGTACGGATACCGCCCGCCAGCTTGATGCCGACGTTGATTCCGGTCTGCAAATAGTAATCCTTGATGGCATTGCAGATGACCATGGCCGACTTCGGCGTGGCACCGTAAGCCGATTTGCCGGTCGAAGTCTTCACGAAATCGGCACCGGAAAGGATTGCCAGCATGGAGGCGCGATAGACATCCTCCGGAGTTTCGAGCATGCCCGACTCGATGATGACCTTGAACGTCACTTCCTGTCCGGCTTCCCGACAGAGCAGTTCGAGGTCGTTGGCCAGCCGGTCGAACTCGCCCTCCACCATTTCTCCCGCATTCATCACCACATCGATTTCGTCGGCGCCGTTCTCGACAGCCATCGCCACTTCGAGCATCTTCACTTCGAGGTAGGTCTGCGCCGCGGGGAAACCGCCCGCTACGCTCGTCACGCCGATGTTCGTCCCCTCCACGCCGAGACCCGCAATGTCCACAAAGGAGGGATAGACGCAGACGGTCGCCACATTGGGCATCCCCGGAAAACGTACCGGTACGTCCACCGCCTTCTTGACAAATTCCGCTACGCTCCGCACCGAATCGCTCCCGGAGAGCGTGGTCAGGTCGAGCGCACTGAAACAGAACCTGTAAACCTCCTCGTTGCGGTTCCTGTCCATCTCGGCCCTGGCCTTTGCCACCACCGACTCCACCAGGCTGTCCGAAGCCACCGGAGCGTATTTCTGAAGTAATACCGAATAATCCATAACGATAAGGTTTAAAGGTTCGACAACATATCCCCTCTCCCGGAGATCCTCCGCGGCAAACCCCGCGGTATCCGTAGCCGACCGGCGGACTCTCCGGCACTCCATGCCGTCCTATTCCGATGGCCGTACCTAATATAACGTTTTTTCCGCAAACGGACAAATCCGCCGCCTATTTTTCGCCGCCGTATCCCAACAGGGCACGCGCCTGCGCCACGGCCGCCTCCGTCACCTCGCTGCCGCTCAACATCTTGGCAATCTCGCCGACACGCGCCTCACGGTCGAGCAGGCGGATACGGGTAACATTTCCCGAAGGCGACGCCTCCTTGTAAACGAGAAAATGCGTCTCCCCCTTCGACGCCACCTGCGGCAGGTGGGTGATATTGACTACCTGCATGGAGTCGCCCAGTTCGGCGATTATTCTCCCCATCGCATCGGCTATCTTTCCCGATACGCCGGTGTCTATCTCGTCGAACAGTATCGTCGGAAGTTTGGTACTCCGGGCCACGATGGATTTCAGGGCCAGCATGACGCGTGACGTCTCCCCGCCGGAGGCAATGCGTTCGAGACTCTGGAGCCCTTCGCCGCCGTTGGCATTGAACAGAAACCGGACACTGTCCGCGCCCGAAGGGGAGAGTGCACCCGAAGGGGTTATCTCCGTCACGAACCGCGCCGAAGGCATTCCTAAACGGGCAAGTACCCGGCCGACGGCTTCGTCGAACAAGGCCGATGCCTCGGTACGGCTCGCCGTCACGGCAGCCGCAAGTCCTTCGGCGGTCACCCTGAGCGCTCCGGTCTCGGCCTCCAGTTCCGCTATCTCCGCATCGGAATCGGTGATGGCCTCAAGCCTGGTGGCCAGGTCGTTCCCGAGTGCCAGCAGCTCATCCGACGAAGCGGCGCCGTAACGCCTCATCAGGTCGGAAACAGCCCCTATCCGATTGTCCACAGCCTCCAGCCGCGCAGGATTATCTTCTATGCGTCCGGCCAGTGAAGCGACTTCTCCGCTTACATCTTTCAGTTCCACGTAGGCGGAATGTATGCGGGCAACCAGGTCGGAGGTTCCCTCCAACACCCCGCCGAGGCGCTGCAGTGCGGCCTCTGCGGTCTTCAGGGCTGCAAGCACCCCCGTCTCGTCGTTCTCCATCAGGCCGCACGCCTCGGAGAGTGCAGCGAGTATCCCCTCGGCATTGGACAGCTCCCGCTGCTCGGCCTCCAGCTCCTGCAGCTCTCCTTCATGCAGCCCCAACGCAGCTATCTGCTGCCACTGGAACCGCATATACTCCTCGTCGCGGCGGTTCCGCCCGACGTCTTCGCGCAGACGCGCCAACTCCTGCTCCCGTTCACGCAGGGCACGGTACGCCCTGCCGTATTCGGCCCGCAAGCCGCGGTTATCGGCCAGGCTGTCCAGCACACGGATGCGGAACTCCCCGTCGGCCACCAGTACCCCCTGGTTTTGGGAATGGATATCTATCAGGTGCGCCGCAAGCTCCCGAAGCGTGGCAAGCTGTACGGGCAGGTCATTCACGTAAGCCCTGCTCTTGCCGGCGGGCGTGACGATGCGGCGGATAACGGTATGCCGTTCGTAATCGAGCTCGTTCTCGTCGAAAAACGTTTCGAGCCCGTATCCGCCCATATCGAACAGCCCCTCAATCACGCAGTTCCTCCCGGAATCCTTCAGCACGGCCGTATCGGCCCTATTCCCCATTATCAGTCCGAGGGCCCCCAGCAGAATCGACTTGCCGGCACCCGTTTCGCCCGTGATGATATTCAGCGACGGGGAAAGTTCCAGCTCAAGCTGCTGTATAAGTGCGTAATTCTCTATCGACAACCTTTCGAGCATCTCCGGAATAGCGATGTTTTTGCGTTCGCTAAGTTACATATTTTGTCCGGGAAAAGGTACGCGACCCGATACGGTCGGAAAAATTTTCCGTCCGACATGGTACGACTCGCCGCATCCGCCTTCCCGCACGAACGGAACGAAACGGGGGCGCGGCCCCTTCGGAACCCGCCCCCGTATTTCCAGCCGGCATATGCCCGGCTACCACTCTATCGTCATTTCGTCGAGCAGGTGGCCCGCTCCGGCGAACTTGTCTATCACGAACAGCACGTAACGCACGTCCACGTTGATGCAGCGCTGGAGTTCCGGTTCGAAGAGCACATCGCCGCTCATGGCATCCCAGTTTCCGTCGAAGGCGAGGCCGATGAGCTGGCCACGGTCGTTGAGCACGGGACTGCCGGAGTTACCGCCGGTGATGTCATTCGTGGAGATGAAGCAGGTATTCACATGCCCCTTCGCACCGTTCCGTATCTCCTTACGGGTAAGCCCGGAAAGGTCGGCATAGGGACCGTAGTCCTGCTCGATGTAGAGCTCCTTGAGCTTCTCGGGGACGGTAAATTCGGTCGGATTGAGCTCATCCTCTTTCTCCATGACGCCCGTCAGCGTGGTGAAGTAGTCGTAATCCACGGCATCCGCGGGAGAGTACGACTTCACGTTGCCGTAGGTGAGACGGATGGTGAAGTTGGCGTCGGGATAGTGCTTGCCGTCGGCATCCATCTCAAGCAGTCCCTTGATATAGAGTTTGTGCCCTTCGGCGAACTGCATCGCCGGCTCCCGAAGCTGTTCCACGAGGCCGTTATGTTTGGCGACGGTCGTATTGAACACCGTCAGGGCCGGGTCGTCCGCCGGGAGCTCCCCGCCGCCGGCCAGGTAACTTTCGAGCTTCTCCCTGTTCGCGTAAATCGAGTTGTCGTACAGCCAGTCCACATAAGCCTGCACGTCGCCGCCGAAACGACCCTCCACCTCGGTCGTGATGAATTCGGGCATGTTGTCGGGCGACACCATCTCCATCGTGAGCTCTATCATGCGCTTGGCCACTTTCCTGTCGGTCGGCTCGTTGTAGTCCTTATAAACCGCGGCAATGGTCTCCTCAGCCGCGAGCGGCTCGGCCGAAAGCAGGTCGGGAAGCGCACGGCTGAGCACGGCGGCTATCGACGCCACCTCGACACTGCTCACGATGGCTTCGCGGAGCACCTGCCTGTCACTCTCCAGCGGTACGGAGACCTCTTTCGATGCGGCTATAAGCGGCAGAGCACGCAGGTATTCGCTCCTTGCCGGGTCGGCCTGCGCCCACCGCGTGAAAGCCGCCTCCTGCTCCTGTCGACGGTCACGGATGCCGAGCTTGCGCACGGCCTTGCTCTTGCCGATGGAATTTTTCCAATAGTTGGAAGAGTTGGCATATTTGTCCGAATATTGGATGCGTACCCGGTCGCTCGCCTCCATATCCTCTTTCAGTATCTTCTGGCGTTCGCCGCGGATGAGGATGCGGTTCGGGTTGGCCACGTCGAGCATCTCGTCGATTTCGTACGTGGTCATGTAGCGCGTCGTCGTTCCCGGGAAACCCATTATCATGGTGAAGTCGCCGTCTTTGTAGCCCTTGGCCGAAACGGTCAGGTGCACGGGAGCCCGGTAAGGCACGTTCTCAGGCGAATAGTCGGCCGGCGTCGTCCCGTCCGCAGCAGCATAGACACGGAATACGGAGAAGTCGCCCGTGTGACGCGGCCACATCCAATTGTCGGTATCGCCCCCGAACTTGCCTATCGAACTGGGCGGAGCACCGACGAAACGGATGTCGGTGTACTCGTCCATGACGAAAAGAAAATACTGGTTCCCGCCGAAAAAGCTCTCCACGAGTATCTTCTTGCCGGGATACTCCGCCCGGTAGGCTTCGGTCAGCTCGCCGCGCCGTTCATTCACCTTTGCGGTATACTCCTCGAAAGGCAGCCCCTCCAGCCCTTCGGTCATGCGGTCGGTCACCTCCTCAATCTTGCGGATGAAGTGTACCGAGAGGCCGGGAACGGGTATCTCCTCGGAGCGGTCCATTGCCCAGAAACCGTTGGCCAGATAGTCGTTCTCGGTCGTGCTGAGCTGCTGGATACTGCTGTAACCGCAATGGTGGTTAGTGAAAATAAGCCCGTCGGGCGATACGATTTCGCCCGTACAACCGGGCCCGAAGATGATGATGGCATCCTTGAGCGACGGCCCGTCGGGATTGTAGATATCGGTAGCCTTCAGTTTCAGTCCGGCTGCCTTCATATCGGCGTAATTCGTTTTCTGGAGGTAGGGCAGCAGCCACATCCCCTCATCCGCAAAGGCAGTCAGCCCCAGCGCCAGCGCACCGAGCGCCGAAAGGAAGAGTTTTTTCATTTACGTCTTGATTTTTATGTTTGTCGTATAAGTATTCCTGTTCCGCACCCGCATCGCACGCCGGCGGGACGCGGATACAAATATAGCGGTTTGGAACGAGTTTCACAATCCTGCCGGGGCCAAACCGGGGATTGCACCCGAAACCCCGAAAAGCCGCCTGACGGCACGATACGCATGCCGCCCTGCCATAAGCTCACTCCGCAACCGAAGCTGTCGACAGCGAGGAGACTTTCCCCGGCATATCCGACTTTTCCACAATTATCCATTATATAATATTTGTCATTAACCGGATTAATATTAACTTTACGGTACATGTTTTGATAAAATATAAACCTTTCACTACTCATGCTTATGAAACGTATGCTCTTATTGGCCGTACTGGCAGGCATCGCTGCCGGAACGGCAGGGTGCAAACAGCAGGATGCACCGAAACTCGACCGGCAGGCCGTCCGGCTCTATGTGGGCGACCAGGTACGAATCACGGCCGACAGGCCCGTCGCGTGGAGCGCCGCGGACGACTTCTATGCCGCGGTGGACGCCGACGGTACCGTCACCGCCCGGCACGTCGGCACCACGACCGTCACCGCAACAGCCGACTCCGGCAGCGCCGCATGCACCGTCGAAGTACAACCCCGTTACGATACGTTCGAAGAACCGATTATCGAACTGTTGATGCAGCCTATGGAAGTAATTAAATCGTTGGAACCCAGAAAAATTATTAAGACGGAACAAGTTCATAACAGTTTGCGGCTCGTTTCCGTAGAAGAAGACAATCCGAAATTGGCAGGCAGGACATATTACTGCGCTTTAGACGGCGAAGGCTGTTACCGGATTACGATGATTTACCTGACAGCATACACAAAATATCAGGAAGAAATTATCGGATTTCTGGAAGAGCGTTATACACATGGCGAGGAAGGGTCGAATTACTATTATCCCGGGAACAACTTCCTTGATGTCGCGTATCGGGTAGCATTCCTCGGCCCGGAAAATCCGGCACAAAAAACAGTAGAAATATATTATCATTTATAAAACTACGACCATGAAAAAACCGAGTTATCTTTTCAACATTTGTTTGTTGTTTTGTCTAACGGCATGCACTCAGCTGTTGGAAGAAACCGTTCAGCCGCCGATTCAATCAAAATACGACCGAGACGTTTACACAATCAGTCAGATGGGATACGACATTTCCGACATTTACCGAATCGACAGCAGTTATGTCGTAGAAAAACACATTCTCATCACGCAGCGCCATATTCGTGATTTCGAGCGTATACCACAAACCCGTCAGGGCTTGACCAACGGCAACACGCTCAGCGAAGAGAATCGGGAGGTTTACCTCAATTACACGGGATGGCAATACAACAATGCCTACACGGAAGCAGCTAACTACTGGAATACCAAATCGAAATGCGGTGTTCAGTTCCATGTAACCGGCATCGAAAACGAATTGCGCATATCCGAAGAAAGCATGGACGATGAAAGCATCCTGATGCTGGTATCGCCGCCTACCGCATCCGGAGAACTCGGCGGTGAAATCATATTCAATACCGACTGCAAATACAAACCCGACCCGAACAGTTCTCAAGCCATGTATATGATGCTTCATGCGATGGGACACGCCATAGGGTTCGGTCACACATTCGTAAATAACGGAGATAATATCAAGGAAGACTTCGGGAAATACCCCATTGATGGAATAGAACACCTTAGGCCTGATTCAAAATCCATTATGGCAGAAGAATCCGACCCGCTCGGCTGGAGCGGCTTCAGCGAAAACGACATCAAGGCATTCAAGGCCATATATCCCACCGACGAGCCGGAACCGGAGCCGGAGCCGGATATAGACCCCTCAATCCCCTGGATATACTCGCAAGATGATTTCGATATCGAACTCTCCGTGCGGGATTTTTCGGAAGACACGCCGTATGTATTCCAAAACTACGTAAAACAGACCGGCGATTTCTGGTATTACCACGAGAATAAACAGAAATACATCCGAATAACGGACGCGAACGGCAGGGTCGTAGCACTCGGCAAAGCGAACGAAAGCTATTCCATTCCCTACGGTGAGTACACGCTGCAATACGGCGTCTTGGTTGAGTCGGTATTATGCGGGGAGGCAAAAGTAAAGTTCTGGCAGACGCAGCCCCGGATATGGACCAATGCGAGGGAGAACGAAACCATCGACCTTGCCCGGGAATACGTCGTCAAATGCGAATTCGATACCAACTCCCCCGACTGGCAGGAATACACGAAAAGCGTGAAGATGGTCGATACGGGAACCACAGAAGAAGTCCCCCTCAGATTCTCCGAAACCGCCGACAGATGGTATTTCAGATTTCCCGACAGGGGTACTTACAAAATCATCCTGACCGTTACCAACCGGCTCGGCGAGACGAAAACGGCGGAAAAGACGCTGCAGACAACATCCATCGACAGGACGCCGGTCTTTTACAAGATGTACGAAGAGTACGTCGGAATAGAATACGGATACCTGAAGAACAACGAAGCCGTATCACGCTTCTCGCTCAGATTCTATTCCGACGCCGCATGTACGCGCAGGATAGCTTCCACCGAAAACACCATCGAATGCAGCTACATCCTGTGGGACGACTACTACGACATCGACTCGGAACCGGTCTCCTCTACCATACAGGAGCAGGGTACGTTCCTGATACCGGTCGGTTCCTCGACCTGCGAACTGCCCCACGACATCTTCAACGGTACGCCCTATACTTTGGACCAACATATATTCCGATACGAAATAACCGGATTCTATTACAAATAAATTCGGTCTCGACCCGGCCGGATACCCTTTATATCCGAATCAATACGAGGATGGATGCGGCATAAAACCACCGCATCCGTCCCGGCAAACTTCGCTCCTTGATATAGCACGACCGACATTCCGACCGGAGAAACGCAACCAAACGCACGTTTCCGGCAGGATAGACAGACTGTGCCTGTCGTCCGCCACAGTTCTATCGTTATCAATGAAGATGTTCGGCCGCCATCGCGTCGTCGTAGGTCTTGTGAACCGTACCGTACGGGTGCTCTACCGGAGCATAAATCGAATAAAGCTTCAGCGGTTTATCGCCGATATTTACCAGATTATGCCATTTGCCGGCCGGTACGAATACCGCATGGTCCGCTTTCGCCGTCCGTACATAATCAAGGTCTTCCTTGCTGTCGCCCATCATCACTTTGGCCTCACCCTCTTCGATACGCAGGAACTGGTCGATATCGGGATGCAATTCGAGCCCCACCTCACCGCCGACCGGAATGGTCATGAGCGTCACCTGAAGATTGGTTCCCGTCCACAATGCCGTTCGGAAATTTTCGTTTCCAAGCGTATAGGCTTCGATATCGAGTACCGCAGGCTCTGCGCCATAGTCTTTCAGCTCAATCATGGATTTCGTTTCGACAGCAGTCGAAACGGCCGTTTTATCCCTCTCTGCCTGGGATGCCCGTCCGCCGCAGGATGTACATGCCGCAACAGCGACGGCGAACAATCCTGCCTGAAAAAAATACCTAATCATAACAGTTCTGGCAATTAATGTGAAACTTACGTGTGTTCACAATATAAGCATAAAAAACAGATTCAGCAATCTTTTGCGAACAAAAACAGCAATCCATCAGCAGACATGGCATTAGCATCCCCAGTACTGATTGCCACATCCGGCAGTTCCGAAAACATCATCCCTTCCGACCGACTCTCCAAATCGGTTATCAGACATATCCGCTGCCGCCAGACAGCATGCTCGCAAACGTCAGACACCGGTGTACGGATATCCGCCGAAGACCGGGTTTGGCGCCCGCACAATCCCGAAGCAAACAGCAGTCCCGTTCGGAACGTAAAATACGCATTCTGTCCATCTACCGACAAAATTACCGTTAACAATATTATTGCATATATTATTGTAAAAGACGTATATTTGTCGCGCCGACCGGACATCCGCCCGACACAGACCTGCTGCGCATCCGCATCGTCCCGCCGACACAGCGCTTACGACATTACCAAAACTCAATCGAATATGAAAAAATTGGAAAGAATGTCTTACGAATCTCCCGTAATGCAGATTATCTCCGTTGCGGTCGAACAGGGAATTGCTATCAGCAGTCCGGACAATGTACAGGGCTCCCACGAAGATGTGAACATCGGTACCGAATACTAACCTCATCCATCCGACAGTCATGAGAAAGATATTGACAGTTGCGACGGGCATCCTTCTGCTCGCCGCCTCATGTTCCAAAGAGGCAGACAACGAAACGAAACTTCCCGCTCCGGGCGAAAACCAAATCAGGGCGACCATCGAACCGGTCTTCAGCGACGCCACCACCCGTTCGGAATTCGACAGCAACATGAAAATCATCTGGTCGCTGGGCGACCAGATAGGGGTGATGACTCCCGAAAAACCCGACGCCAACATGACCTATGTCATCCGGGAACAGGAGCACTGCTCCGCAGGGATATTCACGCTGGACGCCGACATCAAACTGGAAAGCGACACTTTTTACGCCTACTATCCGCGTACCGCGAACGACTGCTGCATGACGGACGAAGCGGAACTATCTTTGGTACTTCCGGCCGTACAGACCTATAAAAAGAACTCCTTCGCCACCAACGCCAACATTGCCGTAGCCGTCTCGACCGACGGACGCGAATACGCTTTCCGGAACGCCTGCAGTTACCTCGACGTCAAGCTTCAGGGCGACGGCATCGTGCTGGACAAAATCGTCATCACGGCCGGCAAAGATAACGGCCTGCCGAACCAGAAACTCTATCTCGCCGGCAGCGGCAAAGTCTGCTTCAACGACTACGACAGCGAACCGGTCTTCGAACTGGACGGCAGCTCCGACAACAACCGGAGCATCACGCTGAACTGCGACAACGTCGCGCTCGAGGCAGACGCACCGACCGACTTCTATTTCGTCATGCCGGCCGGTACCTACTCGGGAATTACGGTGGATGTCTATACGGCCGACGGACAGAAAATCTCATACGTCAAAGGGCTTCTCGGCGAAGGGCTCGTCTTCGAACGCAATACGGTCAATTCGTTCAAGGTCGAAACCATAACGACGGCACCGACCGACGAGGTGGAAGAGGTGGACAATGTCTATACGGTCAGCACTCCCCAGCAATGGAACTGGCTGGCGGCACAGGTAGATACCGGCAACACCTTCGAAGGCAAGACCATCACCCTCGCCCAAGACCTCGACTTCGACGGTATCGAATTCATATCCATGGGGATGGAGGCCGATTACATGACCGACACCTCGCTCCCCCTCCATCCGTTCCAAGGCACCATCGAAGGTAACGGAAGGACTATTTCCAACGTGAACCTCTCTTCCGACGGACGTGCCTGCGGAATCATCGGTTACGGCAGGGAGTGTACCGTCCGCAACCTGACCCTCTCCGACATCACCGTCACCGGCGCCGGGAAATGGAAAGGCGCGCTGGTCGGCTATCTGTGGAACGGTACCGTCGAGAACGTACACGTCATAAATGCGCTCATACACCCCTATGAGGAGACGCTCCCTCAGGAACCCTACCGCTACTCATACCGTATCGGCGGCATGATAGGACTCTGGAGCGGCGACAAGGATGCGGCCATCAGCAACGTATCCATCCGGAACGCCGAAGTACACGGCAGTTACGCCATCGCCGGACTCATAGGAGGCATCCAAGGCAGAGGCCGAAAAACGATAGAAAATGCCGCAACCGACGGCATCACTGTCACCAATCACGGTATCCCGTACATGTCTGGAAGCGACTGTTACTTCGACAGCGCAGCGCTTCTGGGCGATTGCACCAACAAACAGGGCGAATTGGTCCTGACGAATATCACCATCGGTTCCTGGGCCCTATACGACCAATCGGACGAATCGGTGACAAAAACGCTGACCGACCAGACATGGTGCCACCTTCCCTATGTCGGAGAAATGGACGGGAATTCGCCCATTACGCTGGACAGTGCATCACTCTCTCCCATCCCGGTCACGGCGACCGAAGGCTGACCTCCTCTTCACAACCGAAATTCCCCGACAGGACGGCGTCCTGTCGGGGAATTTCGTATCTTTAGCCGTCGATAAAACGCACGCTTATGACATCCATCTGCACGGTGCTTGCAGTAGCAGATATCGCCACCGCAAGGAAATTCTACGAAGAGTTGTTCGGCTTGGAAGTATGGCAGGATTACGGCATCAACGTATCCTTTACGTGCGGTCTGGCACTGCAGCAAGCGTTCGGCTGGCTGGTCGGCCTGCCGGAGGAGCGGATTGCGAAGCGCCCGAACAATATGGAGATATGTTTTGAGGAACCCGACTTCGACGGCTTTCTGAAGAGACTGGAAAGATTTCCCGGCATCGACCGGCTGGGCACGGTCACCGAACAGGGCTGGGGCCAGCGCGTCGTCCGCTTCTACGACCCGGACGGACATATCATCGAAGTCGGCGAAGAGATGAAAACGGTCATCGAACGTTTCCTCGCCACGGGCATGACACTGGAAGAAGTCTCCGTCAGAACGGATGTTTCCGTCGGAGACTTGACGAAACTGCTGAACGGCTGAAGCCCCACATTAAGTAACAGTACAAACCGGAGGTCTGAAGCCCCCCGAGCGGCACCCCCGTTTCCGCAGACTGTCGGCGTTTCCGTTTCGGATATCGGCGACCGGCGACACAAGGGCAGGGCTATCCGGAGAAAGGAAAAACAGGGAGCGGCGGAAACCGCTTTCCTCTCCCGGATACTATCTTTGCAGCAAGCATCCGGAACGAATGGACAAACGCAGGAACGAACCGACAGACAGGGAACGGCGCCGCAACCGCCTGGCAGGTGCGGCACTCTTCCTGTTGCTCGCCGTGGCAGGCAAGCTGTATTACGACTACTGCCTGCATAACCCCCTACCCGGCAGCCCCCCTCCTACAATAGCCCACGAGGCACACCCGCAGGACTCCGCAGGGGATACCCGGTACCTTCGCGCCGACGTCCGCGACATGTCGAACCGAGAGGCCCGCAACGAAAGAGATACCGCTCCGGAGCCTGCAACGGAAACGGCCGCTGCCGGAACCCGGAGCATGACCGGCCCGCTGGAACTGCCCTCGTTCGACAGCGGCGACATCCTCATCCGGAACGCAGAGGGCAGATATACGCTGCGGTACGATACGGCGTACCGGCAGGCTTCGTGGGTGGCCTACGTCCTGACGGGCGAGGATGCGGCCCCCGGCCAAGCCAAACGCCGCGACCGGTTCGTACCCGACCCCACCGTAGTAAAAGCCGGATATCCCACCGCTACCACCGCCTCTTACAAGGGGAGCGGATACGACCGCGGACATCTCTGCCCTTCGGCCGACCGTTCCCGTTCGCAGGAAGAGAACGACTGCACCTTCTACCTCTCCAACATCGCTCCACAGACACCCGCTCTGAACCGCGGCCCGTGGAAAGAGCTCGAAGAACAGGCGAGACGGTGGGCCGTGCGGTGCGACACGCTCTACATCGTTGCCGGAGGCGTCCTGACGTCCGGTCTCGATACCCTGCCCTCGGGCATAGGCATACCGGAATACTTCTACAAGGCGATACTGGCACGAGAGGGAAACGACTTCGAGGCCATCGGATTCCTGCTGCCGAACGCAACGCACTTCGAGGGAGAATATGCGGATTATGCCGTCCCGATAGAGCGTCTGCAGGCTTTCACCTCCCTCGATTTCTACCCCAATCTGCCGGACAGTACGGAGCAAAGGGTGGAAAGGGAGTATTCGTACCGTTTCTGGTTCGGACAATGAGATAAGCGGCCGGCGCCACACCGCAAGCGAAAAGAAGAACGGAGGCCGCGTCTAACGGCTCGTACCGGAATCTTTCCGGCCGAAGATGTTGTAGCGGGCGAGCAGGCGGTTCCGGCGGGGCAGAAGGGCGAACTCAGCCAACAGCAGGAAAAGCACTGCAACAAGCAGGTATTGGTAACGTTCGTCGTACTCCTCGAAGACCATCTCCGACAGGTGCGCCTTTTCGGTTTCGTTTATCCGGGCGATTACCTCCTGCAGTCCTATCGACTGGTTGCCGGCACGCACGTAGGCCCCTCCGGTCGCAAGGGCTATCTCCTGCAGCGTCTTTTCATCCAGCTTGGACACCACGATATCGCCGTTCTCGTCCCGGATGAAATCACCGCCGAGCTCGATGGGAGCCCCCTCGGGCGTACCTATCCCGATGGTATAAATCTTCACGCCCTGCGAAGCGGCATGTTCCGCGGCCGCGAGCGGGTCGTCTTCATGGTTCTCCCCGTCGGTGATGAGGATGACGACACGGCTGTTCTCGCTCCCCGACGTGAACGACGAAGCTGCGAGCGAAATGGCACTGCCGAGCGCGGTACCCTGTTTGGAGACCATATTGGGCGATATCTGCGCCACGAAGTTACGGGCCGTCAGATAATCGGACGTAATGGGAAGCTGCACGTAGGCGTCCCCTGCGAAGACGATGACGCCCACTTTATCCTCCTCCAACCCCTCCAACACCTTTTCTACGGCATATTTGGTACGTTCGAGCCGGTTGGGTTCGAAATCGCGGGCCAGCATGGAGTTGGAGACATCGACCGCTATCATTATCTCCACCCCTTCGCGCTCCACCTCCCGGAGTTTGGAACCGAGCTGCGGACGGGCCATCGCCACTGCAAGCAACGCCAGCGCCGTCAAAAAAAACACCGCCTTGTTGCGCATACGCGTCGGCGAAGCCTCCGGCATGAGTTCTGCGAGCGTCTGCGGATTGCCGAAACGCTCCAGCCTTCTGCGGCGCGACCGAACGGCAAACAGATACACCGCCGTCAGCAGCGGTATCGCCGCCAACAGGTACAAATAATCCGGAACCGCGAATCTCAACATCTCCTATCCATCTGTTTTTACCCGGCGGTGCTCTCCGCCGACCCTATTGCCTCTCCTTTGCAGAAAGCGCCGCAACGTTCTTCCTCTTCGTAACCGCCGTTGTCACACGGCTCCGACACGGAAATTCTCCCCTCCCCGACCGACGGCAGCCTTACGGCAGCCGCCTGAGCCAAAGGAAACGCACGAGGAACTCCGCCGCGAGCAGAATGAACGCCCAAAGCATGTACCTTCCGGCCAGCTCCGTATGCGTCATATACTCGCTGGTCTCTACCCGGCTCTTCTCCATTTCGTTTATACGGGAATACACCTCCGCCAGCGTCCCCGCATCGGTGGCCCGGAAATACTCCCCTCCGGTACGCGAAGCGATGTCGGTGAGTATCTCTTCGTCTATCTCCACCGGCATGGGAACGTAACGCACCATGCCCCACATGTCCTGCACCGGATAAGGAGCCGTTCCGCGCGTCCCGACACCTATCGTATAAACGCGTATTCCGTACGAGGCGGCGATATCGGCCGCCGTGGCGGGCGACACCTGGCCCGCATTGTTCACGCCGTCGGTCAGCAGGATGACCACCTTGCTCTTGGCATCGCTTTCGCGGAGCCGGTTGACAGCCGTGGCCAAGCCGTTGCCTATCGCCGTACCGTCCTCTATCATGCCGGTACTAATCTGCCCCAACAGCGTCTGGAGCGTACTCCGGTCGGTCGTCAGGGGACTCTGCGTGAAACTCTCACCCGCGAAGGCCACGATACCGATGCGGTCGTTGGGTCTGTCGGCCACGAATTTGGCGGCCACGTCCTTTGCCGCCGTGATACGGTCGGGTTCAAAGTCGCGGGCCAGCATGCTGGTCGATACGTCCATCGCCAGCACGATATCGATACCTTCGGTGGTCGTGGAGCTCCCCTTCTCGGAGTTCTGCGGCCGGGCCAACGCCACCACGAGCAGCGCCACCGCCGTACAGCGCAATACGAACGGCAGGTGCCGCGCCCAATACCTCACCCCTCTGGACACTCCCTCCAGCGGGACGACCGAAGAGATGCGCAACGCAGAACCGCCCCGGCGGACGCGCCACACATAAAGCGCGGCCATCGGCAGCAACAGGACCAGCAGCCACAACAGTTCCGGATTGGCGAATTGCGTTATCTTCATGCTATCAACTCAATGGTTCTCAACAAAGGCAGCACCCGGCTACCAGTTCTTTCCCGACCGGGCCACACCGACCGCACGCTGGGCATTTACCTTCTCACGCGTCCTGTCCTCCTGTTGCTGCATGGCATCCAGAATATTCTCGGCATCCTCACGGCTCATGCCGCCCGGAGTCTCCTGCTCTCGGGACTCCCCTTTCGGCCCGGAGTCATCCCCGGCACCTCCGCCGTCGTCCCGGTCGTCGGAGCTGTCGTCCTCGTCGGAGTCGTTCCGGTCATCCGGACGGTCATTTCCACCTTCGTCACGGTTCTCCGAACCGTCCCGATTCTGCTCCCGGTCGCCGTCGCGGTTCTGATTTCCATTTTGGTCCTGGTTCTGGTTTTGATTCCGGTCGTCGCCTCCGCCGCCCTCCTGTTGCTGCTCTTCGAGCAGTTTCTGGACATACGCAAGATTGTATTTCGTTTCAAGGTCGGCCGGATTTTCACGAAGCGACTGCTTGTAGAAATCGGCCGCCTCTTTCAGTTTCTGCTGTGCGAACATGTCGTTGCCCAGGTTGTGGAAAACCTTGGCCCGCTGACCGGGCGTCAGGTCGGAACGTTCGGCCAATGCACCGAGCACTTCGGCGGCCCCGGCATAATCACCCTGCTTGTAAAGCGCATCGGCCAGATTGAACGCGGCCGCGAACGATGAAGGTTCCTTGGCGAGCGCCTCGCGGAAAGCCTCCGCCCCCGCGGCATACTCCTGCGCCTCGTAACTGCGGTTGCCGGCGCGCAGGTGACGGCGCTCGGGATGCTGCTGCGCGGTAACCCCGCCGCACCACAGGAGCGCGGCTGCAAACAGAACGGCCCCGACGGCCCGTTTAACGGCTCTCCTTCCCATCGTTCTCCTCCTTTTCCCCTCCGTCGGCTTCAGCCGGCACCTCTTTCGTATCCTCCACAAAATAATAGGCCGCATAATAGAGGTTCTCGTTCTCTTCCCCGGCGGGTACATGTCTGGCGAACTTCACGAGGTCGGCCGTCAGCAGGATGGCCCGCAGGTCGCGACGGTTCTTGTCCGACATCTGCAGAGCCGCCGCGGCCCCCATGATTTCGTCCGAGGTCATCTCCATCGCATTGACGCCGTAACGTCCGTTCAGGTAGGCCCGCACGATATCGGTCAGTTGCGTATAATAGCTCTTCACCCGACCGCTCTGCCACAGCTTCCGGTTATGGAGAGTCTCCAAATCCTGTATCGCCTGCACATGGGGCGGTACGACGGGTACGGACCGGCCTTCCGGTACGGTACCGCGCCGACGGGCCCGATAACGGCAGACCTGTATCACCACGGCCGCCAGCACCGCCGCAAACACCAGTATCGCCGCCGCATAGCCCGCGAATTCACCGACCATCAGCGGGGCCTGCTCCGGGCCCTTGATGTCATAGACGGTACTCTTCTGGGTATCGACCGGAAAGGTATCGACCACGATGCGCAGAGGCGCCTGCGAATAGAGCGTATCGGTGATATTCTTGTCGCCGTAAAGCACCGGATAACGCCCCAGCTCGTAAATCCCCGCATCGAACGAGGTCAGTTCGTACCGTTTGCGAAGCACCTGCCTGCGCCCCTCCTGCCGGAGCGTATCGAGCGGCGATTCGGAGAGTATCTCGATGCTGCCGCCACCCGTCATATCCGTGCCGAAGGTGGGGAGTTCCACCACCTGCATCATATCCTTGTCGATAAGAACCTCTATCGAGAAACGGTCGCCGATGAGGACGGTATCGGGCTTCAGCGTGGCCCGAACCACCGGCGCGGCGGCCCGTACGCCCGGTATCCCCGCGGCGAACGCCAGCAACAGACACGACAGTATGACGGCTCTCTTCATCATCTCCTATTGAACAGTTTTATCAGCGCCTTGACGTAATCCTCGTCGGTAGCGACCGATACGTTATCCACCCGGCTGCGGTTCAGCACGGAAGCCGTCTCGCGGCTCAGCCGCTCCCACTCTCCGCGGTAATGGTCTCGCAGCGCGGCGAGCGACGTGTCTATCCACATCTTGCGCCCCGTCTCCGCATCCTGCACCTCCATGATTCCCACATCGGGCAACTCGGCATCACGGCGGTCATAGACACGTATGCCCACGATGTCGTGCTTGCCGGAGGCTATCTTCAGTGCATCCTCGAACCGCTTTCTGTCCTCCTCCGGCTCCATGAAATCCGAAAGCACGAAAGCCGTACAGCGCTTCTTAAGGACGTTGGTCAGATAACGGAAAGGCTCCGAGAGCGCCGTCCCTCCGTGCTGCGGAACGAACTCTATCAACTCGCGGATTATCATCAGGATATGAGAACGACCCTTCTTCGGGGGAATGAACTTCTCGATGCGGTCGCTGAAAAGGATGCATCCCACCTTGTCGTTGTTCTCCGTAGCGGAAAAAGCGAGCACGGCGGCGATTTCGGTGATAACGTTCTTCTTCAGTTTGTCCGCCGTACCGAACATACGCGAACCGCTGACATCGACCAGCAGCATCATGGTCAGCTCGCGCTCCTCCTCATAGACCTTGATGTGCGGACTGCGGCTACGGGCGGTGACATTCCAGTCAATGTCGCGCACGTCGTCCCCCACACGGTACTCGCGCACTTCGCTGAAAGCCATGCCACGCCCCTTGAAGGCGCTGTGGTAATGGCCGGCGAAAATGTCATTGCTCAGTCCGCGCGTCTTTATCTCTATCTTGCGTACCTGCCGGAGTATGTCGCTGCTGTCGCTCTCCATATCGGATAATCTGCAAAACGATGCCGCACCGCTACGGCACCTCCACGGTGTTGAGTATGTCGGTGATGATTTCTTCGGTCGAAACGTTCTCCGCCTCGGCCTCGTAGGTCAGCCCGATGCGGTGGCGCAGTACGTCATGGCAGACAGCCCGTACATCCTCCGGAATGACATACCCCCGACGGCGGATGAAGGCGTAACTCTTGGCCGCCTTCGCCAGCGAAATGCTCGCACGGGGCGAACCGCCGTAGGCTATCATCGGAGCGAGTTTTTGGAGTTTATACTCCTGCGGTTCGCGCGTGGCGAAGATGATGTCGATGATGTACTGCTCGATTTTCTCGTCCATATAGACGTCGGAGACCACCCGACGGGCCTTGACGATGTCTTCCGGCTCGATGACTTTCGCCGGTTCGGGACAGCCGCCCTCCAGCAGGTTCATGCGGATGATATCGCGCTCCTCCTGCTTCTTGGGATAGGTTATCCGCGCCTTGAGCATGAAACGGTCCACCTGCGCCTCGGGCAGCGGATAGGTGCCCTCCTGTTCGAGCGGGTTCTGGGTGGCCAGCACGAGGAAAGGCTCCGGCAGCGGCCAGGTCTCGTCGCCGATAGTCACCTGCCGCTCCTGCATGGCCTCGAGCAGGGCACTCTGTACCTTGGCGGGCGAACGGTTAATCTCGTCGGCAAGCACGAAATTGGCGAAAATGGGACCGCGCTTGACATAAAACTCCTCCCTCTTCTGGGAGTATATCAGCGTCCCGACGATGTCGGCCGGCAGCAGGTCGGGCGTGAACTGAATGCGGCTGAAACGCGCGTCCACCGCTTTGGCGAGCGTCGTTATGGCAAGCGTCTTGGCAAGTCCAGGTACCCCCTCCAGCAGGATGTGCCCGTTGGAAAGGAGGCCTATCAGCAGGGTGTCGATGAGGTGCCGCTGTCCCACGATGACTTTCCCTACCTCCCTGCTCAGCGTATCCACGAACAGGCTTTCGCGCTCGATGCGCTCGTTCAGTTCATTGATGTTTACTACTTCGTTCATTTCCGAGCTAATATTTTACCGTATATCCCCCGGCGCACCGCAGCCGCGGGCCTATCGCGTTCATTACTTGCGGAGTAATAACGAAAGGTACACAAAGTTAGTATAAAAAACGGAAATTTTTCTCCGGCTCGGCCCGGGCTCCGACACAGGACCGGGAAACCGGCGGAGGGGAGGCAGGGAAGGAGCAGGTAGAAATCCGGCGATTTTAGCTAACTTTGCCGCACCGACGGGGGCCCCGCAGTGAGGCTCCCGATACCCATACAGCAACGATGTCCCATTTTACAGATACCCTCAACCCCGCCCAGAAGGAGGCGGTCCTCAACTACGACAAACCCTCGCTCATCGTAGCCGGAGCAGGTTCGGGCAAGACGCGCGTACTCACCAGCCGCATCGCCTACATGATAGAACAGGGCGTCCATCCCGGCTCGATACTCGCGCTCACCTTCACCAACAAGGCAGCACGGGAGATGCGCGAACGCATCGAGCAGCTCGTTCCCGACGGCCGGGCACGCTACATCTGGATGGGAACGTTCCACTCCGTCTTCTACCGCATCCTGCGGCAGGAGGCCGGGAGACTCGGTTTCGACGCCAACTTCACGATATACGACACGGCAAACAGCGAAAGCCTGCTCTCGACCATCATCAAGGAGCGAAACCTCAATACCGACGAATACAAGCCGCGCGACATCCACTCCCGCATCTCGCTGGCGAAAAACAATCTCGTGACTGCCGAGGCCTATGCGGCCAACACCTCGTTCGTCGCCGAAGACCGGCAGCGGAAGCGTCCCGAATTCTCCGCCATCTTCCTCGAATACGCCCGGAGGTGCAAGGCCAACAACGCCATGGATTTCGACGACCTGCTGATATACGCCAACATCCTTTTCCGGGACTTTCCCGACGCGCTGGAACAATACCGGAACCGGTTCCGGTACATCCTCGTAGATGAGTACCAGGATACCAACTACGCGCAGTATCTCATCGTACGCCGCCTGGCACAAACCCACTCCAACGTCTGCGTGGTGGGCGACGACGCGCAGAGCATCTACTCCTTCCGCGGAGCCAAGATAGAGAACATCCTCCGGTTCCAAAACGACTTTCCGGAGGCGAAGGTGTTTAAACTGGAACAGAACTACCGTTCGACACAGAATATCGTGAACGCCGCCAACAGCATCATCGCCAAGAACGACCGCCAGATACCCAAGCACGTCTTTTCGGAGAACGACGAGGGTGACCGGGTAAAGGTGCTGAAGGCCTATACGGACCAGGAAGAGGCCTACCTCGTCGCCGACCTGGCCAAACGGGAGGGCCGGGAGAACGGCGGCCGGTGGAACGAAATAGCTGTACTCTACCGCAACAATTCCCAGTCGCGCGCCATCGAAGACGCCCTGCGGCGGCGCGACGTGCCGTACCGCATCTACAGCGGCCATTCGTTCTACGACCGCAAGGAAATCAAAGACCTCGTGGCCTATTTCCGGCTGATAGTCAATCCGCGCGACAACGAAGCGCTGCGCCGCATCATCAATACGCCGGCCAGGGGCATCGGCGCGGTCACGGTGGCCCGCGTGGCCGCTGTCGCCGCAGAGCGCGGCGTGAGCATGTGGGAGGTGCTGGAGGGAACCGGCAGCGAGCAGGTACCCGAACTGAAGACGGCGGCGAAGAAACTCGCCGACTTCACCGGCCTGATACGCTCCCTCTCGCTCGAACGGAGCACGAAGCCGCTCCATGAATTCGGGCTCGAAGTGGCCACGCGGTCGGGACTCATCGGGAGCTACCGCATGAACCCTTCGCCCGAATCGGAAAATGCCCTGGAGAACATCAACGAACTGCTCTCCTCCATGCAGAACTTCAAGGAGGAGCGCATCGTACTCGCTTACGAGGAGGACGACGGGGAAGCGGACGCCGAACCCACCGTGGAAGAGTGGCTGCAGAACATCTCCCTGATGACCGACATGGACAAGGAGGGGGAGGACTCCAAGAACCGCGTAGTGCTGATGACCGTCCACTCGGCCAAGGGGCTGGAGTTCGATACGGTATTCATCGTCGGCGTCGAGGAGAACCTCTTCCCCAGCCTGATGAGTGCCACCTCGCAGGAGAAACTCGAAGAGGAGCGCCGCCTCTTCTACGTGGCGGTCACACGGGCGCGGAAGAAAGCTTTCGTATCGTTCGCCCGACAGCGGTTCAAATGGGGCAATACAGAATTCTGCTCGCCGAGCCGTTTCATCACGGAGATGGACGAACGGTACGTGGACCTTCCCGCCGATATGGACGAGGAGTCCGCGGAGAACAGTCCCGCTTCCTTGCCGAAGCAGCGCCAGGAAAGATACCGGCCCGAACGACCCGCATACGGAAACCGCGCGGTTTCGGGCACCGGCGGTTCCGGACACCCGGAGCGGCCGGCCTCCCCGGCTCCCCGCACGCCGCACATCGCCGCCGCACCGCCCGACACGCGCAACATGAAGAGTATGGGCAGCCGACGACCGGCCCAGGAGGGAGAGACGACGCCGAAACATACCGTCTCAGCCTCCCGTTATGCCGTCGGAATGCGGGTGGAACACGCCAAGTTCGGCCGCGGCGAGATTACGAATATCGAAGAATTGGCGTCGGACATGAAAATTACCGTTATCTTTGACGACGGTACGGCGGGCAGAAAGAGCCTTCTCAGCCGCTACGCCAACCTGAAAATCATAGACTGACAATACCCATATCAACCATTAAATCCAAAAGAAATGAAAAAGTTGATTAGAGGCATCCTCGCCGTATCGGCAATGGCCGCAGCACTGGCCCTGACGGGATGCGACAAGAAGAACGGAACGACAACGGGCGGCGACACGACTTTCGCCGGTGAGTACCGCATGGAGGCCAAACCCCTCTACTCCGAAATGGAGGCGAAAGACCCCAACGCGACGGCCATCGAGATGGAGGGCATGAACATGACCTATGCGCAGATAATCGCAGCCCTCTTCTCGCTGACCCAGTCCGCCGACCTGAGCGGCACATCGGACATCACCTTCCAGCCGGACGGCTCCATGGTCATCGTATTCGACGACCCGGAGGACGGCACCGTAACATTGCTGCCGAACGAAGCGGAGGGGATACCGGCCGATGCCATCACCTACGCTCTCAACGGCAGCAATGTGATATTCACCCTCTCCTCCGAGACTATCGACAACATGCTGGATGCCGCCACCGACCCGCAGGAGGCTGCCGCCATCAAGCAGCTGCTCGCCGGATTCAACAAGGGTATCTTCACCTATTCGGCAGCCGACAATACCGCCAAGGTCACCTTCAAATACAAACTCACGGAGAACGAACTCACCCTCTATATCGACAAGGGGATGATATCCGAGACATGGAGCGCCGGCAAAGCAATCATGAACGGCATACTCGCTCTCGTCGGAGAGGACAATC
>OLPW01001654.1_pt1 | contig 22280 bp, 18 predicted proteins | sample 1672161 | NCBI WGS metagenome assembly OLPW01 (sample SAMEA3136654, study PRJEB25190) | human gut metagenome
CCCGCCGCCGCGAGGGCGAGGGCGTCTGGCCGCTGGCCGCGGACGCCGATGCCGCTGCGGCCAGCCCTCCGGCGCGGGGAAAGCCCAGACCGTCGCTGGTCGCCTTCCCCTGCCACACGAGCCGCTGCAGCGCCTCGGCCACCTCGCGATCCGTCGGCGCCACGGGCCCGGTGAGCCGCGCGGCGCCATCCGCCAAGGCGCGAAATGGAAGCAGCCCTTGGGCTGCCAGCACGTGGCGCACGATGACATCCAGCGGAGGGTCTTCCAGGGCGCCTGCGTCATCTTGGCCCGGCTCGGCTACAGCGACTTCCGCCACGCCCGCCTGGGCGTCCAGAGACATTGGCGCCAGGGGCGAGTCCGTCGGGAAGAACGAGACGAGGTGCGCCTCCCCCGCTATCGACGCCGCCCACAGCACTTCGCCTGCGGCGATGAGCTCGTCCAGCATGGCAGGCCGATAGTCGGGCACGCGGGCCGGCAGCACGTCTCTCTCCCACTGCTCCATGGAAAGGGCCGCGCCCTCGAACTGCGCGATGACCTGGGCTACGCCGTCGATGCCCGCAAGCGTCGGCTCACCGGTGCGCGCGACGTCCTGGCGATCCAGCAGGAAGCGCACATAGGCGTCGGCGGGAACGGGGCGCACCGCCTCGCGGGCCCGGGCGAGGGACCGGCTGCGCAAGCGGGCGAGCACGGTGCCGTCCGCCCAGCGGTCGGGCCCGAGGCGCACGAGACGCCCCTCGGCGGCCAACCGCTCCAATGAATCCGCCGCAAGCGCCACGCCGACCCCCAGGCTAAAAGCGGCCTCTTCGCTGTCGAAAGGCCCGTGGGTGCGGGCGAAGCGGGCCGCGAGGCCATCCAGGGGGCGGGACAGCTTTCCCTCCCTCTGAGCCCAGGAGGGAACCGCAATGCCGAGCACCGCGCTCAAACGCGGGCCGTCATCGGCGGCGACCCATCTCTCCGCTCCGCCGATGACGGCGGGGAAAGCCCGCCGGTCCGCTTCCAAATTAGCAAGAAGAGCAGCCGCATCAGCGCCCGCGGAAAGAGCGCCCGCCTCGCCGTTCTCAGTGCGCGCAGCGACCTCCTCCACCGTGAGCGGCCCCAACTCCCGCAGAAGGTCGGCCACGCCTTCCGCGCCCCGCGCCTTCCAGCCCGCGACCGTCCGCTGCAGCTCGGCCACGGTGCGCGCCACCACCTCCGCATCCAGCATATCTTCCACAGCACCGGTGCCCAGAAGCTCGCCCAGAAGCACCGGATCCACGGACAGAAGCGATGCCTGGCGCTCGGCATGGGGCAGATCGCCCTCGTAGAGGTGCTCGCCCAGATACCCGAACACGAGCGGCGCCGCGAAAGGCGACGGCGCGGCCGTGCGAACTTCGCTCATCTTGATGGAGCCCGAGACAAGACCGTCCATCACCTCGCGCAGGGCCTGCAGGTCGAACACGTCCTGCAGGCACTCGCGCAGAGCCTCCAGAATGATGGGGAAATCCTCCTCGCGCCGGGCCGCCTCCAAAAGCTGACCGCCCTTGAGACGCTGCTGCCAGAGCGGCGCCCGCTTGCCCGGGGCCGTCGGCGCCATGAGCAGGGCCCGGGCCGCGCATTCACGGAAACGGGCGGCGAACAGGGCCGTGAACCCCACGCGCTCACGCACGATGGATTCCAGCTCGTCGGAATCGAAGCGGAACAGATCGCTTCCCGGTAGGGCGTCCTCGGCGGCGGGCACGCGCAGCACGATGCCGTCGTCGGAGGCCACCGCCTGCGGGTCGAAGCCCAGCGTGGAGGTAATGCGATGGGCCACGGCCAGCGCCCAAGGCTCGTGCACGCGGCGGCCGAAGGGAGAATGCAGAATGACACGCATATCACCCGTTTCGTCGGGGCATGCCTCCACCACGAGCCGCCGATCCGTGGGCACCGCCCCGGTACAGGCGCGCTGCGCCTCTATGAGAGCCGCCAAGTTGCGCAGGGCGTCCTCGTCCAGCCCGTCGGCCGTCAGGCGATCGCGCAGCGCCGGGGCCATGGCATTCTCCTCCGAACGAGCCTCCGGCGCTTCGTCCCGTTCGGCAGCGCGCGCAATGCCGCCGTCGAGCGCCCGCACAAGAGCCCCCCGGGCGCGGCCCGTCTCGTAGGGGCGACCAATGGCCTCGCCGTGCCAGAAGGGCAGTCGCGCGGCGCGTCCCGGCGCCGCTTCCACGATAACCCGGTCGGCGCCGATCTCCTTGATGCGCCAGGTGCTCGTGCCCAGGGCGATGATGTCGCCCACGCGCGACTCCATCACCATCTCCTCGTCCAGCTCGCCCACACGCCGGCGCCCTTGACGGGCGTCGCCCTCGGGCAGCACCACCGAGAACATGCCGCGATCGGGAATGGTACCCGCCGCCGTTACGGCCAGGCGCTGGGAACCGGGGCGCGGCGTGAGCAGCCCCGTCTCGCGATCCCACAGGATGCGCGGCGCGAACTCGGCCACCTCGCCCGAGCCGTAGCGCCCGGCGAGCATGTCGAGCACTCCCTCGAAGGAGCGTCGGCCCAAATCGGCATAGCAGGCCGACCGCCGCACGCAGGCGAGCCACTCGTCGGCTGGAAGGCCGTCCGGCGCCATGGCCACAGCGGCCACGGTCTGCTGGGCCAGCACATCGAGCGCATTGCGCACGAGCCGCGTGCTCTCGATGGCGCCGGCCTCCATGCCCTCGGCCATGACGGCGGCATCGATGACCTCCACCCGGGTACGCGGGAAGATGATGCCCTGGGAGCGGCCGCCCACCTGGTGGTTCGCCCGCCCCACGCGCTGCAGCCCGCTGGCCACCGAGGGCGGCGCGGCCACCTGCAGCACCAAATCGATGGAACCCATATCGATGCCCAATTCCAAGCTGGAAGTGGCCACCACGCAGGGCAGCTCCCCCGCCTTCAGCTCCCGTTCCACCTGCAGCCGCTTCTCCTTGGAGACCGATCCGTGATGGGCCTTCGCGATGACCACCGCGGGCTCGGTCACCAATTTGGTGGTGGAGCCGATGTCGGAGCGGAAGGCCGCCCCCGGCGCACCCCGCATGGCATCGGCGCCCGTGGGCACGCCGCGCACCGCATCGTCGCCGAAAGCCGTCGCATCGCCGCTACCCGCGGCTGCCCAGAAGCCGGCCACCTCGGAATGGGGCGCGTCCAAGCCGAGGCGCTTCGCGTACAGCTCGTTCAAGCGTGCCGTCAGCTTTTCGCACAAACCGCGCGAGTTCACGAAGACAATCGTGGATTTGTGGGCCAGCACCTCGTCCAGAATGGCCGCCTCGATATGGGGCCAGATGGAGGAGCTGCCCAGGCGGCTGTCAGGATGCGGCGCGGGCGAGGCGCCCTCGGCCATGACGGCCCGAAGCGCCCGGTCAGACTTCCACGCGTTCTCGATAGGCGCCCGGCGCGGACCGGCGCCCCGCTGCCGCGTGCCGTCGCCGGCGCCGGCAAATCCCCCGAAGGCGGGAACGGCCGTCATGTCGCGCACAGGCACGCGCACCGAAAGGTCGAGGCTCGGGAGCGCTTCGGTGGCCACCACGGTCACCGGATGCGCACCGCCGAGGAACCGGGCTACTTCGTCGCGCGGGCGCACCGTGGCCGACAGCCCGATGCGCTGGGCCGGAGCCTCCAGCAAATCGTCCAGCCGCTCCAACGAAAGCGACAGATGCGCCCCTCGCTTGTCGCCGGCCAGGGCGTGCACCTCGTCCACGATGACCGTCTCAACTGTGCGCAGCGCCTCTCGGGCCGCCGACGTGAGCATGAGGTACAGCGACTCCGGTGTCGTGATGAGAATATCAGGCGGATTACGAGCGATCTTGCGACGCTCGTCGGCGGGGGTGTCGCCGGTGCGCATGGCCGTGCGGATTTCGGGGGCCTTCGCGCTACGGCGCGCGCTCTCGACGGCCGCCAGTTCGGAGATAGCCGAAAGCGGCCCCTGCAAGTTGCGGTCCACATCGGCGCCGAGAGCCTTCAGGGGCGACACGTACAGCACGCGCACGCCACGAACCCACTTCTCGCCCGCTTCAGCGACCCGAGCCTTCTCGCCCATGAGCGCGTCGATCGCCCACAGGAACGCCGCCAGCGTCTTGCCCGAGCCCGTCGGCGCTATCACGAGCGCGTTCTCGCCCCGCGCGATGGCCTTCCACGCCTCGCCCTGCACCGCCGTGGGCGCCCCGAAGGCATCGGCGAACCAGTGGCGCACCGGTTCCGAGAACGAGGCCATGGCCTCAGCATCATCCATAGGTAAGTTCCCCTATCAACTACTGCTCTTAAGCCACGTCCACTGATGCAAGGTCTTTGTCGACAAGCCATCGCAAATAGTCGGAGCGCTTCATGCCTAAGCTATCCGCCCGCTTATCCATGCGCTCGATCTTCTGCTCGGTCTCCTTAAAGCCCACGAGCCTCAAATGCTCCCCGAACTTAAGGGGTCGCCCGACGATCACCTCCCCCACCGGCACGCCATCAACGCCTCCGGCATCCCATGGAGCAGCAAGAGCCTCAATCTCCTCCCGGGTAACACCAAAATAGTCTTCAATTTCTTTTTGGGACATGTTCTCAAAATCCTTTTTGGACATTACTGCCTCCTTGCAAGTCCGAGTTCCCGGAGAACACTTTTTGTAGGCGGCGTGAAAGCATGGTATATCAGCAGTACAGCTACCTACTTTCGTTAAACGAAATTATACTGCAGGGCGAACGGCTCGGCAACAGCCATCAACAAGCGTTGCCTCGCTGAAACCGTCTGAGAAAATGTCAGGGAAAACGGCCCATGACAGCCTCCTTTACATCGGACGGCTGTCCTTCGAGCACAGAAGTTAGGGATATACCCAGCCTTTAGAACATTTGTTTTCGTTCATTATAAGGGAACAGATGTTCTTGTCAAGAGTAAGTTTTGCCAACTTGCCTATGAAGCCGAGCCGAAGTCTCTCCGGGGCGCCGCTTTTCCTTTCCAAGGACAGGCGCCCGAAGAGCCATTACAATGGAGGCGTCTAATGAAACGTGAACGACCGCAAGGGGGAAATCGGTGCGCAGCAACGAAGTGGCGAAATTGGCGGGCGTGACCGTACGCACGCTGCGGCACTACCACCAGCTGGGGCTTCTGTCCGAGCCGCCGCGGCAGGCCAACGGGTACCGCGACTACTCCCCCGCCGACGTGGCCCGCGTGCTGCGCATCAAGCGCCTGGCCGGCCTTGGCTTTCCCCTCTCGCGCATCGGAGATGTTCTGGACGAGATGGACGCCGAGGGGAACGCGACATCCGCGAGCGCCTTGGACGAGCTCGACCGCGAACTGGCCTTGGAGATCGAGCACCTGCAAGAGCAGCGGCGCACCATCGCCGAGCTGCGCGCGGAGCACCTCGACCCCGACCTGCCCGTGCGCTTCGCCCGCATCCTGCGCATGCTCTCCGGCGTGGACACCCTCGCCGACGCGCGGGCCGCCGACCGCACCGCCCTCATCGTCGCCGGGCACCTGTACGACGACGAGGCGCTCGGCGAGCTCGAGCGCGTGGTGGAGCGCATTTCAAGCGAGAACCTCGTGGAAGCCATGGAAGAGCTCGATCGCAGGCTGGGCGCTCTTACGCCCGATGCCCCCGAGCGGGAGCGGGCGGCCCTCGCCGAGGATTCCCTCGCGGCACTCGCCCCCGTCATCGCCTGCTTCGACACCGCCAACTGGCTGCGGCCCCCAACCGACCGCGAGCAGTTCCTGGACGAGATCGCCTTCGCGGACTACAACGAGGCCCAGCAGGACGTGTACGGGCGCATCGAACGCGGCATCGAGGCCGTCATGGCCGAGCGGGCGCAAAGGGAGAAGGCGGCCGCCGCCCCTTCACAAGTCATCCACAAGCCGCTTGACCCCGACGTAACGTCATAGTTTTAACTGGCCTCTCGGACCCGCGATCCCTTGTTCGAGAAAGGCCCCGCCATGACCCTCGCGTCCCCGAAATTCCGTCGGCCCCGCAAACCGTACCGGCCGCGCAAGACCGCCCCCTGCTACCTGCTTTCCTGCGCCTGTTCGCTTCTCGGCAACTCCGTGGCCGGCGTCATCTTGCCGCTCGTGCTGCTCGCCACCACGGGCGACGCCCTGGCAGCCGGCACCCTCGCGCTCATCTGCGCCGTGCCCCAGTTCGTCATCGGCCTTATCGGCGGCGCGCTCACCGATCGCTTCAACCGCCGCAACGTCTCCATCGTCTCCGACATTCTGTCGGCGGCCAGCGTGGCCCTGCTTCCCGTGGTCGATATGGTATGGGGCCTGTCCTTCGGTTGGTTCGTGGCCCTCGGCCTTCTCGGCGCCATCGGCGACATCCCCGGCATGACGGCCCGCGACTCCCTCGTACCGGCCGTCTGCGAGCGCGACGGGCGCAGCCTGCAGAAGTTCATGGGTCTCACCCAGTCCCTCGATTCCCTCGTGGTCATTGTCGGCCCGGCCCTGGCCGCCTTCCTCATGGGCGCGGTGGGAAGCGTGAACGCCCTGTGGTTCACGGCCGCCATGTCGCTTTCCGCAGCGCTCGTCACCCTCACGCTGCCCCGCTCCCTCGGCGCCGTCTGCGGCGCGGCCGCCCACGCTGCCAACCCGGCCGCCGCGAACATCGGCACCGCGACCGCGCAGCCACGGCGCGGCCTTGTGTCCGGCGCGTGGAACGCCCTGCGCGACGGGGTGCGCGTGCTGTTCGCGAGCGACACGCTTCTGCGCTCGTCCATGCTCATCAGTTTCGGCGTGGTCATGGTCATGGGCTCTTTCCAAGGCCTCGTCCTGCCGGTGCACTTCACTGCCGCGAACAGCCCCGAGCTGCTCGGCTACGTGCTGTCGGCCATGTCCGCCGGCATGCTCGCTAGCTCGCTCGGCTATGCGGCGCTCGCCCACAAGCTGCGTCGCCGCACCTGGTACATCCTGTCGCTCACCGGCATGGCCTTGGGAATCTTGGGGCTGGGCCTTCTGCCGTCGTTTCCGCTGCTCATCTCGAGCGCGCTCATGCTGGGTCTTTCGGCCGGCCCCATCTCGGCCCTGCTCGGTTTCTTCATCTTCGACCGCATTCCCGCCGAAAATCGAGGAAGCGCCCTCGGCACGCAGAATTCGCTCACCCTGGCCGCCGCGCCCGTGGCCGTCTTCGCCACCTCGCTCGTCGTGGAGGGCGCCGGGGTGTCCGTGGCCGCCCTGGCCCTCGCCGGCTGCTGGATGCTCATCACCGTGTGGGCCCTCAACACCCACAGCCTGAAGTACCTGGACGACAAGGAGAACCACCCCGACCCCGTTCCCTTCGTTCCCGACGCCGAGCGCGTCTAGCACCGCGCGACGTCCAAAAGCCAGCAGTACGACTAGCTGGCTTTCAGCGGCGCAGCCATCTGGCAACGGTCTTCGAACAAGTTGCCTGCGAGCCGGAAGGCGGGCGCCCCGCAGGCACACCATGGAGACGGAATCATTCCCCAACCAAGGAGACACCATGGCTTGCACAACGCTTCTCGTGGGCCGCCGCGCCACCAACGACGGCTCCACCATCGTCGCCCGCAACGAGGACGGCGAGGACTTCTCGTTCGATCCGAAAAAGATGATCGTGGTCATGCCAGAGGACCAGCCGCGCACCTACACCGGCGTGGCCAGTCACCTGACCATCGATCTGCCCGACAACCCTCTGCGCTACACCTGCACGCCCAACGCCGACCCGGCAAATGGCGTGTGGGCCGAAACCGGCATCAACGCGGCGAACGTGTCCATGTCGGCCACCGAGACCATCTCGGCCAACGCCCGCGTGCTCGGCGCCGACCCGCTCGTCACCTACCAGCCGGCCGTCGGAAAGCCCGGCGACGCCAACTACAAGCCCGAGGTGCCCGGCGGCATTGGCGAGGAGAACCTGCCCACCATCACGCTGCCCTATATCAAAAGCGCCCGCGAAGGCGTTGCGCGCCTCGGCATGCTCGTGGAGAAGTACGGCACCTACGAGACCAACGGCGTGGCCTTCGGCGACGCGGACGAGGTCTGGTACTGGGAGAACATCGGCGGCCACCATTGGATCGCACGGCGCGTGCCCGACGACTGCTACGTGGTGCAGCCCAACCGCCAAGGCATCGATCACTTCGATTTGGCCGACGCGCTGGGCGATCAGCACGACTACATGTGCAGCGCCGATCTGGCCCAGTGGATCCGCGAGAACGATCTGCTCATGGACATGCCCGCCCACGAGGACGATGCCGGCGAGACCGTCGAAGGGCTGCCGCGCTACTTCAACGCCCGCATCGCGTTTTCCACCTACACCTGGCTCGACCAGCTGTACAACGCCCCGCGCAAGTGGTACCTGTGCAGCCGCTTGACGCCCTCCGATGCCCGCTTCGCCGGCCCGGCGCCCGCCTTCGGCCCCGAGAGCCTCGACATCCCCTGGGCCATGCGCCCCGACAAGAAGCTGTCGGCATCGGATGTGAAGGACCTGCTCGCCACCACCTACGACGGCACCGAGTACGACCCCTACGGCACCAAGGGCACGCCCGCCACGCGTCACCAGTACCGCTACGTCGGCATCGACCGCACCTCCGAGTGCTCCATCCTGTGCATTCGCCCAAACGCGCCCAAGGCGCTGCGCGGCGTGCACTGGTTCGCGCCGGCGTCGGGCCCGTTCAACACGGCCGTGGCCCTGTACGCGAACGTGAAGGAGCTCCCCGCCTACCTGGACACGCCCACGGAAGTGACCACCGACAGCCTCTACTGGAACAACCGCCTGGTGGCAGGTCTTTCCGACCCGCAGTTCTTCGAGAGCTACGAGGCCATCCAGGGCTACCGACTGAACACCATGGCCCAAGGCTACCAGTCGCTGCACGAGACCGACGCCGCGCTTGAGAAGCTCGCCGCCGAGGGCAAGGCGAACCTGGACGATATGGACGACCCGACGGTTATCGCCGAGCTCGAGCGTGCAAATCAGGCGCTCGTCGACAGCGTGCAAACGCAGACCCGTGCCCTGCTCGGCACCGTGCTCGACCAGCGCACGGTCACGATGAAGAACGCCTTCAACATGAACGACCACTGAGAGCGCGCCGTTGCGCCCCCGAGCGCAACGCCAATGCCTGATTGGGGCCGGTCCCGAAGCCTCGCCATTCGCTGGCGACGCCGAGGCCGGCCCTTTCGCATTCGCGGCCCTTTTCGCTCCCCTCTCCCTGCAACACAGGGCCCTTCTCGTGCAAGTGAAGCGGCGCCCCCTTGCCGTCGCCGCCCCGTCGGGGCACACTAGCGCCATGGACGGGAGACGGAAAGGAGCGCCCGTGAAGCTGACCGTGGAAGAGCGGCCCGACTTAGAAGAGGCGGAGGTCACCATCCGCTGCCCGGCCATCGACCGGCGCGTGCGGGCCATCATGGCCGCGGCGAATGCAGTGGATTGCCGGCTTCTCGGCACCGACGGCACAGGCACGTTCATCGTGGAACCGTCGGAAGTGCTGTACGCGGAAACCGTCGACGGCCGCACCTTCCTCTACGGCCGCGACCGCGTGCTGGAAAGCCCGCTGCGCCTCTACGAGCTGGAAGAGGCCCTCGCCGGCACCGAGTTCGTACGGGCTTCGAAATCCCTCATCGTGAACTTCGACCACGTACGCGCCCTGCGCCCCTACCTGAACGCCCGGCTGGAATTGGTGCTCAGCAACGGCGAGTCCGTCATCGCCTCGCGCCAGTACGCCCCGGCCATCAAGCGGAAGATCGGGCTGTAGAAAGGATTCGCCATGAGAAACATCATCAAGAGCGCCTTTGTCCGCGCTTGCGTCATCTTCACCGTCGCCATGGCCCTCTGGTGCGCAGCCGGCCTCATTTTCGCCGGGCCCGTCGAGGGCATCGTCATCACGCTCTCGCTGCTCGCCGCCGCCTTGGCCCTGTGCGCCCTGCAGGCATTCTGGTTTACCGAGGCGGTCATCGGGCGATTGAGCTACCCCGCACGCATCGCCGGGTTCGGCCTGACGGGCCTTCCGGCGCTCGTCCTGTGCGCCGCGCTCGGCGGTTGGTTCCCCCTGGACAACATCGGCGCCTGGGTCAGCTTCGTTGCCATCTACCTGGTCACCCTGGCCGCCATCACCGCCGGCTATACTATCTACTACCGTCGCACCGCCGGCAGCTTCGACGCCGCCCTCGCCCGCTACCGCGAAGGCCGCAAGGGATAGCTGCGCACGAACCAGAAGAGACTGCCTCGGTGCTTGTTTTGTATAGATGCGTTTATTATAATCGTAACTATACAAAATGAGAAAGGGTGCCGAATGTTCGTAGGACGAAAGCAGGAGCTGGCAACGTTGGAGCGGCTCTACCGAAGCGACGCATTCCAAATGCCCGTCGTATACGGGCGGCGGCGCGTAGGGAAGACGTCGCTCATTGCCGAATTCGTCAAAGGCAAACCCGTGATATTCTTTTCCGCTCGCGAATCGACGGCGAAGGAGAACCTCGTTGCGCTCAGCCAAGCTATTGCGGGCTTGCGGCTTGACGGCACGTCCGTCGCCAGCGATACAGCCGCTCCCGTATTCGCAAGCTTCGAAGAGGCTTTTACCCATGTGTTCACGCTAGCGCAACAGCAGCGCATCGTCCTCGTCATCGACGAGTTCCCCTATCTCGCCCAAAGCGACCGCTCGGTCAGCTCGGTTTTGCAACACCTCATCGATCATCACAAGGAGAATAGTCGTCTTTTCCTCATCCTGTGCGGCTCGTCCATGAGCTTCATGAAACACCAGGTGCTGGGCTACAAAAGCCCCCTCTACGGAAGGCGCACGGCCCAGATCAAGGTGCAGCCCTTCGATATCATGCAGGCATCGCTGTTGCTGCGAGGCAGCAGCTCGGAAGATATCGTCACCTGGTACGGCATCGCGGGCGGCATCCCCTTGTACCTCGAGCAATTCGATGCAGCCTTGTCTCTCGCTGAGAACCTGGCGACCAACGTGCTGCAGCTCGACTGCTTCCTCTTTGGCGAGCCCGATTCCTTCCTGCAGCAGGAAGTGCGCGAGCCGGCACGCTATAATGCCGTCATCCGAGCCATCGCCAATGGCGAGGGGCGCCTCACGGACATTGCCGATGCAGCCGGCATCGAGCGTACGGCGGCGGCCGGCTACCTGAAGGGCCTCGAGGAGCTGGGCATCGTGCGCCTGGAGAAGCCGGTCGTCGACGCGAACCGCAAGAAGACCCGCTATGTGCTGAACGACAACCTGTTCCGTTTTTGGTACCGCTTCGTCCCCCGCTACCTCACGCCTATTCAAGCCGGGCGCGCCGAGGAAGTGGCACGCCTGATTGCCGCAGACCACCTCTCCACGTTCACGGGTCCGGTGTTCGAAGAGGTGTGCCGCCAGTGGCTCGTCGCGTTCTCGGGGCACGGCGAGATTCCCCTTGTCCTTGATGTCGGTCGGTGGTGGGGCACCGACAACGCGCGCAGGGAGCAGGCGGAGATCGACATCGTGGCCCTTTGCGACGACGGCTCGATGATATGCGGCGAATGCAAGTGGCAAGCCAAGCAGACCGATACTGAAGTCCTCCGCACCTTGCAGCACCGCGCCTCCCTCATCGGGAGCGCCGACGATCAGCGGCTGTTCCTCTTCTCGAAAAGCGGCTTCACCGACGCATGTCACGCCGAGGCAGCATCGTGCGGCTGCCGCCTCGTGACGCTTGCGGATATGGGGCTGGGGCAATAGAGTCGATCCACCCAGTCGCCTGCGCTTGGCCTAACGCGGCCGTTCCTCCCCCAGAAGGGGGCTCGGCTCGTCGCGGTAGAGGACGGTCAGAGCGTGCATGGCACGGGTGACGGCCACGTAGAGCAGGTTGCGATCGGCCTCAGTCGCGTACTGGCGGCCATCGACGTCCAGCAACACCGCCTCGTCGAACTCGAGGCCCTTGGCCAGGCGCACGGAGCTGACGACAATGCCGCCCGGATAGGCGTCCGTCTCGTCGGTGAGCAGCACAAGCTCGTGATCGCGCGCGATGAGCTCGGCGTAACGGGCGGCGAGGAAGTCCGATTTCGCAATGATCCCCAAGGTGCGCCGCCCCGAGGCACGCCACCGCGCGATGGCCTCGTCCACCGCCGCGAGCACTCCCACCGTGTCGCCGCAGCGCGCAAAGCGCACCGCCTCGCCGTGGCGCTGGACGGCGACGAGGCCCGCGACGGGCATCACCCGAGCGGCCAGCTCGACGATCTCGCAGGTCGAGCGGTAACTCGTCATGAGCCGTACCACCCGCGCCCCCGGGTAATGGGCCGCCACCGCCTCGGGCGCAGGCGCCCTTCCTCGACGGAGATCTGACGCTTGAGCGCGAGCGTTCCCGTGCGGCGCCCGCATCTGCGCCTGCAGAGCAAAGCAGGGCCCCGTCATGTTCCGCATCCACAGCCTTCTCCTTCCTCGTCCAGATTTCGCGAAACGCGAACGGCTCGGCCCTCGCTGGGCCCCGTTCGGGAAACCTGAGAGGTCGAAGCCGTGAGATGCGCCGACGTCAAGGGGGAACGCTATGCTAGTGGCTCCCCGGCGAAGTCCCTCCCGCCACCGCACCGACCTCCACAAAATTCGCGCAACTTTGCTTCCCATGCTAAGACAGTATGGCTGTGGCGAGTCGTTTACCGTTTGATGCCAAGGGGCGACGGGCGGCTGTTGGCGGCGCCAGCTTCCCTTAGCATAACTATCAGCATTTACGTGGCGTCAAGAGCGCCATCGACTGCGGCGCCCCACGCCGCCGACCCCGAGACAAGGAGCGCTCATGCCCATGAACCCCGCCGTCCAAGCGGTCATCAAGGCCATCACGCGCCTGCAGCCCGACGTGGCCAATTCCTGGAACTCCCAGCGCAAGGTGGAGGACGCCGCCGGCAAACTCACCATTGCCGACCCGCGCTGCCGCATCGACAAGATCACCGCCACAGCCGACGACGGCTACGAGATTCCCTTGCGCGTGTTCACGCCCCTCGACATCGACTTCTCCCTGAAGCGGGGCCTACACGTGAACGAGGATCACCGCGGCACCATCCTGTACTTGCACGGCGGCGGCTGGGCCAACGGCGACGTGGAATTCTACAGCGACGCCTGCATGCGCACGGCGCTGAAGCTCGAGCGCCGCGTCATCGCCGTCGACTACCGGCGCAGCCCCGAGCACCGCTTCCCCACCGCGCTTGAGGACTGCTACGCCACCGCGCGGCAACTGTTCGCCGGCGAGCTCATCCGCGACGCCGATCCGGCCAACATCGTGCTCATGGGCGACTCGGCCGGCGGCAATCTGACGGCCGCGGTGAGCCTGCTCGCCCGCGAGCGCGGCGAATTCCGCCCGCGCACCCAGATTCTTCTGTACCCGCTCGTCTACAACGACCACTCCGAGACGACGTTGTTCGATTCCGTGCGCGACAACGGCGAGGACTACATCCTCACGCGCCAGGCCATCGTCGACTACATCGAGCTGTACCTGCGCACGCCCGCGGATTTCCACGACTCCCGCTTCGCGCCGCTCATCGCCTCCTCGCTGGCCAATATGCCCCGCACGCTCGTCATCACCGCCGAGTACGATCCGCTGCGCGACGAGGGCGAAACGTTCGCTGCTCGCCTAGATGCGGAAGGCAACGAAGTGGCCTGCTTCCGCATGAACGACGGCGTGCACGGTTACTTTTTGTACCCCTCCGTGCTCTCGCTCGTGCGCGACACCTACCGCCTCATCGCGCACTTCCTCGACGGCGACCCGCTCCCGAAACCCGGTGAACGCCCATGGCTGACGCTGCTTGGTACCGACTAGACAACGTCGGCAAGTTCTACGCCGCCCAAGCCGGCGGAACCCGGCAGACCATCTTCCGCATCGCCGCCACCATGGCCGACGAGGTGGACCCTGCCTCCCTTCAGCGAGCGCTCGACGGGGCCGTGGCGCTGTTCCCCGGCTTCAACGTGTGCCTGCGCAGCGGGCTTTTCTGGCACTACCTCGTGCCCGCGCCGGAGCCGCCCCGCGTCGAGCCCGAGACGCTGCCCGTCTGCTTCAATCTGCACACGGGCCCCAAAAGCGTGCTCTTCCGCATCACCTACTACCAGCGGCGCATTAACGTGGAGGTGTCCCATATCATCTCCGACGGTCGGGGCACGCTGGAGTTTTTGAAGGCGCTGCTGGCGCTGTACGTGGCCGAGCGCTACGGAGCCGATGCAGCGCCGGCGCCCTACGCCGGAGACGAGGCGTCGAAGACCGAGGACAGCTTCACGGCCAACTACGACCGCGCGGCGGCCGGGCGCGACGGGGCGCCGAAGGTCTTCCACCTCGCCGGCTGGAAGACCGACGTGGACCCGACCTACCTGGAGCTGCACTACTCGGCCGACGCCGTGCACGCCGCCGCCAAAACCTGCGGCGCCACGGTGACCGGCTACCTTATCGCCGCGGTCATCTGCGCCCTGCGCCGCGAGATGCCGCCCGCCGAGCGCGGACGCGCCATTCACATGGACGTGCCCGTGGACCTGCGGTCGCTCTTCGGCTCCACCACGCTGCGCAACTTCTTCGGCCTGGCCTACGTCACCTACGTGCCGGGCGATACCGACGAGCCGCTTTCCGCCATCGCCGCCCAGGTGCAAGAGCAGCTTGCCACCGGCACTGAGCCCGCTTCCCTGAAACGGCGCATGATGCGCATGGTGAAGCTGGAGAAGAACCCGATCGTGCGCGCCGTGCCGCTGTTTCTGAAGGACGCAGCCCTCGACTTCGCCGCTTGGCGCGCCACCCGCGAGGTCACCTGCACGGTATCCAGCCTGGGGCGCGTCGCGCTGGATGCGGCCGTGGCGCCCTACGTGGAGGGCATCAGCGCCATGACCTCGCCGGCCGGGCTGAACTTCATCCTGTGCACCTGCGGGGACGATTTGTGCATCGGCGTATCGAGCCGCTTCGTGAGCCTGCGAGCCGCCCGCCATCTGGCCGACGTGCTGGCCGCCGAGGGGCTCTCCGGGCGGGCTAACATCAACAAGGACGCCGCCCAGGTGGATGCGTCCCTGCGCGAGTCGGCCCTGGAGGAGCGCCTGGCCTCCATCGCCGCCACGTGGCAATCCCGCGCCATCGATCATCCCCGCCGCGAACAGGGGATCGGCAGTGGCGATTCCCGGAAGGGAGGGCGCTCATGAGGTACTGCGACCGCTGCCATCTCGATTACAAGGGTGACCTGGACCGGTGCCCTCTGTGCGGCACGGAGCTTGAGGGCGAGGCGGCACCGTCGGATTTCCCCGTGGCCGTCTGGCAGCGCTTCCAGCGCACCGTGCACCGGGCGCTTATCGCGCTGGGCGCGGTGCTGCTCGCGGTGGCCGCCGTGGTCTGCGCCGCCTTCGGCATCCCCGGCCTTCTCATCGCGCTTCTCGTCGGCGCTGCCCTGTTCACCCTGGCCAAGCTTCTCCTCACCCAGGGCCCCCTCGGCACCAAGCTCGCGAAGTTTTTCTCGCTGGGATAAAACCCCTATCCCACCACGGCCAGCACGATGGCGACGGCCAGCACGAGCGCGCACACGGCCAGGGCCACGAAATCCTCGCGGTGCAGCGGGTAGTCCTTGTAGCCGCTCGTGCGCGTGCGCAGGTTGAAGCCGCGCACCTCCGCGGCGATGGCGGCGGAGTTCGTCTTGCGCACCGAGCTCACCAGAAGCGGTACGCACAAGGGAATCATGAGCCGCACCTTCTTCGCGAAGGAGCCGTCGAATTCCACGCCGCGGGCCGTTTGGGCCTCCATGATGCCGGCCATGTCGTTCATGAACACGGGGATGAAGTGCACCGTGCTCGTGAAGGTGAACGCGTACTTGTAGGGCACGTGCAGCTGCTTGACGGCCGCGTTCGTCAGGTCGTTCATCTTCGTGACGTAGAACACGAGGAATAAAGGTATCGCTGCCGCCATGAGGCGCACGACGACCGTGAGCGCCGCCAGCAGGCTGCCGGTGCCGATGTATCCCCAGGGCAGCGGCACGAGCGGCATGCCGTGGGGTGTCGTGAGCAGGATGACCACGGCCAGAATGAGCGAGAACGCGAACACCGCCTTGCAGAGGCCGGCCGTCTCGCGACCCAGCCCGCACGAAGCGGCCATGACGAGCGCGGCAGCCAAAAGAATGAGCAGGAACACCAGGTTGCTCGTCACGAAGCAGGCGATGGCGATGAGCACCGCGCCGATGAGCTTCACGCAGGGGTTCATGCGGTGCAGGAAGCTCTCCCCCGGCACGTATTCCAGAAACTTGGCCATTAGCGGCCTCCTTCCTCATCGGCGCCGGCATCTCCGAGGGCGGCCTCTGCTTCTACGATGGCGTCGCGCGTCGCCTCCACCTCGGCGGCAAGCGCGACGGCCACGTCGTCGACCAGCGCCGCCGCCTCGGCCACGGCCTCATCTTCCATCTGCTTGGCCTGGGCCACCGCCGCCACCATTTGGGCCACGGTGTTCGCCTCGGCCACGGCCGCGGGACAGGCCGCCTCGCGCCCGAGGATAAGCGACACCTCCGTCACCTGAGGCGGCAGGATGTGCGCCTCCTTCAGCACGCGCCCGTCGCGCAGCACCTCGAAGGTGGGGCCGTCGGCCACCACCCGTCCAGCGGTCATGGCGATGACGCGGCGGGCGAAGTCCCCCACCACTTCCATGTCGTGGCAGACCATGATGACCGTGGTGCCGTTCTCGTTCAGCTCGCGCACCACATCCATCACCTTCACGCACTCGCGAAAGTCGAGACCGGTGGTCGGCTCGTCCAGGATGATGGTGGGCGGCGCGAGCACGATGATGGAGGCCAGCGCGAGCAGCTGCCGCGTGCCGCGGTTCAGCAGGTAGGGCTCGGCATCCGCGTCGAAGCCGAAGTGCTCGATCATGGCGTCCACCCGCGCCTCCGCTTCCGGCCCCTCCTCGCCGAGCGCTTTGAACCCGAACATAAGCTCCTCGCGCACGGTGTTGCAGCAAATTTGCCGATCGGGGTTCTGGAAGAGAAAGCCGATGCGCCGGGCCAATTCGCTCGTCTTCAGGGAGGTCGTGGGCACGCCGTCGATGAGCACCTCGCCGGAGGTGGGCTTCAAAAGCCCGTTCACGAGTCGCATCGTGGTGGATTTCCCCGCTCCGTTGGTGCCGACGAAGGCCACGAAGTCGCCGTCATTCACCGTAAAGCTCACGTCGTTCAGCACGGCCAGCTCGCCGTCGTAGGACGCCGATACGTTCTTGAACTCGATCATGCGAGCACCTCCTTCAGCGCCGCCGCGGCGCCGGCCACGTTGCGCACCGTGGGACCGGTATACAGCCCCTGGGCGGAAAGCGCGTTCATGAGCGTCGTCGCCCGCGGCACGTTTACGCCCAACGCCAGCAGCTCCTCGGAATGGGCCAGCACCGCATCCGGCGTATCGGCGAAGCGGATGCGGCCCTCGTCCACGATGACGAGCATGTCGGCGTAGTCGGACAGAAGAGCGATCTTCTGCTCCACCACGATGACTGTGGTGCCATGCTCCCGGGCGTAGCGGGAAAGCAAATCGAACACCGTCACCGACGAGGCCGGATCCAGCTCGGCGGTGGGCTCGTCCAGCACGAGCACCTTCGGATGCAGCGCGATGACCGATGCCACGGCCACCTTCTGCTTCTGGCCGCCGGAGAGGCTGTCGATGGTGCGGTCGCGCAGATCCGCGATGCCCATGGAGGCGAGCGCCTCGTCCACCCGCGCGGGAATCTCCTCGCGCGGCACGGCGAAGTTCTCCAGGCCGTAGAGGATCTCGTCTTCCACCACGGTGGACACCATCTGGGAGTCGATGTCCTGGCACACGCTGCCCACCAGTCGCGACAGGTCGGTCAGCGAGGTGTCCACGGTATCGCACCCTTCCACCGTGACCGAGCCGTAGAAGTCGCCCGGATAGCAATGCGGAATGATGCCGTTGATGGCGTAGGTGAGGGTGGACTTCCCGCTGCCCGCCGCCCCGGTGATGCCGACGAAGCAGCCGTCGGGAATGGAAAGCGTGATGTCGCGCACCACGGGCTCTGTCCCTTCCCGGTACCGAAAACTGAACTCGTTGAACTCGATCATGATGACCTTTCTTGCTCGCGCCGGACCAGCAGTTTAACGCTTCAGCACCTTCTTCAGAGGCGTCGCCAGCACCTCGACGAAGATGCAGTTGAAGGTGGCGGTGCCCAGCACGATGGCCACGTAGGCCGCCATGGCCACGGCGAAGTCGCCGCCCACGGACACGACGTTGATGTAGACGGACAGCGCCGCGAAGGTGAAGCCGGACACGCAGGTGGAGATGAACGTGCTCACGAGCGGGTTCACGTCCAGCTTGCCGATCTTCATGGGCACGTGGATGAGCAGCCCGCAGGCGAGCGCACCCAAAAGCTCCGAGGGAATGTTGAGCAGCGGCGTGGCGTTCAGCATCGGAATCTGGCACACAAGGCCTGCGATGAGCCCGATGACGAGCGACTGGGCCACGTTCGGCCGGATGATGATAATGGCCAGGCAGTAGGCGGCAATGATGAAGTTCGGCTTCATGCCGAAGGAGGCAAGCAGGCTGCCCACGGTGAGCTTCAGCACGGCGCCAGCGGCCAAAAGCACGGCCACCAGGATGAGGTCCTGAATGCCCAGCCCCTTCTTGTCCTGGGCGGCCACGGTGCGCTTGGCGCCGGCGGCGGGGGTTGCGGTTTCAGCGTCGGCGGTCATACGGAGTTCTGCCATGTCGATCAGTCCTTTCTCGGGCGGTTTCCCCACCGCCCCTCGTGCCCGCTTCTTACGGGCCTTCCAATTCGTAGCAATTGCTCCTTCGCCGACGCCTTTCGAGAGGTTCCCGGCCGACCCCAACAAAAAAGGGATCTGTCCTTCGCTTAAAGGACAGATCCCTTGATCTGCGGTGCCACCTTTAATTGATTCGCGCGATGCGAACCCTCTCATGAACGGGCCATCACCCATTCTGCCTTTAACGCAGGCTCACGGTCCAGATACTCGGCCTCGCCGGAACAAACGGCGTCGGGCCTTTCCCCTTTCCCTCGGCGATCCATTTACCCTCTGGCGTTCTGCGGGAATCTCAGCTGCGCCCGCTCTCTGTGAGTGCCCGGATGGCTTGACTTTCGCCTCATCGGTTTAAGGTATATTCAATTGCTGGTTGCGTACTCTACCACAGAATCCTGATCGCGCAACCCCTCAATTCGGCAACCTGTCAACGAGCCGCCGATTCAGCACAAAATGGATCGGAAGGATGCATCCGTCCCGCAACGCTCTCGTGACAGACGGGGGCGGCGGAGCTTTCGGCCAGCACGCTCCCCCTATACTCGAAGACGCGCGGCGCCCTCGCGCATTGTCACATCGACGTCGCTTGGTCGCAAGCAGCCGAAAGACCCGCAGTGCTGCGTGCTACTCGCAGCGAGACAAAGGAGCGCTCATGGATAACGTGGTTTTGGTCACCTTCGAAGACGAGGGAAAGGCCTATGAGGAGTTCAATCGCCTGAAGGATAACGAGGCGACGGCCGACTTCACCATTTTGGAAATGGCCGTGGTGAAGAACGTCGACGGGGCCATCATGGTGCCCGACGGCTTCCAGGACGGCTACGACGAGACCGACAACACGGCTTTCGGCGGGGTCATTGGCGCGGTCGTCGGCCTGCTCGGCGGCCCAGTGGGCGTGCTTCTGGGCGCTGGCATCGGGCTCGTGGCCGGCATGGCAATGGACGACAAGGACGTCGACGACGACTCTCTCATGGAATATTGCGCAAGCGAGCTCGCCCCGGGCGCGACGGCGCTGGTGATGCTCGCCAAGGAGGACGACGAGGACGCCCTGGACGCCCAGTTCGACGAGACCTGCATCATCTACCGCTGGGACGCCGACGAGGTGAACGCGGAGGTGGAGCGCGCCGAAGCTCTAAGCGACACGTTGGCCGCCGAGACCCGCAAGCAGCTGCGCGAGGCGCGCAAGGAAGCCCGCAAGGCCCGCCGCGAAGCCCGCAACGACAACTAGAAGCGACGGCCGAGCTCTTCCGGCACGCGGCTTTCCCGCATATCACGCCGGCGCAGCTCTCGCACTGCTCGCAAAATACCCAACAACAAAAGCGGCCGCCCTCCGTTCAGAAGGGCGGCCGTTCTCACTTAAGCCTGCAGCAACGAAAGCACGCAGCTACACGATCTTCTTGCCCAAGCAGGCGGCCAGCTCGCGCAGCTCGGCAATGAGCTCGCGGAACTGGGCCGGGGTCAGCTGCTGGGGGCCGTCGGAAAGCGCCACGGGCGGGTTGGGGTGCACCTCGATCATGAGCGAGTCGGCCCCGGCGGCGATGGCCGCCTTTGCCAGCGACGGCACCAGGTCGCGCTGTCCGGCCGGATGCGACACGTCGATGCACACCGGGTACAGCGACTGCTTGTGGATGACCGGCACCGCCGCGATGTCCAGCGTGAAGCGCGTGGCCGTCTCGAAGGTGCGGATGCCGCGCTCGCAGAGCACCACGTTGGTGTTGCCGTGATCAGTGATGTAGTCGGTGGCGGCGAGCCACTCGGCGATAGTGCCGGCGAAGCCGCGCTTGTACAGCACCATCTGGTGGGCGTCGGCCGTCACCTCGCCGATCTTCTTCAGCAGGCTGAAGTTCTGGAAGTTGCGGGCGCCCACCTGCAGGCCGTCCACGTAGTCGGCCACCAGCTGGCAGTGGGCCGAATCCATCACCTCGGTCAGCGTCTTCAGGTTGTAGCGGTCGCCGGCGCTCTTCATGATCTTGAGCGCCTCCTCGCCGAGGCCCTGGAACGAGTGCGGGTTGGTGCGGGGCTTGAAGGCGCCGCCGCGGATCCAGGTGAGGCCCAGATCGGCGATGCACTCGGCCACCTCGTCGAACTGCTCGGCGGACTCCACCGAGCAGGGCCCGGCATAAATGGTGATCTCGTCCGTGCGCTGGCCGAGATCGGGGATGGGGGCAATCTTCACTTCGCTCATACGGACGGCGTCTCCTTCATGATCTTCAAGATGGTAGCGTAAATCTCCCGGAGGTTCTCGTTGTAGAGCGGTCCTTCGTTGTAGCTATCCACCCGCGCGAAGATCTCCTCCTCGCGGCGCGCGTCGTACAGACCCAGATGCGCACCGGGTTTCAAACCGCGAATGACCAGCGAATGACCGGCGCGCTTGTTCAGAAGCGCGACGATCTCGCGGTCGATCTCGTCGATCTGCTCACGATGCTTCTGAATCTCGGCAAGATTGCTGTTCTCTTCAGACATCGCTTTTCCTTTCATGTACCAAAAACTTGAACGAGCATGGCCGCATCGCTCAAAAGCAACGCCGCCCTCGCGTGGGCATCATGATAGCAAAGACCCCCGCCCGCGCCGAAGATCGCAAGAGAAAACGGATATAGAAGCCCTTAATGGGCAGACATCGGCAAAAGCGAAGGAGCGCTTGCGCTTGCGCTCGTGCTCATGCTCGTGCTCATGCTCGCGCTCGTGTTCGCGCTCACGCTCATCCGCCTCTTCGCAAAAGCACGTGGCCAAAAAAAGCCCTGCAGCGGAAACAACTAGCGGCGAGAAACTCCGGCGGCCTTCTTTTCGGAATCGCGGGTGTACCACTCGATGAACAGGTCCACCGCGCCGTTGACGACGAACGTCGCGCCCAGCACGAGCACGAAGGTCATGGAGGCGCCCCACGGGTTCACCACGATGAGCACGCCACCGATACCCACCAGCACCGCCGCCGCTAGCACGGCAATCCAAATGCTGCTGCCGAAGGAGCGCAAGCTGAAGGCCCGCACCACGTTCACAATGGCCAAGAGGATGAGAACCACCCCCAGCGCCACCGAGAAGAACCCGGCGATCACTTTCGGGAAGATAAACGCAATGAGCGCGATGATGATATAGAACACGGCCGCCATGAGGGTGCCCGAATCGCGGTAGCGCACGCTGCGCTGTCGAAAGTACGACATGAGCCCGGCCGCGCCCATAACCGCGAGCGCCACGCCAAACAGCAAGATGATGCCCTGTACGGTGATGGACGGATAGATCATCAGAAACAGACCGAACGCGATGCAAAGCACCGCCTGCACCATGTTATTCGATCGCACCAAGTTCAGAAACTTCTCCATGACGCTGCTCCTATCGCCCGACCCGTACGGCGTTCTCGCCTCGACCCGATGCCGACGGACGCCGGCCCCTCCCCGCGGCGCGCCCGGCATCGGAACTATCTCCTATGGACGCCATGTTAAAGCGAGCGCACAAAACCAAGCCCGTCGGCGGTTCCTTGAAAACAATCGGTTGAACAGGGATTAGGCTTGCAACCATTCCGTCAACAAGAGCACCGTTGCGAAACAATGCTGTTGCCATGCCGTTAACAACAGCGTCGAGCCTGCTCCTAGAAAGTCGCCCTTCCTCAAGTTTCACCACCAAGCGCTTGGTACCAAGCTTCCAAGCGAACACAATATCGATCCGTCTAAC
>OLPW01001678.1_pt1 | contig 21993 bp, 19 predicted proteins | sample 1672161 | NCBI WGS metagenome assembly OLPW01 (sample SAMEA3136654, study PRJEB25190) | human gut metagenome
TGGGGCGTAGCCCCAAGCGGGGTGAGGGCGGCAGCCCCACACTCAGCCCCTTCCCACTGGGAAGGGGGTTGGGGATAGGGGTTGAACAAGCACTTTTTGAAAAAACAGACTTTTTCTACAGTCTGATGCCCCCGTCTTAACGGGGGCATTTTTCCTTATTATATTGACATTAAACCGATGTAATGATACAATTGAAATATAATATAAACCGGAGTGTGAAATTTTGCTATCATCATTAATCGCAACGGTCGATTCACCGACCGATAAAGAACTGATAACACAGCTTTACAATACATATAAGCAATTTATGTACAATATCAGTATGTCGCTCCTCGGAAAGCGTGAAGACGCCGAGGACGCCGTCCAGGATTCGTTTGTGAGGATTATTGACAATCTTGACAAGATAAACAATCCGTATTCCAGAAAAACAAAATCCTATATAACTGTTATCACCAAAAATGTTTGTCTTGATATGATACGCAGAAATCACAACGACGAAGAGCTTGAGGACAAGGATATTCCGTTTGAGGACAGCTATACGGATCTTGAAAACAGCAATGCGACATACGAACAGATTATCAAAAATCTAAAGCAGCTGCCGCCAAGACTGAAAAACATAGCGTTCCTGTTTTTTGTACAACGGCTAAGTCCTAAAGAGATAGGCGAAATGCTGAATATCAACACAAATACGGTTTATGCGTATGTTTCAAGAATAAGAAAAATCCTGCTCGATACAAAGGATGAAAATATATGACCAACGATGAAAAAATCGCCATAGCATTAAAAAGCGATTATCTGTCCGAGCTGTCTGTTTTTGAGATGCTCCCGAATTCAAGGATGAGATCCGGATTCGACAGACGGATGAAAAAAATGATAAGCGAATCATATACCGACACCGCAAAAACGGTAAGGCGCCGCAGAGTAAAGCTGAGGCTGGCAATTGCCGTGATAATAGCCGCTACTGCCGCTCTGGCAACAGGAGGAACTATCCTGCTGAAGCACTGGGATACGTTTGCGGTCAAGGAAAATGACAAATACTCGGTCATATTGATAAGTGATGCCGAGGATTCGCCTCAGTGTATTACACGGTATTATGAGCCTGATCTCGACAAAACCGCATACGCCACACGGCTTATAGAAAAAACCGAATATGCCTATATTGTCGAATACATAAATAAGCACGGCAAACAGCTGATTTTTACTCAGTGTACAAGATCACAGATGGAAAATGCACAGATCGGAACGGAGGATGCACAGATTCCTCCCGAAAAAGTCGAACTGGGGGATAAAAGTGCGATGTATTGCGTTTCCAAAAAAGGTATGGCATTTCTTATGTGGGATAACGGCGAGTATATGTTCCATATCACAGCGACCGGTTTTGGCAGGGACGAACTGTTCCGTACCGCAATGTCGATAAAAGAGTTAAGCGCAGATTAAGGCTGAAATTAACCCGATAAAATAAGAATTATAAGCGAGGAGCAACCATGAACAACAGAAAGGCAATTGTATTAAACAATAAATCCGTAAAAACAATCGGAAGAACCTATTTATATAACGATACGCTGTGGGCGGCATTTTCCGGTGCGGGTGCGGAATTCATTTTCACGGGTAAAAAACTCGAAATCACCGTTATAGGCGACTTTGCATCGACAGCTGGCAATGACGAGAATTATGCAAGAATCGCAATATATGTCGATAACGAACGTGTTGTAGACGATATGCTCGATGAAAAGGAAAAAACGTACAAGGTGCTTGAAAGCGAAAGTGCAGAATGCAGGAATGTAAGGATAATCAAGCTGTCCGAGTGCGCAATGTCAACATTCGGGATAAAGCCCGTTATGATTGCGGAGGATGAAAAGATAGAGCCTGCGCCCGCAAAAAATATAAAGATGGAATTTATAGGCGATTCTATAACCTGCGGATACGGAGTTGACGATCCCGATAAGGAGCATCATTTCAAAACAGCCACAGAAGATGTCACAAAAGCGTATGCGTATAAAACGGCTCTTGCGCTGAACGCCGACTACAGTATGGTTTCGGTGAGCGGCTACGGAATTATTTCCGGCTTTACGAATGACGGGAACAAGATTCCGCAGCAGACAATACCGCAATATTATGACAAGCTCGGCTTTTCGTATAATAAGTTTGCGGATAGTATCACGGTTTCGGAAACCGAGTGGGATTTTGAAAGGTACAAGCCGGATATTATAGTTATAAATCTCGGAACAAACGATATGAGCTATGCGACAACAGATGAGAGAAAAGCGGAATTCGAAGACGGTTATCTCGATTTTCTGAAGAAGGTACGCTCGCTCAATTCCGATTCCTATATATTCCAGACCTACGGCGTAATGGGAACTTCGCTTGAGGAAAATATCGAAAACGTCCGCAGAAAATATATGAGTGAAACAGGCGATGAACGAATCACGTTTATTCCGCTTACGATGCAGAACGAGGATGCTGACGGAATAGTGGCGGACTGGCACCCAAGCCCCAAGACGCACAGCCTGGTTTCCCAAAAGGTCACAGCGGCAATAAAGGAAACTCTCGGTTACAAATAACCGCCCGGATAAGCCCGAAGGCACTGGCATATCCGCATTATTTGAATGTTTGCGGCCGTCAGAACAGACAATTTTCAAAAATGACTTGACATCGGCAACCGATTAAGGTATAATATTTAATTGCATAGGCGCAAGACAGGCACACATCGGTGCCGAGTAATAACAGGAGGAAGAAAGAAATGAAAAGAACATACCAGCCTAAGAAGCTCCAGAGACAGAAAGAACACGGATTCAGAAAAAGAATGTCTACAAGAAACGGACGTAAGGTTCTCGCAAGAAGACGTGCAAAGGGCAGAAAGCACTTAAGCTACTGATTCTGTCAATGAATGAGTATGCAAAGAAATACGTCTGCATAAAAAAGGACAAGGAATTCAGATTTCTGTTCAAAAAAGGTGACAGTATTGTTACCGATGCATTCGTATGCTACGCAAGGGAAAGCAAGAGGCGGGTAAACCGCATAGGAATCGTTACAGGCAAAAAGGTCGGCAATGCCGTAAAACGCAGTCGTGCCAGAAGGGTCATAAGAGAAGCGTTCCGCCTTATTGAACCCCTGCTCCGTGAAAAGACACAAAAAAGATACGACTTTATTTTCGTTGCAAGGGCAAAAACCCCTGTGATGAAATCGACAGAGGTATATCTTCGGATGGAAAAGCAACTGCTGAAAAGATATGCCGCACCGGCGAATAATCAACCGGACAAAATACAAAAATAAAATGAAATATGTACTTTTATTTTTCGTAAAGATATACAGAATGACTTTGTCAAAATGGCTGCCTCGTTGTTGCCGCTTTACTCCGAGCTGTTCGGAATATGCGATGATCGCACTCCGCCGCTTCGGTGCGGTAAAGGGCAGCTATTTGGCTATACGGAGAATTATCAGATGCAACCCTTTTTCTGAGGGCGGCTATGACTATGTACCCGAACAATTTTATTTTTTCAAAAGGACCAAGCCGTAATATCGGCACTACTAACGGAGGGTGATTTCCATAGATTTCTTATACACCATAATCGGTACGCCTCTCGGCTACATTATGTGGCCTATTTATCTTCTTTTACAGAATTTCGGTTGGGCGATACTGATATTCACTGTAATAGTCAAAATAGCAATGCTGCCGCTTCAGATAAAGCAGCAGAAGAATATGGCGTTTTCTCAGCTGTTCGCTCCCAAGGTAAAGGAAATACAGCAGAAATACCGCAACAACCGTGATAAGCAGGCAGAAGAAATGCAGAAGCTGCAGGCACAGGGCTATAACCCTGCCGGCGGCTGCGGACCTCTTATTCTGACAATGGTAATACTGTTCGGTGTCATCGACGTTGTATATAAGCCCATGACACACATGGAGCATCTGTCATCGTCGGATATTTCAAGCACTATAACGGTAGCGCAAGAAACCGAATATGCAAAGATATTCTTAAACGAATACAACAAGCAGGATGCCGAGCTTATTTTAAAGTATAAGAACGGCGATAAGGACGCAGTTTTCATTTCGGAATCCAACGACGGCGCTCAGCTGACGCACGAGTTCAAGGATGACGAGAATTTCAAGAACAATTACACCGATAAGGATCCCAAAACGATCAGCACAGCAGACAGAGAAACCTACGGTTCATTCTCTGCCGAGCAGTACAGCGATTTAACAGGTGATAAGTCAAGACTTACAGCTGAAACAAAGAACAGACTTGCGGCTGTTGCAGGCAAGTACAAGGGTATGCAGATGGAGCTTCTTGCTCTGCAGGTTTATGAGCAGTATCCCGATACGTTCAAGGAAAGTAAAATACTTTCAGATAATGTAAAGGACAGACTTGCATCACTGTCACACAATATGATGTTCTGCGGTCTGAACTTCGGTACAACACCTAAGCTTGCTTTCGAGCCGCTGATAATCATACCGATATTTGCATTCGTTCTTTCTCTTGTACAGACTGTACTTTCCCAGTATCTCAACAAGAAGAACAATCCCGAAATGGCAAACGCAGGCGGTGCGGGTATGAAGGTAATGCTTTATATCATGCCTTTATTCTCACTGTGGATCTCGTTCAGCGTTCCTGCCGGAGTAGGTTTCTACTGGGGCGTCAACTATGCGCTCGGCATTGTGCAGTCACTGGTAATGCAGAAGCTGTACAGCCCTGAAAAGCTCAGAGCCGAGGCTGAAGAGAAGATGAAGGAAAGAAAGCTCAAGGAAAGACAGGTCACAACGACCGCTGTTGTTACAGATGCCGATACAGGCGAAGAAAAGACCGTAACAAAGACAGAAACACTTTCACAGAAGGAAATCAACAGACGTAAGCTGGCGGCGGCAAGAAAAGCCGATGCCGAAAAATACGGCGAAGAATACCACGAAGAAGACGACGATTGAGAATCGACGGAAAGGACAGACTTATGAAAAAGATATATACAGGTAAGTCACTTGACGAACTCAAGGCGCTTGCCATATCAGAAATCAAGGAACTCGGTGTTGATGAAGCTGACATAAAGATAACCGTAGTTGAAGAACCGGTCAAGAAGCTGTTCGGCAAGAAGGGCGACTATAAGATAGAGGTTGAATTCGAAACTGTTACCGAAGCCGCTCCTGCTGCTGCCGATGAAACTGCTCCGGCTGAAGCCGCTGAAGCCGCTCCTGCCGTAACAGATGCTGACCACACAGAAAAGGTAGCTATGGCTGCGGCTTATCTTGAAAAGGTTCTTACCGCTCTCGGCGTTGAGGACTTCAAGGTAAACATAATCGAAAAGGAAGACATAACTGTCCTTGATATAGTAGGCGAAAAGCTCGGTATCGTAATCGGCAGAAGAGGCGAAACACTCGACTCTTTACAGTACCTTGCAATTCTTGCAAGCAACCGTCACGATGAGCCTTACTGCCGTATCACAGTTGATTGCAACGGCTACAGGGATAAGAGAGAGGAAACTCTCAAGTCGCTTGCAGAGCGTACCGCTAACAAGGTGCTCCGTCAGGGCAGACGTATTACCCTTGAGCCTATGAATCCTTATGAGCGCCGTATCATTCACAGCAAGGTCGCTGAGATTGAAGGCGTATACAGCAACTCTATAGGCGAAGAGCCTTACAGAAAGGTCGTTATCTCGGCTTCTCAGCCCCACAGAGATAACAACAGAAGAAACGACCGCAAGGGCGGAAGAAGAAACGGCAACGGTACAAACCGCTCATACAAGCAGAGCACCGGTTTCTCGACTTCTTTTGAAAGAGAGTACAAGCGTTCGCAGACTGCTGTTGAAAATACTGCGTCAGATGCAGGCGAATTCTCTAAGGAAGCGGTTGAAACAGAAAGAAACGCTACGCTTTACGGCAAGATTGAGCTTTAAGACTTGCAGAAATCGACGGTTTTTCAATGGTTTTTATACAATTTTGAATTATCGCACAAGCAAACTTTCAAAATTTGTGCAAAATGACATATTGACAAATCAGCCGACATAGTGTATTATAATAACTGTAATCAGAAACGAGGACGTTTTGAGGGATCAAAGCGTCCTTTTCTTATTTTTCAAAGAACATCTAACGAAAGTAGGAGGAAAAGGAAAATGGCAGAGAAAACTTATGATGTAACGGAGCTGTTCGGCTCGGACGTGTTCAACGAGGCAGTAATGAAGGCACGACTCCCTAAGGCTATCTTCAAGGAGCTGATGAAGGTAATGCACGGTAATGCTGAGCTTACACTTCCCATTGCCGAAGTAGTTGCCAGCACAATGAAGGACTGGGCAGTAGAAAAGGGTGCAACACACTACACTCACTGGTTCCAGCCTATGACAGGTATCACAGCCGAAAAGCACGACAGCTTTATTTCACCTGTAGGTGACGGTACGGTTATTATGGAGTTCTCAGGCAAGGAGCTTATCAAGGGCGAGCCTGATGCTTCATCATTCCCCTCGGGCGGTCTTCGTGCTACATTCGAGGCAAGAGGATACACAGCGTGGGATCCGACATCATACGCATTTATCAAGGATAACACATTATACATACCCACAGCGTTCTTCTCATATTCAGGCGAGGCGCTTGACAAGAAGACACCTCTCTTAAAGTCAATGGACGCTGTATCAAAGCAGGCATTAAGAATTTTAAGACTTTTCGGCAACACCACAGCAAAGAGCGTTGTTGCTACAGTCGGTGCCGAGCAGGAATACTTCCTTGTTGACAAGAAGACATACGATAAGAGAAAAGACCTTATCTTCACAGGCAGAACACTTTTCGGTGCGGCACCTGTAAAGGGTCAGGAGCTTGAAGATCACTACTTCGGCGTTATCAAGCAGAGAGTAAGCGACTATATGAAGGACCTCGACAAGCACCTCTGGGCGCTCGGTGTTTCTTCAAAGACAAAGCATAACGAGGTTGCTCCCGCTCAGCACGAATGTGCTCCTATCTTCGAGTCTGCAAACCTTGCGGCCGATCACAACCAGCTTATGATGGAAATGATGAAGAAGGTCGCTCTTGAGCATAATATGGTATGCTTACTGCACGAAAAGCCTTTCGCAGGCGTTAACGGTTCAGGTAAGCACGATAACTGGGCGCTCTCAACAGATGACGGTCAGAATCTTCTGAACCCCGGCGATTCTCCTATGGAGAACGCACAGTTCTTGACATTCCTTGTCGCAATCATCAAGGCTGTTGACGAATACGCAGATCTGCTCAGACTTTCGGTAGCTACAGCAGGCAACGACCACAGACTCGGCGCTAACGAGGCACCTCCCGCAATCATCTCTATCTTCCTCGGCGAAGAGCTGAACGATGTTATCAATGCGCTTGTTGCAGGTACAAACGTAGAAGCAAAGCACGCACAGTTCGATATAGGCGTAACCTCACTGCCCAAGTTCCCCAAGGATACAACAGACAGAAACAGAACATCGCCTTTCGCATTTACAGGTAATAAGTTTGAGTTCAGAAGCGTTGGTTCTTCACTCAACATTTCCGGCCCCAACATCGTTCTTAACACAATCGTAGCAGAAGAGCTTGAACAGTTCGCCGATGAGCTTGAAAAGGCTGACGATTTCAAGAAGGCTCTTAAGGAACTGCTCGTAAAGACAATAAAGGAGCACAGCAGAGTAATCTTCAACGGCAACGGTTACGATGCCGCTTGGGTAAAGGAAGCTACAGAGGTAAGAGGTCTGCCTGAGCTTAAGTCTACAGTAGACGCACTTCCGCACTTCCTTGACGAGAAGAATGTCAAGGTGTTTACAAAGCACAAGGTATTCACAGAAGTTGAAATGCACTCAAGAACAGAGATTCTGCTTGAAAATTACAGCAAGACCATCAATATAGAGGCTCTGACAACAGCAGAGATGGCTACAAAGGAAATTCTCCCTGCCGTTATGGCTTACGAGAAGCAGGTTTGCGATGTACTTCTGTCAAAGAAGAACGCAGGCGTTGCTTATAACCTTGAGCAGTCTATCGCAAACAAGATTGATTCTCTTGCTGAAAGTCTGAACTCCAAGATAGCAGAGCTTGACAGCGCAATAGTTAAGGCACAGGGCATTTCGGATGTTTATGAAGCCGCTAAGTGCTACCACAATGAAGTATTCGCTACAATGCAGAGCCTTCGTGCTGTTGCAGATGAGCTTGAAACGATCGTCGGTGAAAAATACTGGCCCTTCCCGACTTACGAGGAGCTTCTGTTCAACGTATAATTATAGAGATACGCTTTTAAAAACGGCTTAGAGGGATTTTACCCTTTAAGATAATCTGCACCCTTTTCCTATGGCTATGGCACTTCGGTGTCATAGCCTCTTTTCTTTGTAAAAATCTATTCAAAACAGCGATATTTACCGATTTTTCGTCATATTTTCACATTATACGCTTTACAAATCAGTAAAAATGGGGTATACTGTAACAGTCAGATTGAATCGACAAAGTTACGAAAGGAATTTAGCAAATGACCGAATATAACGATATACTATACATTGTAGTACCCTGTTATAACGAAGAAGAGGTACTTCACGAAACGTCAAAGCGGCTTAAGGAAAAAATGACAACTCTTATCAACGACAGAAAAATATCCGACAAGAGCCGTGTGTTATTCGTGGATGACGGAAGTAAAGACAGGACGTGGGAGATAATCGAGGAGCTTCACGAAGGCGATGATTTGTTTTCGGGGCTTAAGCTGTCACGCAACAAGGGTCACCAGAACGCCCTTCTTGCAGGCCTTATGACAGCAAAGGACCTTGCGGATATATCAATTTCAATGGATGCAGACCTGCAGGACGATATAAACGTGGTTGACAAGTTTGTAGACAAGTATCACGAAGGCTGTGACATAGTATACGGAGTACGTTCTTCAAGAAAGAAGGACACTGTTTTCAAGCGTGGAACAGCAGGAATGTTCTATAAGCTGATGCGGCTTCTCGGTGTCGATATAATCGACAACCACGCCGATTACAGACTTATATCGAAGCGTGCGCTTGAAGCACTGTCACAGTTTAAGGAGGTCAATCTGTTCCTCAGAGGCATAGTAAAGCAGATAGGCTTCAAGAGCGACATAGTATATTATGAACGCAGTGAGCGTTTTGCCGGAGAATCGAAGTATCCGCTTAAAAAGATGCTTGCTTTTGCGTTTGACGGTATCACCAGCTTTTCGGTAAAACCGATAAGGCTTGTTACCGTAGTCGGATTTTTAGTGTTTCTTGTAAGCGTAGCGATGATAATATACGCTATTGTGCAGAATTGCCTTGGAAATACCGAAGCAGGCTGGAGCTCGCTTATGTGCTCGATATGGTTCTTAAGCGGACTTCAGATAATGGCGCTTGGCATTGTCGGTGAATATATCGGAAAGATTTATATCGAAGTAAAGGCAAGGCCGAAATACATTATAGACAAATTTATAAACAAGCAATAAGAAAAGAGCCGTCGGACAGGAAAAGACCGACGGCTCTTTGATTTACTTCTTTTTTGAAATTACTTTTTTCAGCTTTTTTCTGCCGTTTTTAAGTGACGGGAATGCCTTGTAAAGACGTTTATGCTTTGCTTTAAGCTCGGACAGCTTTTCGTTAAGCTCGTTAAAGCGTGCTGTAAGCTCCTCTCTGCGTTCCGAAGCATTGCCCTTTAATTCACTCAGGCGTTCCGAATTACGTTGTTTAACGCTGTCTGAGGCTGTTTCCAGCTTAGCTTTGAACATATCCGCCTTTCTTTGCATTTCTTCCGCTGTGATTCTGTGTTCCTTTGTAAATTCCACAGCCTGTGCAGTCTTATCGGACAGATCTGAACCGATAGCATCGGATACGGCGGTAAGTTGTTTTTCAAGGTCGTCTATAAGCCTGATTTCGTTTCTCAGCTTCTTTACCTCGGGGAAGGTCAGTATAACGTCTGTTATTATTGCCGCATAGAACAGGCACAGTGCCGCTATGCCGACAGGCTTCCAGATAAGCCCTACGGCAAAAGCTATCGCAGGCTGTACCACCTTCATTATAAGCAGGCAGGCAAGCCCCCACACAACCGTGAACTGCGGACAGATGTAACCGCCGATGTTGAACTTCTTGTCGCTGTAGTCCCACCAGCGTCTGCCGAATAGCTTATCAAGCACAAAGCCCGTTATAAATTCAAGCACGGTCGTAAGAACGGCAGAGCCTGCAAAAAGCAGCAGCCATGAATCTTTGATCGGTGTAAGGCAGACGATGACCGTTATCAGCCCGAAGCCGTATATAGGACAATATGCGCCGTGCAGCATTCCACGGTTTACAAACTTTCCGTGCCGAACAGTTGCAAAGACAACCTCTCCGCACCAGCCGGCAAATGAGTATATTGCAAAATAGAACAAAAGGTTGTAAAAGTACTCCATTATTACCTCGCAGTTTTTTATTATATTATACCCCGATTCTGCCTACAGGTCAACCTCGTATAAAAGCAAAACGAGGTAAAACAAATATCCGCCGACCGTTTTCGAGCCGACGGATATATTTCTGTTCTTTTGACAGCATTACTGCTGTTCTACTTCTGTATTCTTTCCTACAAGCACAGCTATCGCTCCACCTACAATGAGGGCTGCTACACCTGCGAGCGTTTCAAGGTTGAAGCCGAAGCCGTCAGGGAACACAGCATACAGCGAGCCTATTACAAGTCCCATAATTGCACTGTAAACAAGCAGAGAATAGCGTTTCATAAGCGCCGAAATCAGTTTTGCACCGAATACAATGCCGATAAACACACCGATAGCTGTCGGTATCAGTATCATAAAGTCAAGGCTCTTTATCGCACCGATGACCGTGGTGTATAAACCGAGCAATACCATTACAAACGAACCGCTGACACCGGGGATTATCATAGCTACAGCCGCCACGGTAACTCCGAGCAGAAGCGTTATGAACAGCAAAGGATTCATCTTATAGGTATAGGTGAAGCTGTCGGTCTGTATTGAATCAATATCAGTGCTTTCGGGGAGAGTAAGCGTAATGCTTCCACCCTTTGCGATAGCGCTGTTTTCCGTTCCTGTGAGGACGGTAGTATCGGCTGAGGATTTCTTTACAACACAGCCGGTAAGCTCTCCTTCTACCTTGCCGTTGACCTTTAACTGCCAGTTTGATTTAATATCATAAGAGCCGTTGTTTTTGATAGTCACCGTGCAGTCGGTAGCGTTATGAACAGCATTGACAGTGAAGCTTTCATTCTGAGGAAGCTTATTTATAAATGTCATACCGACAACAAGTGCAAGTGCCGGGATAAACGCAAAAAGGCATTTCGGCGTGATTTTTCTGCCGCCGACAGTCATATTCCTGTAAATAAGCGGGATACTGCCGATGATAAGTCCCATAAAGAACATATTCGTTGCCACAGGGAAGTTATCAAACAGCCACGTTATCACAAACGAAAAGCCGAGTATACCGATAACGGCGCCGATTCCGAAAAAGACGATGAATCTGATGTTCTTTTTGATAGCCGACAATTTCAACGTCAGCACGTCTACCACCTTGTCATACACGCCGAAAACCACCATCATAGTTCCGCCGCTTACACCCGGTATAATATTTGCCACGCCGAATACGATACCGTAAACGATATTCAGTAAATGTGAGATCATATTTACTCCTTACTTATGTTCTTATTTGTTGAGGTATTTCTTTATCTGAAGCCCTGCGGGAAGAGCGACTCCTGCAAGCACTGCTACTATGCTTGCAAGCGGATTCGGCACCGCAAAGCCAAACAGCGAGTTTATAAACGGAATATACGGCAACAGTACCGATGCTGCCGATGTAACCGCTACTGTAACCGTCATATATTTCGGTATTGCTCCGTTTTTGAATGCTCCTGTACGTTTGTCTGTGACAACAAGGCACATTGCGCCTGTCATAACCGTGAGAAGTGTAAGCATTACCGATGAAACCTGCTGTGCTGACATAACCCCTCCTGCAAGAGTGAGGAACAGAGCGGATATTGCACCGCAGATAAGTCCGCAAACAGCACTTCTTATAAAGAATTTCTTATCCGGCTTTCCCTGCGAAATGAAGCCCGACGGGGTCATATTGCCCTTAATATCCGATTTTACGTTTCTGAAGCCGGTACAGCAAAGAGGTATCACTGCCGCTGTAAGAACAGCCGCAAGCATAGGGGTAATTATACCGTATCCCGTTATCATATCGGCAAGAGAAGTGCAGGCAAACGCTATAAGCGTTGACAGGAGAATAAATATACAGCGTTTGATGTTTCTGTGAAGCTGTCTTGCCTCTTTTATCATTTCAACGACCGATGAGAAATTATCGTCACGGACGATAAGCCCGCTCGCCTCATAAACGCTTCCTGTCGTATTTTCGAGCGATGTTATGCCGAGATCCGCATGGGCAACAAGGTCGTAATCGCTGTCGCTGTAACCCACAGTTGCTACTGTTTCGCCCGCTTCCTTCAGCTTTTCTATAATATCCACACGCTGAGCCGCATTTACACGGCAGAATATCTCAGCCTTCTTATAATCAAGCGGTTCTCCCGTTACAGTGCTTTCTGCTATTTCATCTCCGGAAATCATTCCTGCGTCTGAAAGCCCTATTTTTTTGCCCATTGAGCTTGCTGTTTCGGGGCTGTCAGAGGAAGTCAGCACAAGCCTTACTCCCGCTCTTTTGCAGCCCTGCAATGCAAGAGGTATCATATCTCTTGTCGCATTCATAAAAGACACAAGCCCCATATAATTATATTGCACTGCGTAAAGGCTCTTGGGTATTTCTTCGCCCTCTGGTATTATATAATACGCAACCGTCCACACTTCAAGTCCACGTTTTGCAAGAGCCGCCGCACGAGCGGTTATTCTGAACATTTCTTCGGGGCTCATATTGCAAAGGCCTGTCACCTTTTCTACGGCGCCCTTTACGCACACAAGATGAGTTCCGCCCATATTATAGATATTTCCGCCTATTCTGTCGGCATCGTTATAAGGGAACTGTGCTGTAAGTTCGTTTCTTTTTACTGTTGCCACATCGGTTCCGCCCAGAGCCGCATTAAGCAGGAATGCCTGCTCTGCAAGTGTCGGTTCATCCTTATCGCACGCAAGCACCGTTACTGTTGTCATAAGGTCTGTATCCTTGCTGTATACTCCTGCGACCTCAAGCGTATTAGGCGCTACAACAGCGGATTTATCAATGACAAGCACAGACAGGCTGTTGAGCTTTTCGGGAACGGTAAGATTTTTTATGACAGCCCCCTTTAGCTCGGCACGGCGTACAAAATTCATATTGTACATTCTTATATACAGCTCTACAAACGGCATAAACATACATATAAGCCAACCGCAAGCGCTTACGATAACACCTATTACATTGTCTGTTCTTCCTGTTAAAATCTGTGACAGAGTGCCGATAACACAAAGCAGTATTGCCGCTACCGCAAGCGGAAGCCTCAGCTTGACGCAGGTTTTCTCATAGCGTGAGAAATTCGGATCTGCCGCTTTTCCGTGCTTTTCACCTTGTCTTGCTCTGTATGTATCTTCACCCGTTGCCACTACTCTCGCTACAGCAGAGCCGTTAAGCACTCTTGTACCTGCATATATACAGCTTTTCTTAAGTCCGGTCGCCTTCGGGTCCGCACCGTCATGCTTTTGCACAGGGGTATTGTCGCCTGTAAATCTGCTCTCGTCAACTGTAAGTCCGACATACTCAAGTATATGTGCGTCCGCAGGAACTATTTCTCCTCCCTGAACAATTATTATATCATCCGGAACAAGCTCTGCCGCCGGAACAAGCTGTAATATCCCGTCACGCACCACTCTGTATTTCATCTTTGCGGACAGGGTACGGTTACGGATATTTTCGTTATTTTTCTGACATATCACACAAAGCGTAACCGTCTGTGCTATCGCCATTATTATGCACATTATGCCTGTGACATACTGCGACAATGTAAATATCTGAAGTAAGCCTGAGATCAACAGCAGAACTGCCGTGGGGTCAAGCAGGTAGTGATATGCCTTGAAGCTCTTGTCTTCGGTTTCTGTAAAAATATTATTTCCGTACATATTGAGATTATCAGAGGCTTTCTTTTCGCTGAGTCCATTATAATCTCCCTTGAAATTTAAAAACTGTGCCATATTTCTCTTTTCTTTATCTGTCGTTTTATTTCCCGTTCCGAACCGTCTGCGGCGGTTCGGATAAACTTTCCTATTTTATATTATCTCATAATTCAAGCGAAAAATCAAGAGCCTTGAAACATACGCAATAATATCACAGCCGTAATTTCGCATTAAAATGACGATTTCACAATACTTTCACCGTTTTGTAAAGTTTTTGTAAAACTCTCTAAGGTTTCTTTAAGGCAAAAGAGTTATCATTACAGCACAGACAAAGAACAACACCCAAAAGAAACCGAAAGGAATGAGATAAATGGATAAAAGCATTTTTAAACGTCACGAGCTTAAATATCTTGTGAGCGCTGAGCAAAGGGAGTTTATCGAAAGCGAATTCGCACGGTATATGATTCCCGACGAACACGGCGAAAGCACGATATGCAACATCTACTATGATACCCCTGACTTCAGGCTTATAAGAAGATCGCTTGAAAAGCCCGTTTATAAGGAGAAGCTAAGGCTTCGCAGTTACGGTACTGCATCAAAGGACGAAAAGGTTTTTCTTGAGTTGAAGAAAAAATACAAGGGCATCGTCTACAAGCGCCGTATATCGCTCGACTGCGATGAAGCGCAGGAGATTCTCGAAAACGGCGAAAGACTTCCCGAAAACAGCCAGATAGCAAAGGAGATCAACTATTTTCTTGACTTTTACGGGGACATTTTCCCTGCTGTCTATCTTTGCTACGACAGAACGGCATATTTCGGAGCGGACGATCCGGATTTAAGAATTACGTTTGACCGCAACATACGTTGGAGAACGGAAGATATCGACCTTAAAGTCGAGCCGTACGGTGAGCAGATTCTTGAAAGAGGATATTCGCTGATGGAAATAAAGGCGGCAGGCTCGATGCCTTTATGGCTTGCAGAACTTCTTGCACAGGGCGGTATAAAGCAGACATCGTTTTCAAAATACGGAATGGCATATATGACAATGCTCAGACGAAGCATGGGCATAAGAACAAAAAAAGTAAAAAGTGAGGTAACAGTAAATGTTTGATACGGTAATACAAGGAATTTTCAGCAGTACGGCTGATATAACACTGGGCGGCTTTCTTATCGGCGTAGGCTCGGCGCTGGTACTCGGAATAGCGATGGCTTTTATGTATATGTACAAAAACAAATACACAAAAAGCTTTGTTATCACTCTTGCCACACTTCCTGCGATAGTCAGCATAGTGATTATGATGGTGAGCGGTTCGATAGGCGCAGGCGTTGCGGTAGCGGGAACCTTTTCTCTTGTAAGATTCCGTTCTGTACCGGGTACGGCAAAGGAAATAGGCTCGATATTTCTTGCAATGGCGGTAGGACTTGCGTGCGGAATGGGCTATCCGCTGTACGCTCTTATCTTTGCGGTGATAATGGGAGTTGCAAACATAGTGCTTACCGCTGCCCCCTTCGGAGAATCAAAGAAAAACGAGTTTGACAGGGTACTGCATATAACCGTTCCGGAGGACCTTGAATATGCGGGAATATTTGACGATATATTTGTAAAATACTTATCACAGTACAAAATGATTCAGGTGAAAACAACGAATCTCGGCAGCCTCAACAAGCTGACCTATAACATCACGCTCGGCAAGGCAGGCTGTGAAAAGCAGATGATAGACGAGCTCAGATGCAGAAACGGCAATCTTGAAATAAACATAACTTCTCAAAGTACAGACGACAGAGAACAGCTCTGAAAAATGTTATGATACGAAAGGCGGTAATTTTATGAAAAAGAAAATCTTAGCTGTAACAATTGCTACAGCGCTTATGGTTTCATGCTTTACATCGTGCGATAACAACACATCATCGGATTCACAGGTATCACAGGCTGAAAGCAGTACGACCGTCAGCGCTGACAGCACTTCTTCAGCTACAGATATAAGTTCGGCATCGGACAGTAAGACTTCTGACAGCGATAAACAGCTTACAGCGGATGATATGTTCTCTGACCGTGATCTGTCGGGCGATTACTCGGAATGCACAGATATAACTCTCAGTGACAGTACGGCAAGCTGTTCTGACAGTTCTGTAACAGTTGCAGACGGCTCGGTCACCATAACCAAAGCCGGAACATATAAATTCAGCGGAACATTCACGGGTCAGATAGTCGTAAATGCCGGCGACAGCGACAAGGTACAGCTGGTGCTTGATAACGCAAGCATTACCAAAGAGGGAAGTGCGGCGCTTTATATTATAAATGCCGACAAGGTATTTGTGACAACGGTAAAGGGAACAGAGAACACGCTTTCAAGCACGGGTGAATTTGCTTCATCAGATGATGCAACAAATGTTGACGGTGCGATATTCTCAAAATCGGATATAACCTTCAACGGCAGCGGTACTCTGAACGTAAAGTGCGAAAGCAAGCACGGCATTGTAACAAAGGACGACCTCAAGATAACGGGCGGAACATATAATATCACCTCCGCATCACAGGGCCTTTCGGGCAAGGACAGCGTAAGAATCGCAGGCGGTAATATTACCGTTACATCCGGAACGGACGGAATCCACAGCGAAAACACAGACGATACCGAAAAGGGATATGTATATATTTCCGGCGGTACGCTGAACATCACAAGCGGCAAGGACTGCATTGACGCATCGGGTACGGTAGACATAAAGGACGGAGCATTCACCTTTAAGGCAGGAGGCGGTTCGTCCGAAAAGACAACAGGCGACAGCACCGAGTCATATAAGGGTATAAAGGCTGACGGCGTGCTGACAATATCGGGCGGTACTTTTGATATTGATACGCTTGACGATGCAATCCACAGCAGCGCAGATGTTACGGTATCGGGCGGTACACTTGGTATAAGTACGGGCGATGATGGCGTTCACTCCGACAACAACACGGTTGTCAGCGGCGGCGAGATAAACATCGCAAAATGCTATGAAGGTCTTGAAGGTCAGACGGTAACGGTCAGCGGCGGCAAGGTAACACTTACGTCATCGGACGATGGAATCAATGCCGCAGGCGGCGACAATCAGGGCGTGGGCGGAGGCTTTGGCCCCGACTCATTCTCAGCCGACAGCGAAGCTAAAATCACCATAACAGGCGGTGAAATACACGTCAATGCAAGCGGCGACGGACTTGACTCGAACGGCGATATTGAAATATCGGGCGGTACGGTTTATGTATACGGTCCTACAAGCAATGGTAACGGCTCGCTCGATTATGAAAATAACGCTGTGATAACAGGCGGTACGGTAATTATGGCAGGCTCAAGCGGTATGGCTATGAACTTCGGCTCGGAGTCAACGCAAGGTTCGATACTTGCAAGCACAGGTAACGCAAGTGCAGGAACTGTAGTAAAGCTCACCGATTCAAGCGGCAACGTAATTGCAGAGTTTACACCCACTGTATCGTTCCAGACCGTAGTAATAAGCACTCCCGACATCACATCGGACGGAACATACACACTTACGGTAGGCGACAGCACGCAGGAGATCACCATGTCCGGCTACATCTACGGTAGCGGAATGGGCGGCGGCTTCGGCGGAGGTCAGCACGGAGGAAACGGCGGATTTGGCGGAGGTAACCGTCCCGGCGGTAATAATCATGGCAGCTTTGGCGGAGGCAATCCTCCCGATATGAACGGCGGTCAGACAGCCACCGCATAAGACAGCAAGTAAAATCAATATATACCTTACAGTGAAAATCCCTCCGGATTCAAAAGTCCGGAGGGATTTGTTATTATTTCAGTCTGGTATAATGTGGTATTTGACCTTTCTTGCTTTGAACCAGCAATATTTGTTGCTGAGCTTTGAGGGACTGATGCCGTCACAATCATAGAAGTAGATAAAACCGTCTTCAATAACCATTGACGATTCAAACCGGTAAGGGTCTTCATAATCGGGATTCCGACTTTCTGTGCTGTATGATACATCATTTTCAAGCCACATCTCTATTTCACAGCCCCACGCCCCTTTATTTGCTCGTTCCTTAAGCCTTATTCTTCGTAAGGTTCAATCAGCTGTTTTCCCGAGTCTGTCACCTGATAATACTCATCATTTTCCGTATCTACCATAAGTACCGGAATAACTCAGCTGTCGAGAACAGTGCCGTCTATGTAATAGTGAGATTCTCCGTCGAAATAAATGTCGTGGAAGAACTTGTCGCCGGATATTTCGGCGGTGCCGACATGACCTGCGACTACTTTCATATCAAGCCCCTCGATTTTGCCGGTTTCAGCGGGATATTTTGAGGTGAATACATCTTCTGATGTTTCCCATTCCCACATATCACCCGCTTCTTCATCAATACCGGCGTGAACGAAAATCGTGTTTCCCTCCACATAATACAGCGGAAGGGAAGAAAGCCAGTTGATATACTCGTCATCATCGCTCTCATCCTCCCACTCTTCTATACGGGCATATACAGAATTGTTGCTTATGGTTGACGATCCGTTGACTACCCATTCATCGTGGTTGCCGAGCAGAGCAATAATTCTGTCCGAACCGAAACGTTCCCGGAGCCTCATTATCCTGTCCAGAACACCACGGTTATCCGGACCGCCGTGGATATAATCGCCGAGAAGAACGAGCTTCGCCTTGCCCTGTTCTATATCATCAAGAACAAGCGAAAGTGCGTCCTCAAATTCCGCAAGGCAACCGTGGATATCACTCATACAGTAAATTATCATTGTAAACTCCTTTCACGAGCCGCATTTTTTAGCGTAAGAGTATATGCAACAGCATATAAAACACTTATAGTCTGCTGATATGCTACATCTTCTTCATTCATATTACCTTTACCTTTTACCGAAATATAATTGCCTTTGGAACAGTAACTATCTCCGGTTTGTATTTCTGCCACTCTTCATATTCTTTATTCGTGATTTGCTTCATACGTTACCTCTTGATTCTCAGTTCACATTCAATTTGCTTTTCTGCTTGGTGTTTTTTATGGCAAAGCCAATGAAGAATCCTACCGCTATGCCAATAAAATTACAGATCAAATCGTCGATGTCAAAACTCCTGCCAAAAACCATCTGCAGTAGTTCTATAATAAAGGGAACAGTGGTGGCCGCAATGAAAATACTCTTTCTGTTGATTTTTTCTGTAACAAAAGGAAGAAAGAAACCCATTGGCAAAAACATCGCAATGTTCCCTATGAGCATTGTTTTTACCCAACTGCCGATAGTAAGCTCACCCGATAATGCCTTTATGAATGATGGTACTAAATTGAACTCGCCAAAGCTAAAAATCGGGAGCATCTCATCCCACCAGCCTAAGAATATACCGTCAAAAAAGCTCAACCAGAAGTTTGCAGGTAACACTACAAGGCTGATTAATCCCGTAAGATAACAGGAGAAAAGCAGCCTAATTATTTCTTTCAACCATTCAACTTTAAGATGGTTTCTTTTTATAATGGCTACTCTAATGATCACATATATGATTCCTACAACACAGGTTATTGGTACGGCTTGTAAGAAATAACCCGGCACCGAGCCTGAGTTCATTATTGATCTCAGCCAGTTAAACATATTAAATACCTCCTTAAATCTTGATTTCTCGCCGTCTGTTATACCGACGATGTATGAACATTTCTCCCGATTTTGAGCCGATTTTCGATTGTTCCCGGAAACATATCACTCGTCACATTATGCTCAACACGCACAAACCGCACCGTTAAGCCGCATACCCCAATTTACTCTGATTTCCTTGACATCGAAACCACGCACTCAACGGGTTTGATGTGATATCTTTGCCATTTTTCGAGTACGAAAACATATCTATTGTCTTTTTCGTGTTTTAGCTGTTTGTGGAAACATATCAATTTTCCCCACAAAAAGAAAACAAAGAGTCAAATTACAACTATACATTTCAAAATTGCATGATCTGGAAATGGAGGTGAAACAGAATCATACATATTCTTTCCGCTTTTATCTTTTCCTAAAAACTCTTGAAAATCTTTGCCCCACTTGTATATAACTGTGTCATTTTTCACAAAGTTGCGATCATATTGGCATAAAGTGAAATTTTTTTCATCAATACCTTTTAGCAAAAAGTGATCCTCCGGAAATTCATAATCGGTATTTTCGGTGCTTTCTTGATAAATGCTTGAACCATCCGGTGTTTTAATGACAAAATTCTTCTCTTTGCAAATTTCAGAAACTTTATTTAGGCACCAGGTATCATTGACAAAACCTCTTCTATAGTTATTAAAATCCCCACAAACAATAACTGTGTCTTCATTCTCTACAACCGACATAACGTGGTTTAACTCTTGACACTTTATATCGTCACTTACTGAAGAATGTATTCTTATACAAATAAATATAAATTCTTTATCAGTTTCCTTGCTTTTACATTTAACTTCAAGGCAGTCTGGAATTCCCAGAGTACCCGGATAATATGTTTTGGCATATATCACATTTAACTTATTAATATTGATTGCAACAGCAATATCATTCTGTCCTGCCGTATTATTAGATGTTTCAAAAACAACATAATTTGAATTAAATGCTGCTGTCTTAACTTCATTCCAATTATTACCTTTATATACCTCTGTTAACGCAATTATATCCGCAGCCTCGTTGGTTATCACCGTAGCAATCCAATTTGGCATATTTTCATTCGAATAATTCATACGCTGATTAATATTCCATTCCATGATTTTTAATTCCATTACAAAAGTCTCCTTTTCACTTTTCAAACCGGTTTTTGAGGTTCCCAAAAAATTAATTTTAGGTTTGAATAAACGCTTTTGTTATCATTTACGAATTCAGTAAAATTAAACCTTTTCTCTCGTCATCAGGCAACCCGTCTCCACACGCCTCGATTGTCCAACAAAAAACATACTCACCCCCTATTATACAAGGAAATGGTGGAACGCACTTTTTCCCTTAAAATCTATTGGTTCGAGCCTGTGATAACCTTGAATTGCTCTATAATTTGTATAGGCAAACAGGGTAAAGCTCTGTTCCTTAAACTTCATTTTTTATGTCATCCCTACAAACTGGAAGTTAACTAATGGATGACATTTTATCAGTCGGCCATGATCTCCTAAGAGCCACATAGGAGATTAAAAAGTTTGCAAGCCAGCCAACCGGTACCGCAAGCCAGACAAAGGCAATTCCGAAACGTGGTGCACAGATTAGGGCAACGGACAGACGAATCGCAAGATTCACTATGTTTGCAACGAGGAACGGACGCATAATTCCGAGACCGCGAAGAACTCCATCGGTTGCCATCTTGATACCCATGAAGATGAAAAAGTAACCAATCCACCTCATATAATCACCAGACACCTGATAGGCAAACGCCGTTCCGTCTTTTCCTAAGAACAGTGAGGAGATCTGCGTGTGTAGCGTTTCAATGACGAGAAAGGCAAGAACGGCAAAGCACACGTCCAGCACCAGCGCAGCATGGTAGCCTTTTTTGATACGATCAATTTTCTTTGCGCCAAGATTCTGGGAAACATACGGCGAAACCGCATTGCCGATGGATACAAAGATCAATGAAAAAACATTTTCCACCCTCATCGTTGCTGCATACCCGGCGAGTGCCTGTGTACCGAAAGGATTTACCACTGCCTGCACAATCATCATACCGATGGACACTGTGGACTGCTGTAAAACCGACGGCACCGCAATGCGAAGCATGGAATACAGCTCCTGCCGTTCAAACCTGTTAAAGGGGCTTTTATATTGCTGCATCCGTGCAAAGAAAATCAAAAACGAAAACACTGCGGAAATTCCCTGTGCAATCAGGGTTGCAATAGCCGCACCGAACACACCGAGACCTAGCCCGGCTACCATCCAAAGATCCATTAAAATATTCAGGATGGACGAAAAAATCAGCAGTCCCAGCGGAATTTTGGATTCGCCGATTGAGGTGAACATGGTAGAAAGAATGTTATACATAAACAGAAACGGAAAGCCCACAAAATAGACCCGCAGAT
>OLPW01001688.1_pt1 | contig 21865 bp, 16 predicted proteins | sample 1672161 | NCBI WGS metagenome assembly OLPW01 (sample SAMEA3136654, study PRJEB25190) | human gut metagenome
AAGAGCCGAGAGAAGGAATTGATTTCTTCCCGTTAAGTGTTGAGTATGAGGAGAAGATGTACGCAGTGGGAAAGATCCCGGGAGGATTTAATAAGAGAGAGGGTAAGGCAAGCGAGCATGCGATCCTTACTTCCCGTGTTATCGACCGTCCGATGCGTCCGCTGTTCCCGAAGGATTACAGAAATGACGTAACACTGGTAGACATGGTTATGTCTGTTGACCCTGAGTGCAACCCGGAAATCCCGGCTATGCTTGGTTCTTCCATTGCAACCTGTATTTCCGACATCCCGTTCGACGGCCCATGTGCAACAACACAGGTCGGCATGATCGACGGTGAGTTTATCATCAACCCGACACTTGCACAGAAATCAGTTTCTGACCTTCAGCTTACAGTAGCTTCCACAAGGGAGAAAGTTATCATGATCGAGGCCGGAGCTAACGAGATTCCGGAGGACAAGATGATCGAGGCCATCTATAAGGCTCACGAAGTAAACCAGGAGATCATCAGATTTATCGACCAGATCGTTGCTGAGTGCGGAAAAGAGAAACATTCCTATGAGTCCTGTGCAGTACCGCAGGAGCTCTTTGATGAGATCAAGAAGATCGTTCCTCCGGAAGAGATGGAGGTTGCTGTATTCTCTGATGACAAACAGACACGTGAGAATAATATCAGTGAGATCACGGATAAGCTGAAAGAAGCTTTTGCAGATAATGAAGAGTGGCTTTCTGTTCTCGGTGAGGCTGTATATCAGTATCAGAAGAAGACTGTCCGCAAGATGATCCTCAAAGATCACAAACGTCCGGACGGCCGTGAGATCAGACAGATACGTCCGCTGGCAGCTGAGACAGACATCATTCCGAGAGTTCACGGTTCTGCCATGTTCACAAGAGGACAGACACAGATCTGTACAGTTACAACACTGGCTCCTCTTACAGAAGCACAGCGCCTTGACGGACTGGATGAGTTCGAGACATCCAAAAGATATATGCACCACTATAACTTCCCATCCTACTCTGTAGGTGAGACCAAGCCATCCAGAGGTCCGGGACGTCGTGAGATCGGTCACGGAGCACTTGCTGAGAGAGCACTGGTACCGGTACTTCCTACAGAGGAAGAGTTCCCATATGCGATTCGTACTGTATCTGAAACATTTGAGTCCAACGGTTCCACATCACAGGCAAGTATCTGTGCATCTACCATGTCACTGATGGCTGCCGGTGTGCCAATCAGGAAACCGGTTGCAGGTATTTCATGCGGACTTGTTACAGGTGAGACAGACGATGACTACATCGTTCTTACAGATATTCAGGGCCTTGAGGATTTCTTCGGAGATATGGACTTCAAGGTAGCCGGAACACATGACGGAATCACAGCGATCCAGATGGATATCAAGATCCACGGTCTTACAAGACCGATCGTTGAGGAGGCAATCCGCAGAACAAAAGAGGCAAGAGAGTACATCCTTACGGAAGTTATGGAGAAATGTATCGACAAACCTCGTACAACAGTTGGCGAATTTGCTCCTAAGATCATCCAGATCCAGATCGATCCTCAGAAGATCGGTGATGTTGTAGGTCAGAGAGGAAAGACCATCAACACTATCATCGAGCGTACAGGCGTTAAGATTGATATCACAGACGATGGTGCAGTTTCTATCTGCGGAACTGATCAGAAGGGCATGGATGAGGCAAAACGCATGATCGAGATCATTACTACTGATTTTGAGGCAGGACAGATCTTCACAGGCCATGTAGTCAGCATCAAAGAGTTCGGTGCTTTCCTTGAGTTTGCACCTGGCAAGGAGGGAATGGTACACATTTCCAAGATTTCCAAACAGAGGATCAACCGTGTTGAGGATGTTCTCACACTTGGCGACAAGGTTAAAGTTATCTGCCTTGGTAAGGACAAGATGGGAAGAATCAGCTTCAGCATGAAAGATGTACCGGAAGAAGCATAAATTATGAGATATCACAATATTACCAAGGACGATATGTTAAACGGGGACGGACTTCGAGTGGTACTCTGGGTAGCCGGCTGTTCACACGGCTGCAGGGAGTGCCAGAATCCCATTACCTGGGATCCGAACGGAGGTCTTCCTTTTACGGACAGCGAGCGCGCTGAGATATTTGCAGAGCTGGACAAGGATTATGTCAGTGGGATCACTTTTTCAGGAGGAGATCCCCTGCATCCTTCCAATATCGCTGAGGTAACAGCTCTTGCAAGAGAGATCAGGGAGAAGTATCCGGATAAAACGATCTGGCTGTATACAGGTTCTCTCTGGGAGGAAATCCAGGAGTATGAGATTATCCGTTATCTGGATGTATGTGTTGATGGCGAATTTCAGGTTGATAAGAAAGATGTTCTTTTGAAATGGAAGGGCTCTTCCAATCAGCGTGTGATTGATGTACAGGCGTCACTTCGTGAGGGCAAAGCTGTCCTGTATGTGGAGTGATCCGGGAGATTTCCGAAAATTATCCGTTGGGAGTTAAATAAACATGAAGAGAATTGCGAAATTTCACAAAGTAAGCTCTGAACAGTTTGCAAAAGACTGGAAAGATACTTTCGGAGAAGTATCTGATGCAGAAATCCAGAAAATTTACGATAGTCTGCGCCTTCCAAAGAGAGCCACAACCGGAAGTGCAGGATATGATTTCTATGCACCTGTGGATGTGACAATGAATCCTGGCGAGATCGTAAAGATCCCGACAGGTATCCGTGTGGAGATGGAAGAAGGCTGGGTTCTCAAATGTTATCCGAGAAGCGGACTGGGATTTAAATTCCGTCTTCAGCTGAATAACACAGTGGGGATCATTGACAGCGATTATTTCTTTTCTGATAACGAAGGCCATATCTTTGCCAAGCTGACCAATGATACCAGAGAAGATAAGACTATCCAGATCCCGGCAGGCACAGGTTTTATGCAGGGAATCTTCGTAGAATATGGAATCACAGTGGATGATGATGCAGATGCTGTGAGAAACGGCGGTTTTGGAAGCACTACTGCAAAAGCATAAAGAAAAAATATAAAAAGTAAGCCCGGGAGGAGAAGAGAAATCTTCAGCTTCCGGGCTTTTTGAATACAAATGTCTGTTTTACATGGCAGCTTTATTGTCTGCTGCAATGCCGGGCCTGCTTAGCTAAGTGGCGCGTTAGCTTCCTCATCTGCGCGTGCTTTCTCAATAACTGCGTTGAAAGCATCGGCGGCTGCAGCATATTCAGCATCATCCTCAATGTTGGCAAGCATCGGATCGCCCTCTGCTGTACGGGAGAAGCTGTAAAGATAAACTTCACCGGTTTCATTCTGTCCGTTCTCGTCCAGTGGGAGAAGTGCAATATATTCCCTGTTCTCTACAGGAAAGATAGTAAGGATTGCACATTCTACTTCTGTGTCATCATCCATGGTAAGGGTGATGGTGTGATGTGCCTCGTCTACTTTACTTTCACAGTTGGCTGTACAGGAAGCGCAGTCACTTGGTGCACATCCGCTCTTATTAAATTCGTCGCTCATAATAAATCCTCCGTTCTGATACTGCCATTTAAAGATGACAGTATACATGATATAAAGGATATTTTAACAGATAAGATCGGGAACAGCAACTAAATTGTAAACAAATATTTTTTGCTTAATCGGCCAATGTGAGATATAATAAAAATATGACGAAAAAATGAGGAGAAAAACAGAAATATGAAATTAATTTCCTGGAATGTAAACGGCATCCGGGCCTGTATCACAAAAGGCTTTGAGGATCGCTTTCATGAACTGGATGCAGATATATTTTGTCTGCAGGAGACAAAATGCCAGCAGGGACAGGTAAAGCTTGACCTTCCCGGATACTATCAGTACTGGAATTACGCCAACCGCAGAGGCTACTCAGGAACAGCTGTTTTTGCAAAGAAAGAACCGCTGTCAGTGACAAATGGAATTGGTGTTGAGGAGCATGATAAGGAAGGCCGTGTGATCACACTGGAATTTGAAGATTATTATCTTGTTACTGTGTATACACCCAATTCCCAGAGTGAGTTGAGAAGACTTGCATACCGTATGGAGTGGGAGAGGGATTTTCTGTCATATCTTCTTGGCCTTCAGGAGAAGAAACCTGTGATCTGCTGCGGAGATCTCAATGTGGCACATCAGGAGATCGATCTTAAGAATCCTAAGACGAACCGTAAGAATGCAGGTTTTACAGATGAAGAGAGAACCTGTTTTACAAAAGTTCTTGAGAGCGGGTTTATTGATACATTCCGCTATTTTTATCCGGATCAGGAGGGGGTTTATTCCTGGTGGTCCTACCGTTTCCGGGCAAGAGAGAAGAACGCAGGATGGCGCATCGACTATTTTCTTACTTCTCCATCACTCAAAGACAGACTTCAGGATGCGAAAATTCATGGAGAGATCATGGGATCAGATCATTGTCCGGTAGAGCTGGATATTGAGTTGTAAAAGTTTAAAAAAAACAGAAAGGGAGTGATTGCTTTGGCAGGTCGCAGACTTGGGCGAGTGGAGAAAGGTCAGCCACTGATACTGGGAGCCAATAAGGTAGAGGGTGGTTATAATTTCGCAGTGGAGGCTTCGGAGGATTCCGAAGTGGCACTGCTTTTATATAAAAAAAGAGGAACAGCAATACCTGTGGAGATCGTTTTTCCGGAGGAATTCCGTACTGGTCGTGTATGGGCTTTGAAACTTACAGATGTTTCTTTGAAAGATTATGAGTACAATTACAGGATCGACGGAGAGATAGTGCAGGATCCTTATGCATATGGAATTCATGGGAGAGAGCATTTTGGTGCGCCGTATGACCCGGAAAAGGAAGTGCGCTGCCGTTTCCTCGTGGAGGATGTTTCAGGATGGGGCGATGAGAGCGCACCGGATATCGAATATGAGAATATGATCCTGTACAAGCTTCATGTGCGAGGATATACAAAGCTGGCCAGAAAGACGGTTTCCCACAAGGGAACTTTTCTGGGGTTGACAGAAATGATCCCATACTGGAAAAACCTGGGGATCAATACCATTGAGCTGATGCCGGCTTACGAATTCTGTGAAGTTCCGGCAGGTAAACCGGAAAAAAACAATGAACATATTAAGACACGCCGCAGGGAGAATGTGGTAAATTACTGGGGCTATGCTTCAGGTTTTTATTTCAGCCCCAAAAGTGCTTACTGCAGCACCAGGGAGCCGGAGCAGGAATTCCGGTATCTGATCCGGGAGCTGCATAAAAACGGCATAGCCTGTATCATGGAATTTTATTTTCCGGAGGAGACAGATAATCTGATGGCACTTCGTGCACTGCAGTTCTGGAGAGCTTTTTATCATGTGGATGGTTTTCATGTGCTGGGAGGTGGCGTGAACCGGGAGATGCTTCTCCGTGATGGAATTCTTTCTGGAGCAAAACTGATCTTCCAGGGATTTGATTTTGACCATTATTACAGAGGAAAAATTCCGGGCAGACGATGCGGCGCCGAGAGCAATATGAATTTCCTTCAGGATATGCGACGTTTCTTAAAGAGTGACGAGGGAATGGTGGAAGCTGCTGTATGGCATATCCGCCATAACAGCGAGAATCATGGTGTGATCAACTACATGGTATGTCAGGACGGATTCACCATGAATGATCTGGTAAGCTACAATTATAAACATAATGAAGCCAATGAAGAAGGTAATCAGGACGGAAGCAGTTACAATTATTCCTGGAACTGTGGGATCGAGGGACCCAGCCGAAAGGTTTTCGTACGTCAGATGAGAGAGCGTCAGATCAAGAATGCGTTTCTTATGATGCTTTTAAGCCAGGGAGTTCCCATGATCTACAATGGTGATGAGTTCGGCAATTCCCAGGGTGGAAATAATAATGCTTACTGCCAGGATAATGCAACAGGCTGGACCGACTGGAAAGGTCTTGCCAGAAACCGCGGCCTATATGAATTTGTAAAAAATGCTATTGCTTTCCGTAAAGAACATCCCGTGCTTCATATGCCGGTAGAATTAAAGGGCGTGGATTATCTCACGAAGGGGTTTCCGGATGTATCCCTCCATGGCGAACGTGCCTGGTATTTAAGTTATGAGAATACCAGCAGACTTCTGGGACTGATGTACTACGGAGCTTATGCAAGAAAAGAAGAGGATAAAGAGGCATCCCTGGATGATTTTATCTATGTAGGATATAATTTCCACTGGGAGAACCGGAGTCTGGCACTCCCCAATCTTCCGGAGGGCATGTGCTGGAAGAAAATTGCAGATACTTCTCTTCATGGAGAGGGTTTCCATGTGGAGGATAAAGAAGAATACAGAAAATCAATTGAAATAGGCCCGCGTGCCATTGTGGTACTTCTGGGCAGACAGGAGGCGGAGAAAGATGCATTCGTGGCACCCGTGGCTGCACTTCAAGACGATCACGAGGCATAAGTTTCTGGTGATGAAATACTGTTTCCGTATCGGATTATACAAACAGGGACTGCTTCATGACCTGTCCAAATACTCCCCCACGGAATTTCTGGTAGGATGTAAATATTATCAGGGAACAAGAAGCCCCAATAACGCAGAGAGAGAGGCAACAGGCGTATCCATGTCCTGGCTGCACCACAAGGGAAGGAACAGGCACCATTTTGAACATTGGGTAGATTATTCCCTTGACGGTGAGCATGTGATCATGGGAGCCAGGATGCCGAAGAAATATGTAGCTGAGATGGTCATGGATCGCATCAGCGCGTCCAGAAATTATCTGGGTGATGCCTATACCCATCATGAACCGCTGGATTATTTCCTGAAAAGCAAGGAGAAGCTCTGGTTCATCCATCCTCAGACAAAGAAAGAACTGGAAGGTCTCTTAAGGATCCTGGATAAATATGGGGAAGACAAGGCACTTTGGTATATCCGCAATGTATATCTTTGTGATACCAGAGGAAAGAAAAGCTCAGGCCATCTGAAAAAGTCCCGAAATCACAGATAGGGGTGTATTTTTCGGAGGTTGTCTGATATAATATTCTGATATTGGGAGGAAGAATGAATGGATACACCAACAATTGCGAAATACTATAGAGAGAAAGAACCCATGGAACGGCTGAAGCTTCTGGAGCAGTCTATTGCTGCAGAGGAAGATCCGGAAGGAAACAAGATCCGTAAGGAACTCTGGGAGATCCGCTACAGTGATAAATCTGAAGCAGGAGATACCAGAGCTGACGGATATCTTGGACTCTGGATGACCATGGAATTTAACAGGAATTCCGGCTCCAGATTCTTTGGCACAAGAAGTGCGAAGAAAGAGATCGGCAAGTATCTTACGAAACTGAAATTTCAGGAAATCCAGGAGAAGGGCGGACTTTATGAGGAGCTTCTTTACAGAGAATGCTGCCATATGGTACTGGTATATATGGATCTCTGCCAGACAGATAAATCTTACAATACTACCCTTTGCGGACTGATCCACATCAAGGAAGACAGTGCCAAGTCCAAGCTTCAGAGAGATATCAGGGAGACTGCAGTAGATCTTCCAGGTACTCTTGGTATGGAATCTGAGCTTGGGATCATCACAAGAGCTGCCAGAGAAATCTACAGGCAGTATTATCCTAACGAGGGAAACATTTAGGAAGTATTTTGCTTTCCGTTTCAGGCTGTCTGACTACTCAGGCAGCCTTTTATGCCGAATAATTCAGGAGGTAATTAAATGAATCCAAATCATCTGAACGCATATGAGGTCCTGAAGGAGGAAGACCTTCAGGATATTCATTCCAAAGGCTGGCTTCTGCGCCACAAAAAAACAGGAGCCAGAGTAATGCTCATCGAGAATGACGATGAGAACAAGGTCTTTAATATTGCATTCCGCACACCGCCAAAGGACAGCACAGGTGTGGCACATATTTTGGAACACAGTGTACTGTGTGGCTCCAGGGAATTTCCACTGAAAGATCCTTTTGTAGAACTGGTTAAAGGCTCTCTTAACACATTCCTGAATGCCATGACTTATCCGGACAAGACCTGTTATCCTGTGGCTAGCTGCAATGACCGTGATTTTCAGAATCTGATGCATGTATATCTGGATGCGGTATTTTATCCGAATATCTATAAAAAAGAGGAGATTTTCCGCCAGGAAGGCTGGAACTATCATCTTGAGAATAAAGAAGGCCCTCTGAAATACAATGGTGTTGTCTACAATGAGATGAAGGGAGCGTTCTCTTCACCGGACGATGTTCTGGAGCGTGAGATCATGAACTCTCTGTTCCCGGATACCACCTATGGCTGCGAGTCCGGTGGTGATCCTGTGAACATCCCGGATCTTACTTACGAGAAATTCCTGGATTTTCACAGACGTTACTACCATCCGTCCAACAGTTTTATCTACCTCTATGGAAACATGGATATGGAAGAGAAGCTGGTATTTATTGATGAGCATTATCTTTCTGCTTTTGAGGCCCTTGCCATTGATTCCCAGATCGAAGACCAGGGGGCGTTTGACCAGGTACATGATATTCGGAAAAATTATCCGGTAGCAGAGAATGAGGGAGAAGAGGACAACACTTATCTTTCCTACAATATGGTTGTAGGCCAGGCGAAAGATATTAATTTAAGCCTTGCTTTTGAAGTTCTGGACTATGCACTTTTAAGTGCACCGGGAGCACCGCTGAAACAGGCTCTTCTGGATGCGAAGATCGGAAAAGATATCTACGGTTCTTTTGAGGACGGCATCAAGCAGACTTATTTCTCCATTGTGGCAAAAGGTGCCAACTTAAGTCAGAAAGAGGAATTCGTGAAAGTGATCCGCGATACCCTCACAAAGATTGCAGAGGAAGGCATTGACAAGAAGGCAGTGAAAGCCGGAATCAACTATTATGAGTTCCGTTTCCGTGAGGCAGATTTCTCGTCCTATCCGAAGGGACTGATGTATGGTCTGGATATCTTAAGCAGCTGGCTCTATGATGATGAGAAACCATTCTGCGAGGTACAGCTTCTGGAGGGATTTGAATTTCTCAAGAAGGCAGCAGAAGAAGGATATTTTGAGGAACTGATCCGCAAGTATCTTCTGGATAATGCTCACGGTTCCATTCTTTCTCTGGTACCGGAGCGCGGCCTTGCGGCAAAAAGAGATCAGGAGCTTGAAAAGAGGCTGGAGAATTATCGCAGCAGTCTTTCTGATGAAGAGCTTATCCGGATGGTAGAGCGTACAAAAGCACTTGAGGCTTATCAGGAATCTGAGGAAAATCCGGAAGCACTGACCTGCATTCCGATGCTTTCCAGAGAAGATATCAAAAAAGAAATCACAGGCTTTACCAATGAGGAACACTTCGTGGATGACAGTCTGTTCCTGTATCATGATGTATGCACCAATGGTATCGGATATGCAGATCTTCTTTTTGAGATCCATAATTTCGATACAGACACTGTACATTATCTGGGACTTTTGAAATCTGTACTTGGTGCAGTGGATACAGAGAATTACAGTTATGGCGAACTGTTTAATGAAGTAAATGCGAGAACCGGTGGAATTGCTTACGGAATCGAAGTTTATGACAGTGCCACAGATACAGATGCTTTCCGTGCCATGTTTGCAGTAAGAGGCAAGGCTTTATATCCTGAGATGGATTTCATGTTCTCCATGATCCGGGAAGTTCTTACAACTTCCAGACTGGATGACACCAAGCGGCTTTATGAGATTATCGCCAGAGTGAAATCCAGGGCACAGGCCAATCTGGTAAGTGCAGGACATTCCACAGCAGTTCTCCGAGGTGCTTCCTATGCTTCTCCGATGGCTGCATTCCAGGATGAGATGGCAGGAATCGGATATTATCAGTTTATCGAGAAGTTGGAGAAAAATTTTGACAGTTGTAAAGAAGAGATCGTAAAAAATCTCCGCAAAGTGATGGAGGAAGTCCTTCGCCCGGAGAATTTCAGCGTAAGCTATACAGGAGAGAGAGAATCCCTGGATGCAGTAAAAGTACAGGCTGGTGAGATTAAAAAAGTCCTGTTTAACGGACAGAAACCGGAAAAATCTTCACAGCCATCCTGCACAAAGAAAAACGAAGCGTTCAAAACTTCCGGGCAGGTTCAGTATGTGGCGCAGAGCGGAAACTTCCGCAAAAAAGGCCTGGAGTACACAGGTGCACTTGAAATCCTGAAAGTGATCTTAAGCTACGATTATCTCTGGATCAACATCCGTGTCAAAGGTGGTGCATATGGCTGTATGAGTGGATTTAAGAGAAGCGGAGAGAGCTTTCTGGTATCTTACCGCGATCCGCATCTTAAGAGAACTCTGGAAGTATACAAAGGTGTTCCAGATTATATCCGTGCATTTGAGGCTGATGAGCGTGAGATGACAAAGTATATCATCGGTACTATCAGCAATAAAGACGTTCCGAGAACTCCGCAGATGCAGGGAAGCATCTCCAAGTGCGCATATTTCTCCCAGGTAACAGAAGAGATGCTTCAGAAAGAAAGAGATCAGATACTTGGGGCCCGGAAAGAGGATATTCAGGCACTGTCAGCAATTGTGGAAGCAGTACTTTCTGATGAGCAGATCTGTGTTGTGGGAAGTGAGACAGCGATCTCCAAAGCAGAAGATGTATTTATGGAAGTGAAGCCACTGATCAGCTGCTGAGATGTGTGAGTAACGGACAGACAGTTATTCAGAACAGATCTGTATAGTGACTGCGGATGTTTTTATGCATTTGACTGAATCTGCTGTCCGTTGAACCGGACAGCAGATCATAAGAGGATTATGAGAGGATAAAGAATGGAAAATAATTTTAAATCAGGTTTTGTTGCGATCATCGGAAGACCGAATGTTGGAAAATCTACACTGATGAACCATCTCATCGGACAGAAGATTGCGATCACATCCAATAAACCCCAGACAACAAGAAACAAGATTCAGACTGTTTATACCTGTGATGAGGGTCAGATCGTATTTCTTGATACCCCGGGTATCCACAAGGCAAAAAACAAGCTTGGTGAGTACATGGTGCAGGTTGCAGAGAGAACCTTGAAAGAAGTGGATGCTATCATGTGGTTGGTAGAGCCATCTACTTTTGTGGGTGCAGGAGAGCGTCATATTGCGGAGCAGCTTCAGAAGGTAGGTGTTCCGGTAATCCTGATCATCAACAAGATCGATACTGTGAAAAAAGAGGAACTTCTTCCAGCCATTGATACTTACCGCAAGATCTGTGATTTTGCAGAGATCATCCCATGTTCTGCACTTCGCGGAAACAATACACAGGATATCATTCCGAGTATTTTTAAATATCTTCCTTATGGACCGATGTTTTATGATGAAGATACAGTTACAGATCAGCCACAGCGTCAGATCGCAGCAGAGATCATCCGTGAGAAGGCACTTCATGCACTGGATGAGGAGATTCCGCATGGAATCGCAGTTGCCATTGACCGGATGAAGAAACGGCCGGGCAGAAGTAATATCATTGATATTGATGCGACGATCATCTGCGAGAGAAATTCCCACAAGGGAATCATCATCGGCAAACAGGGTTCCATGCTGAAGAAGATCGGAAGCAATGCCCGCTACGAGCTGGAGCGGATGCTGGAAGCCAAGGTCAACCTGAAGCTCTGGGTAAAGGTGACTAAAAACTGGAGAGACAGTGATTTTCTGATCAAGAACTTTGGATATGACAAGAAAGAAATCTGAAAATGAGTGATCTGATTACAGTGCAGGGAGTGGTGCTTTCTGCCATGCCGGTAGGGGATTATGACAAGAGAATCGTTCTTCTCACAAGAGAGAGGGGGAAGATTTCCGCTTTCGCCAAGGGCGCCAGACGGCAGAACAGCCCGTTTATGGCAGCTGCCAATCCTTTTGTGTTCGGGAACTTCACCCTGTATGAAGGGCGCAGCAGCTACAATCTGAACCAGGTGACCGTGACCCATCATTTTGTGGAGCTGGCCGCCAGACAGCCGGGAGTTTATTATGGTTATTACTTTCTGGAACTGGCAGATTATTTCGGAAGAGAGGGCACAGATGAGAAGAATATGATGAATCTTCTTTATCTTACTGTGAAGGCTCTCCTGAATCCGGAGATCGATGACCGGCTGGTAAGGTGCATTTTTGAACTGCGAACTATGACAGAGCAGGGGCTGATGCCGGAGCTTTTCCGGTGTGTGAACTGTGGGGAGGAGATCACCGGAAAAGAGAATCTGTTCTTTTCCCAGGAGGCACATGGAATCCTGGATGGGGACTGCCTGAAGAAAGCAAGCCCCGGAGAAGCCAGAACCGCCCGCCGGATTTCCCCGGCAGCACTTTATACCATGCAGTACATTGTAAGCTCGCCCATGACGAAGCTATACAGCTTTACAGTGACCGATGAGGTGCTGTGGGAGCTGGAACGGCATATTCAGCCTTATGTGGCAGGGAATACGGATAAGAAATTTAAGAGTTTGCAGATATTAGAAGTTATGATGTAAGTGGATTGGATGTTGCACATAACAGGAAAGCTGATTAACGTGCTTTGCTCTATACTTCGATAGCAGCACATGATTTGCTGTTCAAAAGTGCGGAAATTGTGTTTTTGCGGCAGAATGTACGGAATTGAGTACGCGGTATAACTTTACAAAAAGAAAAGTTGCGAGTATAATATTAGAAAATCATCTATCAAACAATGAGGAGAGATATCATGGAAAAAACAATGGACAAGATTATTGCTCTGGCAAAAGCAAGAGGATTTGTTTACCCGGGTTCTGAGATCTATGGAGGTCTTGCGAATACATGGGATTACGGCAACCTTGGCGTAGAGCTTAAGAATAACGTAAAGCGCGCATGGTGGCAGAAATTCATTCAGGAGTCTCCGTACAACGTAGGTGTTGACTGTGCTATCCTTATGAATCCGCAGACATGGATCGCTTCCGGACATCTTGGCGGATTCTCTGATCCTCTTATGGACTGTAAAGAGTGCCACGAGCGTTTCCGTGCAGATAAGCTCATTGAGGACTTCTGTGCAGAGCATGATATTGCCATTGAGGGAAGTGTGGATGCATGGTCCCAGGAGAAGATGATGGATTTCATCAAGGAGCACGAGGTAGGATGCCCGAGCTGTGGTAAACACAACTTCACAGATATCCGTCAGTTCAACCTGATGTTCAAGACATTCCAGGGTGTAACCGAGGATGCCAAGAACACTGTTTACTTAAGACCTGAGACAGCACAGGGTATCTTTGTAAACTTCAAGAACGTACAGAGAACATCCCGTAAGAAGATCCCGTTTGGTATCGGTCAGATCGGTAAATCTTTCCGTAACGAGATCACACCGGGTAACTTCACATTCCGTACCCGTGAGTTCGAGCAGATGGAACTTGAGTTCTTCTGCGAGCCGGATACAGATCTTGAGTGGTTTGCATACTGGAAGAAGTTCTGCCTTGACTGGCTGAGTGCTCTCGGACTTAAGGATGATGAGGTTCGTTACCGTGACCATGATAAGGAAGAGCTGAGCTTCTACAGCAAGGCTACCACAGATGTGGAATTCCTTTTCCCATTCGGATGGGGTGAGCTCTGGGGAATCGCTGACAGAACAGATTATGACCTGACACAGCATCAGAATGTATCCGGTCAGGACCTCACATACTTTGACGATGAGAAGAAACAGAAATATATCCCATACGTTATTGAGCCGTCACTTGGAGCAGACCGTATGGTACTTGCTTTCCTCTGCAGTGCTTATGATGAGGAAGTTCTGGATGCAGAGAAGAATGATGTCCGTACAGTCCTTCATTTCCATCCGGTACTTGCACCGGTTAAGATCGGTGTGCTTCCGCTTTCCAAGAAGCTTAACGAGGGTGCTGAGAAGATCTACCAGCAGCTTTCCAAGAAGTACAACTGCGAGTATGATGACCGTGGAAATATCGGTAAACGTTACCGCAGACAGGATGAGATCGGTACTCCGTTCTGCATCACTTATGATTTTGAGTCTGAAAATGACGGCGCAGTTACAGTACGTGACCGTGACACTATGGAGCAGGTACGTGTGAAAATCGATGAGCTTGATGCATACTTTGCTGATAAATTTACATTCTAAGTAAATACAAATAAAAAATCTCCGGCTATTTTCTGACCGGAGATTTTTTTTCGACAAGTCTGTTTTTCATCCGCCAATTTCTTGGTGACATTCCGTATACATTTTTGAAAGCCCGGGAAAAATGCAGCTGATTAGGATATCCGACTGCATTTCCGATATCTGCTATGGACAGAGCTGTGATCTTAAGAAGCTCTGCAGCTTTGGTCATGCGATAGCTGATCAGGAATTCCTGGGGAGAACGTCCGATGGTATCGTGGAAGATCTTTCCGAAGTAGCTTCGGTTCAGGCCGCAGAAGGCTGCGATATCCTCGATGGAAATATCATTCTGGAAATTCTGTTCAATAAAAGAGAGTGCTTCCTTGATATAAAAATCACGGATGCTTCCATCCTGTTTCATGCGGACAGTTTCAGCAGAGCGCATAAAGTAATCCAGAAAAAGCCAGGTATGTCCGATAAGATGAAAGGGTGATTCCTGGGAATTATGGCTGATATAAAGCATTTCCTCCATCATTTTCTGGCGGAGATCCGCAGAGTGACTGTGGTAGACCGGTTGATCAGGACTTAAGCCTGCAGTTTCCACGATCTCCTTTGCCCGGAGCCCGTCAAATTCCACCCAGGTGTACTCCCATGGAAAGTCGGTATCTGCTATATAGGTGTTGATCTGACCGGGAAAAAGCATGAAGCCCTGGCCGCTTTTTACCTGATAGGTAATGGTCTCTCCGGAAGAGTTGTCTGCCATCAGAGTTCCTGTACCGGAGATAACATAATGAAAAATATAATGGTTGCGCGCAGCAGGGCCGAATGAATGTGCCGGAGCGCAGTGCTCCCAGCCATATTGATATAATCCAATGTCAACAAAGTTTTCATTTGGAAAAACGGAGAAGAGAATGTCATTCATATTTTTATCCTTTAGGTGTATGATTTTATCTGATTTCAGTAACATTATATATTAAAACAGCAGGAAACATCAACACATGTATAAAAATGCAACTACAAAACAGCCTGTAAAATGTACAAAAAAGAGAAAAATAATCGATGAAACTTTGTGAGATAATTAAGTTTCTCGAGAAACCTATTGATTTTCGATAAATCAGGAATATACTAATTTTAGATAAAAGCAGTGATAAAAGCATGAAATATATCAAAATGCTAGATAATCTTGATGAAAACAGAGAAAAATTGCATTTTGATATAAAACAAGAAAAACGCTGCTATTTATGCAAGCATAAAGCTATGTTAAAATAGCTTTCAGAAAAAAGAAACCTGAGAATAAGTATTGGAGAACCCGAAATAACCATTTCAGCTAAAACGGGTGATATCTGACTTATCAAATAAAGGGAAAAGGAAGGAGCATAACAAGATGCGCAACAGAAGTAAATGGATCCTCTGTATGGGACTTGCCTTTACCATGGCAGCTTCCGTTACATTGAGCGGATGCAGCACAGGTAAAAAGGACAGCGGAAAGACAGAGATTGAACTTGTGCAGTATAAACCGGAAGCGGTTAAGGCATTTGAAAAACTGGAAGAAAAATTCAATGCCACTCATGATGATATCCATCTCACCATCGAATCACCAAACGATGCTATGACTGTATTGAAAACCAGATTTATCCGTGAGGATAATCCGGATATCATCGGAATCGGAGGCGATGTAAACTTTTCCAATTTTATTGATTCTGATATGCTGATGGATATTTCCGATTATCAGGGACTGGATTCGATCAAAGATGCATATAAAGAGATTGATAAAGCACTGGAATTTGTTCCGGAAGACGGAGTTTACGCTGTTCCTTATGTGGCAAATGCTGCCGGAATCCTTTACAACCGTGAACTTTTCAAGGAGCATGGCTGGCAGATCCCGACTACATGGGATGAATTTATGAGCCTTTGCCAGGAAATCCAGGATGCAGGTATCCAGCCGCTTTATTTCGGATTTAAAGATACCTGGACCTGCCTTGCACCGTGGAATTCTATTGCAGTAGATCTTGCACCATCTGATGTATGCCGTCAGGTAAATCAGGGAAACACTACTTTCGAAAAAGAATATAAGGAAGTAGCAGACCGTATGCTGGAGCTTATCCAGTATGGACCGGAGGATCCCTTTGCCTATGATTACAATGGAGCCTGCACCGCTTTTGCAAAAGGAGAGGCTGCCATGTATCCCATCGGAAGCTATGCGATCCCGCAGATCCAGAGTGTAAATCCGGATATGGATATCGATTCTTTTGTGACACCGGCAAGCAATGATCCGTCAGAAAACAAACTGAATTCCGGAGTTGACCTTCAGTTCTGTGTGATGAATGACTGTGAGAATAAGGAAGCTGCCTATGAAGTGCTGGATTTCCTTCTTGAGGATGAGAATATACAGACATATCTGGATGACCAGAAGGCAGTTCCCTGTAAGGAGGGTGATTTCACACTTCCTTCTACTCTGGATGGTATGAAGGAATACATAGAAGAGGGAAGGATGGCCGATTACCAGGATCATTATTATCCTACAGAGATGGCTGTGGATGCACAGATCCAGACCTTCCTGATGAAAAAGGATAAAGATGCATTCCTGAAAAAATTTGATACAGACTGGACAAGATATAACCGTGACATTATCCGTAAAGTACAGGATTATGAGAAGAAAAACGGGGAAGGAGAGAACTGATCATGGGAAAAAAATCTATGAGTGGAAGAAAGCTGACCTTTCTTCTGATCACCATTCCGATCGTGGCATTATTTTTCTGCTTTAACACACTGCCTCTGATCAAGGGTGTGATCTACAGCTTTACAAACTTTAAAGGCTATGGAAGCTATGATTGGGTAGGGCTTCGAAACTATAAGGATCTTTTTACAGACAGCCGTGTTGGCGGTTCCTATCTGTTTACCTTTAAGCTGGCCATCGTGGCAACCATTGTAACAAATGTACTCAGCCTGATCTTGGCACTTGGACTGAACAGCAAGATCCGATTCAAGAGTGCACTGCGTGGAGCTTATTTTATTCCGAATGTACTTGGTGCACTGGTCGTAGGATATATTTTCAATTATTTCTTTACATATATCCTGCCTGCATTCGGAAAGATGATCGGAAATAAAGCATTATCTTCTAGCATGCTTTCCAGTACGAGCCTTGCATGGGTAGCCATCGTGATCGTTTGTGCATGGCAGTCCATCGCAATGAATACCATTATCTATATTTCGGGCCTCCAGACAGTGCCGGAGGATGTATACGAGGCAGGAGCTATTGACGGTGCTACCGGATTCAGTAAGTTCCGTTACCTGACATTCCCGCTGATCGTTCCGTTTTTCAGTATCAACATGGTTCTCTGTGTGAAAAACTTCCTGATGGTATTTGATCAGATCATGGCTTTGACAAAGGGTGGTCCTGCACAGAGTACAGAATCCATTTCCTATCTGATCTATAACAATGGTATGAGTGGCGGTCAGTTTGGATTCCAGAGCGCTAATGCGGTTATATTCTTTATTGTGATCGTGATCATTTCTGCAGCGCAGTTGACTATCACAGGGAAAAAGGAGGAGCAGCTGTAATGAAAACGAAAGTAAGAGAAAAAGCGAACTGGCCGGTTACGATTCTTCTGATCCTCGGCCTTATCACAGTGGTATTTCCGCTTTATATGACAATTGTGATCGCATTCAAGCAGCCGACAGAGATGACCAACAGTGTAGCCGGGATCCTGTCTCTGCCACAGAAATTCAGTCTTGCCAATTTCAGGGAAGCTATGGAGGTAACAGACTTCTGGCATTCTCTTGGAAACAGTGTGATGATTACTGTGATAACAGTGGTTCTTGCTATTGTAATTCATTCACTTTTAGGTTATGCTATAGCCAGAAACAAGAGAAGTAAATTTTATAAATTTATCTATCTTTATGTAGTAAGCGGTATGTTTGTTCCGTTTGCTATCCTGATGATGCCGCTTGTAAAGCAGACTGCTGAGATGGGGCTTGATAACAGAGCCGGTGTGATCATTCTTTATACGGTATTTTATATGCCAATGAACGTGCTTCTTTACTCCGGATATCTGACAAACATTCCAATGGCCCTTGAGGAGGCTGCCTGTGTGGATGGAGCCAGTACCTGGAAAACATACTGGAAGATCATTTTCCCGATCATGAAGCCGATGCATGCCACAGTGGCAGTTCTGACAGCACTTGGAACCTGGAATGATGTTATGACTCCGCTGGTTATCATGTCCGGATCTACGGGTGGAACCACTTTGCCTCTGGCACAGCTGAATTTCCAGACCCAGTTCGGAACAAACTATAACCTTGCGTTTGCCTCTTATCTGCTTGCACTGCTTCCGATCCTTCTGTTTTATCTGATCTGCCAGAAGCACATTTTAAATGGTGTTGTAAACGGTGCCGTAAAATAAAAACATGAGAAAAAGGAGGATTCACATATGGGAATCATCTACTGCGAGAAAGACAGAACATTTACATTACAGACAAAAGAGACCACATATCAGATGCAGGTGGATCAGTACGGATTTCTTCTTCATCTCTACTATGGCAAAAAGGCAGAGGGATGCATGGATTATCTTCTGACCTATTACGACAGAGGCTTTTCCGGAAATCCTTATGATGCGGGAACAGACAGAACCTATTCCATGGACTCTCTTCCACAGGAACTTTCCTGCTATGGAAACGGAGATTTCCGCAGTGCATCCCTGATGCTGGAAAACGGTGACGGAAGCATGAGCTGTGATATGCGTTACAGGAGTTATACCATCCGTGACGGCAAATACAGCCTTCCGGGTCTTCCGGCTGTTTATGCAGACAATGATGAGGCACAGACTCTTGAGATCGTACTGGAGGATCCTGTTACCGGCGTGGAAGCCATGCTTCTTTACGGTGTGCTTCCGGAGCTGGATATCATTACAAGAAGCGTCTATATCCGCAATCAGAGCAGTGAGAAGATTTATGTGAACAAGGTGATGTCCGCAGAACTGGATTTCCTTTACGGAGATTATGACTTGCTTACTTTTTACGGAAGACATGCCATGGAGCGGAATCAGCAGAGAGTACCGGTGGCTCATGGAAGTCAGATGATCGGCAGTGTCCGTGGCACATCCAGCCATCAGTATAATCCGATGATGATCCTGGCAGAGAAGGACACAACAGAGGATAATGGAGGCTGCTATGCTATGTCCTTTGTATATAGTGGAAATTTCCAGGGTGAGGTTCTTAAAGATCAGTACAATCAGACAAGAATGCTCCTTGGTGTACAGGAGGAGTGCTTCCGGTATCCGCTGGAAGCCGGGGAGACCTTCTATGCACCTGAGGTGATCTTAAGCTACACAGATCAGGGAATGAACCGTCTTTCCCAGAATCTGCACAGCTGCATCCGCCATCATATCTGCCGTGGTAAATATAAGACAGAGGTCCGTCCGGTGCTGGTAAACAGCTGGGAGGCAGCATATTTTGATTTTACAGGGGAGACTTTATATAATCTGGCAAAAGAGGCAAAGAGCCTTGGTATTGATATGTTGGTTCTGGATGATGGCTGGTTTGGAAAACGTGATGATGACAACAGTGGTCTTGGGGACTGGTATGTCAACGAAGCCAAGCTTGGAGAGACTCTCGGCGGACTTGTAAAGAGAGTCAATGACCTTGGTGTGAAATTCGGTATCTGGATCGAGCCGGAGATGATCTCCGAGGACAGTGATCTTTACCGTGAGCATCCGGACTGGGCACTCACAATTCCGGGAAGAAAACCCGTAAGATCCAGAAATCAGCTGGTACTTGATTTCTCCAGAAAAGAAGTTGTAGACGGAATTTTCGGACAGATCAGCGTAGTATTGGATAATGCCAACATTGAGTACGTTAAATGGGACATGAACCGAAGCCTGATGGATGTATTTTCCGTAATGACCAAGGATCAGGGACGTGTAATGTATGATTATGTCCTGGGATTGTACGATTTTCTGGACCGTATGGTGAATCGCTATCCGGATCTTCTGATCGAGGGCTGCAGTGGCGGCGGCGGAAGATTTGACGCAGGTATGCTGTATTACACACCGCAGATCTGGTGCAGCGACAACTCCGATGCTATTGACAGGCTTCGGATCCAGTATGGCACTTCCTTCGGATATCCGGTATCGGCCATGGGAGCACATGTATCTGCAGTGCCGAACCATCAGACAGGAAGGATCACCCCGTTACATACCAGAGGTGTGGTTGCCATGTCCGGAACCTTTGGCTATGAGCTGGATCTTCTGAAGCTTACTGAGGAAGAAAAAGACGAGGTTCGAAGCCAGATCAGGGAATTCCGCAAATATGCACCACTGATCCAGAATGGACGGTATTATCGTCTGACAGATCCGTTTAAGAGCGAGATCTGTGCGTGGGAGATCGTTGGAAATTCTCAGGAAGAAGTTCTTCTCAATGTTGTCATGGAAGAGATCCATGGAAACATGACTGTGAATTATGTGCAGCTTCGCGGCCTTGAGGAAACTGCAATGTACAAAGAACAGTCTACAGGAAAAATCTATTCCGGTGCTGCACTGATGCATGGCGGAATGCCGCTTCCTGCAGAGTTTGGGGAGTACAGAGCTTATCAGTATCATTTTGTGAGAGAATAAGAGCGTATTGAGACAGTAAGATAAATAAAAAAATCCGTCATACAGACAGCTGAAATAGCCGATGTATGGCGGATTTTTTATATCATAGCTCAGTGTACGGTAATCTGATAGCTCCTGATAAATTCTTCGTCCGGCTTCAGCACATTGATATTTGCTTTTTCAGAGAGCGGTTTTTCAAAACCACAGTCATCACAGCGTCCCATCCATGGCTCCAGGCATACGAAAGGTGCACCAGGAACTGACCAGATACCGAAATTCGGGAATCCCTCACTGGTAAGTGTCAAGTACGGAGAACCGTCCGGGAAGAGAATGCCGGCTTTCTGGATCTGGCCGTTGTCAAAAACAAGGGCGTCTTTATCAAACATATGGGGATCAATGGCGCAGGTTCCGTTTTCGAGAGGGAGGGTATGTGGCTCATCGGCAATGACAGTTCCTACGGAGGTATCGATCAGAAGATAGGTAAGAGCGTCCTGTTCTTCAAAAGCAAGACGGTAATCGCTCTGTGATTCGCCCTCACGTACAGGAACGCGGAATGCCGGATGACCGCCGATAGTAAAATACATGGTTTCAGAATCTTTATTAACTACTTCCCAGCATACATCCAGATCATGCTCCTTCAGAGTGTAGGTGATCTTCAGAGCAAAGGCAAACGGATAAACCTTCAGGGTTTCTTCAGAGGACTTCATGACAAAGGTCAGGGAGGTGTCCGTGATATCTGTGCAGATGAATTCACTGTCTCTTGCAAATCCGTGCTGCCTGGAAGGATATTCCTTTCCGTTCAGACGCCAGATATCTTTATAATTGCGGCCTACATTAGGAAAAAGCACCGGCGCATGACGTTTCCAGTAAGCCGGATCTGCCTGCCAGAGAACTTCGCGGTCATTTACTTTGTCGTAGATACCGGTAAGCTCGGCACCGTGGTCAGAAACGGAAATCTTAAGAAAACTATTTTCAATTGTTCGTGTCATGATAAACCTCCTGTATGACAGCATTCGGGTAATATTACCTCGGAATTGCTGCATGTTTTTTTCTATTTTAGCACATTTTTCAGATGATAACGAGAAAAATACAATCCATGAAAAATATAACTGGAAAATCTGTCAGATTTACCAAGAGAAATTGCTGTTTTTTGGAAGAATAACCTTGACTAATGAAGGATAAATCTATACAATAATTATGTGCGTAGAAAACATAATTTTTTTATGTTTTAAAGAACAATAATTAGGAGGAAAATGTAAAATGGCAAAATGGGTTTACATGTTTACAGAAGGTAACG
>OLPW01001697.1_pt1 | contig 21757 bp, 15 predicted proteins | sample 1672161 | NCBI WGS metagenome assembly OLPW01 (sample SAMEA3136654, study PRJEB25190) | human gut metagenome
CTTGTATATTAACTCTTCATAGGAAGTATCATTAAATTCTTGATTTCTAATCGCTTTTTCTAGTTCTTCTATTTTTAATTCATCTCTTAATTCTTGCAGACAATGAATTAAATTTTCATTTTCATTAATCAAATCCATAACTGTTCCCCTCTGCAATAAGTTTTCTCATACTGGTCACTACCCTCGTTTAACTATCGCATTCCCAAATACCAATGGAAACAGAAACTTCTGCCTCCAAAATCCTTACACCTACTTTCTTTTACTTTGACCAGTCTTTCTACTTTTGCTTAATATTGCATTGGCACATATTTGTGTTAAAGGCTCTCCTATTGCTTCTTTATAATTAAATCCCAAAAGCTGGATTGCTTTTAATACATCAACACAAATCAACTCTTTTAGCTGCTGATACATTTCAACATCCGTCCCCGGACTCATCTCTTTAATTATATCCAACACTAATTCTACTGTTTTATGTAAATGTTCTATATCTTTATCACTAATAACATAACGTTCCATTTCTGTTTTATATACCTGTGCAATCCTAACTGCTTCAGCACGTTCCGATATTAACTCATTTACTATTTCCTCATACTGATTTTTTATTTTCCTAATATCTGTCTCTATCTGTATTGTTTTAATTTTAGCTTCTGTAGCTGTTACAGTCCCCTTCGTTGACAATGTCATTAAACTCTTTGCCAATGCTTCTAATACCTGTGTTTCCTTTTCTTCCATAATCTCTCTCCTATTCTATCGTTTTCATGAATTCATCTATATGGTATAACCATTCCTGTTCTTTGATTGATATTCCAAAATTTTGAAGCAGCTTATTTTTTAGCTCTACCATTCCTATTTTGCACGATTCATCATTTTTCAAAATAATCCCCATATTTTTCTGATCAATTGCACAGTTATGATATTGCGGATTATTAAAATCAAAATCTGGTGTATATATATTCAGATAATCGCTTCCAACTATCCAGGCAGCTCCCATTTCGTTTAAACACGCTGCACTTTTTAAATATTCATTCGACCAAAGATATATAACCAAAATATCTTTTTGAATATTTTTCTTTAAATAATCAAAGATATTTTCTCCAAAAGGAATTTTATTCAATGGATGGGATGTATATATCAATTGATTATTTTTTATCCCCAAATTAATAAATAAATTTCTTAAGGCATCTCCATATTTTTTGTCACTTGAATTATGGCTTAAAAGAATTTTCGAATACATTAACTTCTCCTTTCGTAAATCTTTATTGTTGTCTTCTAAATCATATTTCACTTCTTCCAACAACTTCTTATTTCTATCATGCGCTAAACTGTCTATTACAAATTCATTATTATGGATCTCATCTATATTTGACTCATACCATTTGCAGATTTCCTCTACATAGTAAGAAATTGCTTCTATATCTTTTGTTTTTAATTGTGCTTTTAAACCACATAGAAAATTCATAATATTTCCCTCAGATGTGTATTGGGAAATTGTATTATAAATCCCTTCATATTCTAATTCTAATTTTTTTAAACTATTCATTACTATACCTTTTTTCTCCCCTTACCTTTAAAGCTTTGTGTGATTCCCATTCTCCTAACATAATCAATCCATGCATAAATATCTTCTAAATCATATAAAAAGTGGTCGTTATCATTTTTTGCTTTCTTCAGTGCAATCGTCATTAATGCGTACTCATTTTCCAATGACGTATCAAATACTCCCTGGTCATCTGTATTGATTGATACCTGTAACGCCATATTAGCTTCTGTTTCTTTTAGCTTTCTTCCATTAAAGCGAATAATTGGATGTTCTTTGTACTTCTGGATTGGACCAATTAAATAATTTGAAGAAGGATTGGTTTCAATTCCAATTCCTTTTTGCACTAATTCTTTGATCATTGCATCCTGAATATTTCTGACCACTTCAGCATACCCACAGGGAACTTTGAATTTCACTTCTCTTTTACCACTTTTTTTAACTTTTGTATCATAGTGATAATGCATATAAAGTTCCCGATATTTACTGTTTTCTCTCAAGGCATCAGGTACTTCCGGATTAAACTCGTATCTCTGTAATTTTACCGCTGGTTCTGTCTTCAGCCTTTTCATAAATTCCTTGCCATCTAATCGATAATTATCAGGATTGTCACCCCTGAGTTTCCAGCAATTATAATATTCCAAATATGACACCGAAGAATATTCTGACTCCCGGTCATAATAAATCTCATTAAATAATTCATTAAACTTGTGTTCAAGCAAAAATTTCAGTTTTTCATCTGCACAGCAGCCATATTGATTCTGTTTCACTAACAGCCACGCCAGATTATCCAGAAGATCCTGTCCAGGTATAACCAAAATATTCCCTTTGTATTTGTAATAACTTTCAGTATCAATTCCCAGTGCCAGCGCATGTCCCAGTCTGCAGCCGCTATACAATCCACAAAAGAGCATCACTTCGTCTATAGCTCGCAACCCATCAACGATGTCAAAAAAATCCTCACCAACATGATATGTAGCCATCAGACTATGTACACTTCCATCTGTTTCCATAAAAGAATAATCCAATAAATATCGATAGTATTGTGCAAAAACTTCTGGTCTGCAGCCAATTTCATTGGCACATGCATCTATACCTTTGATATAGCTGTTTACTTTTCCCTTTTTTTCAAACAAGGCTATAATCGCATTCGTATATCTTTCTGTTTTTTTACGTGCTCCACTATTTCGTGGTTCTCCGTCTATAATGATCTCATCCTTTTGCTTTGGAAAATGCAGTACAAAAAATATCTTATCCGCAATGCAGGGATTCTGTATACTGGCAATTTTATTGTTTATTTTCCTTTCAAGTATGTCTGAAGAAATATCCGGGCAAATTCTTGCTTCCAGCGAACATATATTTTGTTTTTCAAATGATGCATTTACTGCCAGACGCACCAGTTCACGCTCATAAGCACTTTTTCCTTCAATAAAATATTCTTTTCGCAACTGATATTGAGCAAAATTAGAAAATCCTACCATTTTGTTGACTTGTATCATTTCACTTCTAAAAAATGTACGCTGTACTAAATAACGATAAAATATATTTTTATCAAATTCAGAAAATCCCACATTTCCATTTTTCAAACAATTCTGATAGCTTTCATAAAGAATGTAACGCTCTCCTGCCAATAACCGACAGGAGTTATTATTGCAATCATAATTCAATCTTTGCAAAGCATAATCCAGTACTTCCTCATATTCATTAACCGCACCATATAAGTTTCCTGTCAAGCAGATCAAATCCTGTATTTCAGATAACTTTTCCCATAAAAAAACTTTCTCCCTTTCAACCTCCATAATTATCGTTTTCGCCTGTTCTGCCAAAAATTGATTTCCACATATAACAGCAAACAGATACACTCTATATAACGCAGCCTCCTGGCACATTTCATAAAAAGATTTCTTTTCTGTTTCATTTACATAATCATGTTGAAGGATTATATCAAATTTTTTAAACTCTTTTCCGCGATTTTCAATATGATTCATCAGGCAGATCCAGTTCAATTCAAAGATCTTTGTAGATCCATTTAAATGAAAATGATTTTCCGCAATTTCTCTTTTTAATATGTTATTCAGTCTCACATCGTCACTGCTTATAATTGGCTGCCATGCAAAAAAACGGGTTTGATTTCCCTTTCGAATATCCTCTCCCGCGAGAAACGCACAGGTAAAAAATTCCTGCCCTAGCTGGAACGAGATCTGTCGCCAACGAAGCATCTGACTCAATCGGCACTGTATCTCTCCAGATTGTAAAGTTAACATTTGAGCAGAAATTTTATAAATAAATGAAAAAATATTTAAATTCTTTTCCGAGCACTCTTCCATTTCCTCAAGCAATAAAAGATAGTTGTTTACCCGTTCATCCTCAGAATAATACGAAAATATTCTTCGTGCATATTCCAGGTATATAGATTTATTTATATAATCATAAGTATTGTATCTCTCTGTTGGTAAACGTCTTAATCCAATATAGCTATAGGGTATTTCTTTAAAAAGAATTTCCAAATTTTTTCGTTCAATATCCATTTCTGTGCCCCTTTATTTCTAATTACTTTGCTTTACCATCTGTACGATTCTCTGATATGTCTTGCGTTGCGCTTCTGAAGTTTCGGCTTTTGGATCGTCTACATATAGATCTACAATCTCTGAATATAAATTAATCAGTGTATCCTTTTCAAACCCATCTGGAAATCTCTTATTCTTGTAAGTATAATCTTGAATATAATTTGCAAGATCTTCTAATTTTTCCTTTGCCCACTTCGCTGTCTTATTTCTTAAATTTCCAGGAATTGGTTTTACTTTTCCTATATATTCCATTTGTGAAATGTTATTTACCTTTTCCGAAAACGCCAACTTTAATTTTTGTGTCTCCAAACTATTATCCGGTTCATCTTCAAGAATTGACTTTTGTTTTTCATGCATATCTGCATATATTTTACAGATATCAATTTTCACTCCTTTTAATTTTCCCTCCACAGTATTATACACTTCTTCTATTGGTATCCATAGTGTTGACATATCTACCGTTTCCAACCCTTGTTCCTGCAAAAAAGATTGTACATTTTTAAAGAATTTTTTATACAGCTCAGATGTACGTGATTCGTCTTCAGTATTTCTGCAATCTCCGTTCTTTTGGCAATATTCCAGAAGCTGCATAGATAATTCAGGGTTTATCGCAATTGTCTGTGCAGTTTTTATTTGTTTTTTATTTTCAGTTATTAAGCTCTGCTTAATTTTCTCCACATTTTCCTGTGTCAATCCCAGCATCTGCAAACTTGCCTTTTCTACAGTGTTCTCTATCGTAGATAACGCCCCAAAATAATTTTCAATACTCGGTGAAACATTTCTGTAAACAACCGAATGATTATCATAAATAAAACCTGCATCATACACGTAGCACTTTCCATCAGTGCCTAAATTAGCCCCCGATGTCAATGCTGTCATTAAAAGCCAGGCGGATGCTTTTCTCCATTTATCCTTTTCTTCTATGCCTTTTACATAAAGCTGTTTTTTTTCAGAAGAGCTAAATATATCAATAATCTCACCCTCTAATGAAAATGTTGGCAGCGGTATTGCTTTACATACGATCTCCCAACATTCCTGTATATCCAATATAAAACGCCCTCTTGAAAAATACTGGCCATTTTCCAGCCTTGAAGAAGGCATGATTGAATTTATTTTATTTCCCCAAATAAATCCACCTGTTAATTGGTATAGAGACTTATTCTCTAAAAGATCCTGATTCAAAATAATCGTATAATAAACCTTTAAATAATAAATCAGTTGATAATCTTCTTTTTTTGTTAAATAGGCTGACATATTGTCTAGCCCATCTACAACCGCTGCAAAACTTGTCATAGGATATTCATATGAAGTTCTTATAGGTGCACTATTATTTGAATTAACAATTAACAATTTATTCAAATATAAACGCATATTATAATTCTTGGTATTCTGGTCACAATCCAGCACTTCTTTTAAATCATCCAAACGCTCTCCCCTGATTTTTGTTTTCAGCATATCATTTATAAAATATCCCTTAAAATCATACAGATTTTTCAAACACACTGATTCAAGGTTTTCTGCATTTTCTAATTTTAATAAATATATGACAAAGTTTACAAATTCTCTTAAATTTTCAGGTACAAAATAAAAGTATGTATTTTCCTTTATTGTTCCGAAAATCATTCCTGTTTTTTCGCGAATCAAATTTACTATAGTTTTTTCTGCATTTAAGGCATTCAGATTCCTGCCATCGCTTAATTCAAGACAAAATTCTCTGCTATTAAGTTCTGGTAAAAAAATTCTCCGGGCCATTGGAATCAATTTTGTCAGATATCTCTCTGACATATCTGATATCTCAGAATCTATAATCTCTGCCCTTGAACGTTCTGCAATAACATTCTTAAAATTTTTCCTGTTCTTCTCTTCGATTCCAAGCTTTAACTGATCTATTTTTATTGCCATGAAAATAACCACATTAGGAAGAATCAAATACTTACGAATCTGTTCTGCCGCTTCATAAGCATATTCATTACATAAATCCAAATCATCGATAGCAATCAAAAGTTTTTCGCATTTCTCACCCTGTTTACATTTTACTTTTGAGATCATCTCTAAATAAACTGAAATAAGTTCACTGAGAGATTTCTTTAATTGTATACTCTCCCCTAATTTCTGAAGTTTCCCAATATTTCCTGCTTCATCATATTCATCATCTAACATTTTTTCTTTATTTTTAATAATGGATAAATTTTTATACACCTTTGACATCAGTTTATACAGACGCTCTCGTTCATACTTATCAAAAATCTGATTATCTTTCTGATAAGCATCATTAAAGCTCTGAAAGATATGCGCCAACACGATATCCACAATATTGTGTACGCCATCAAATACAGATGGATCAACAATTATTTTTGAATCCCAGTTATTATTTTTGACCGGCTCTGAAAAATTAAATCTAATATCTCTTTCTCCCGAAGAATGCAGTAAATTCACAAAAGATAACATTGCGCTGCTTTTTCCACTACCACGCTCACCACAAAATGCAATGATATTATTTGGATTTTCTATAAGTAAATCATCGTAAATCTGCCTTGGCAAAGCCTGATCAGACCAGATATCATTCAAATGCTTCACTGCTATTTCATACTCATGAAAAAAGAAAGAATCTTCTTCTATCTTATCTTCTATATGGATGCTAAAATTCTGTTTTTCTGTAATTTTTATTTTTCTCATTTGTATAATTATCCCCCATCTTATAAAAGTCCATCAAGGACTTATTGTTCCCACAGTTCATAATTACAGCTATAATCAGCTCGATCACCCTGCAAGTGGCAGGGATGAATGCTTCCTGTATAACCAATTGCTAAATAATAGACATTGAAGCTCTGTCAAATACTTACCCTATAATAAACTTTCCAAAAATTTTTCCAGACTTTCTTTTTTATCTATTCCCTCTCCTACAATAGTATTAATTCCTCTTTGCGCCAGTATTGTTTCCTGAATGGGATTCGGCTCTGGAAAAAAGATATAAGAAGGAGGCCTTTTATCTATATTATTATTATTTTTCCATAAACGATCCAATTTATATATTAATAATCGCATATTAATATCTGTCATACTATATCCTAAAAACAACAATGATTTTCCAAGCATATCTGAACGTAGCTTGATATCAAGTGGAGACTCAAAATCTAACCGTCTAAAATAGCTACTTTCTGTCAGAACAATTGATTCATCAGATATTGTATCGCCATGAAATTTTATAATTTGAGTCGTCATAGGATCTAATCCGACAAGATCATCAACACCGACTATTTTTTTATAATCTTTTTTCCAAATATCATATGCACTTTCCAAGCAACAATCATAATTTGTTGTATATATCAGTGGACTATTTAACTGTACAATCAATTCATATATTCGAGAATGTTGAATTTTGTCTGCATCTATTAACCAATTTCTATCCATCCACCGTCTAAGTTCACCAATTCTTCCTTTTTTTATTACATAATACTCTGCTAATAACAAACTATCTCCATATTGATTAAAAATTTCCGCATCATATCCTAATTCACTTGCAATATGTTCTATCAATTGTGACCATGTTGGTAATTTCAGTGTAGCAGAAACACCTGCCCCTACAAAAAGGATAACATTTCTATCTCTAATTGCTTTTTTTAGATTGTCATTCATATTTCATATCCTCCAAATAAAAGCGTAATTTTTCCAGAGCCTTTTTTCTCATAGATATCTCATCTTTCTTTGTGCCCATTTCTGCAAAAGTTTCTTCATATCCTTCTGGTTGAAATACACAATCCCATTGAAAGTCCCGATTTCCTCTTGGCGGACTAATAATAGTTCCTTTTACTGTTCCTTCAAATATATGTATTTTTCTTCCATCACAAAATCCTAAAACGGTTTTTGCTGTTACTTCAGCAGTTCCCACATTTGAAAATATCTCTCCAAATTTATCTGCCTGCAAAGAATCCCAAAATATTTGCGTCAAACCTCCCGGCAAATTTCCAAAGTCCTTAATCAATAATCCTGTTTGCTCCACCAACAATGGTCTTCTTATTCTTTTAAAAGCCTCAGTTGCCTTACTCTTAACAATTTCTATCATATTTTCACTTTGAATTTCATGTATCTTCTGAGATACTGCAATAACACTAATTTTATCAGACTCTAGAATATTTTTTACTTCGTTTATTTTAAATCTATTTGATGATATAAAATACAACTTCATTTAATATCCTCCACCTATCTACTTAATGTTCTTTAAACTCATGTCTTCTTCTCTCCATCCTGGGCTATAAGTCCAGTGATCTTGGCATTCTCCATTGTCTACCTTGAATTTGGTACTTTCCTAATAAATTTTACCATATTTTCTAAGCATTTTGTGATTCGTTATAACAAACTACCCTTTCGTTCTTTCGACATATGTTGCTATTTTTCTAGCAGTATTATTAAAAATTCTTTTTTCTTTATATCTCGCCTTCTTTCAAATAATATGCTATACTTTTACGCTTTACTTCATTAAAGCACTGTGCTATTTTTTTACTGGCATCTTTTAAACGCCAGTAAATACATTGGCAGAGTATCCTCCCTGATAAGAATGAAGCCGCATCTTTTTGCTGAAATCTGCTTTTTGATCCGGCGTTCCATCCATTCTTTTTGGATTTTGGTCAGAAAGTTAATCGCACCTTCTACAGTTCTATACTTCCAAAATCAATCACAAGCTCATCATATATTCCTACTTTAATAGAGTCCTGTAGGGTATACTGCTCTGTCTCGCCTAATTCAAAGTTGTATACTACAACCAGATTCTTAGATGGGTCAACAATCCAGTATTCACGAATACCTGCTGTTCTATACTTAAATAGCTTTGTATAATAATCCATCTGCTTACTTGCAGGTGAAACAATTTCAATAACCCAGTCAGGCGCACCTTTGCATCCGCTATCATCAAGTTTATTAGAATCACAAATCACAGAAATATCTGGTTCTACATAAGTATTACTTCTTTCATCCAGATAAACCGCAAATGGAGCCGCATAGACCTGGCATTTTCCTTTATGTTCTTCGATATAACGGTCAATAATACTGACAAGCCTTGTTGAAATACGCTGGTGTTTTCTGCTCGGTGGAGCCATCATATACATATGACCATCAATCAGTTCTGCTCTTTCACCTTCTGGCAGAGCATATATATCATCTATGGTATAGGTTTCTTCTTTCAGTAACGGCATATTATCACCTCCCAGTGTACTTTGCTATAGTTTATTTCATTATATTATAAGTAATACTTAATCAGCAACTTATTTTTCTGGTAAAGCATGTATAGTTGCTGTTCAGAGGTAATGTCATCTACCCTCGTTTAACTACCGCATTCTTTCCTCGAAACGCAATGCCTATTTTAATGATAGAATTAACACCTGCATTACGCAGTTCCGTATCATACTTTTTCTCATTAATTTGTTGAAGCGCACTGTCTGCCAAAACTGCCAGATTTACACGCTCATCTTTGGTGTGCTTAAATTCAAAAAGAAAGCCTGGAATTCCAGATACCAATGGAGACAGTTGAATATCAAAACGTCCAAGTCCAGCTTCACGGTTAGAACGTATCCGGTAGCGATTTCCAAGAACAGCACACAATCCCAACATCATACCATGATAAAAGCCCTCATTTGCTCCATCCATTGAAGAAATACTTCGTAGCATAAAATCTTCCAGCAAATCCTGCAGTTTTTGTGCATTTCCTGAAAAAACAGCCTGACTGATGGAAACAGAAACACCGTTCTGATTTGTCCGATTCAAAATTTCTTTCTCATAAACAAAAGCAATTTCTTTATTAGGTATTGCAACGTCACACATAAAGTTTCCATCATTTTGCGGATAGACAGCCGAAACTTTTAAATATCCGGCGACAAGCAAAAAACTATAAATACTATACGGGTTATTCTGTACCTCCGGATAGATTACACTGGTGTCTACATATGTTGTTATCTTCTCACCACAGAGCAGTTTATAAAGTCCTTCTGTGATCTCTGGCGTAGCTGTTGCAATGATTTCTCCAATAATTTCATTATTCCCGGTAGATTGCCAGAACGCCTTTGGGAAACAATTGTCCGAAATATAGTTAATCACTGACCATGGATTAAAAATTTCGGTATTGCCAAATCGATACCCGTCATACCATTCGCAAATTTCCTGAAATTTATCTTTCTTCCCATAATAGCACAGCATGTCTTTTACTTCTTCTTTTGTAAAACCAAAATACTCGCTATAACTTTCATCCAGAATTGAATTTATCTTAAGGTTATTCATACCGCTGAAGATACTTTCCTTAGCCACGCGCAGAATTCCTGTAAGGAATCCAAAGGCCAAATGCGGATTATCCTTCAGACCACCCGAAAAAAAGTTACGCATGAAATTCACAATTTCCGAATAAAAATTGCAGCTGTGTCCCTGCTGAATCGGCGTATCATACTCATCAATAATAATAATGCATTCTTTACTATAATGCTTATGCAGCAGCATTGACAGAAGCTGAAGCCCCATCTGATAATCCACTTCATTTGCATTCTCACTCGCAAGTCGATGATATTGCTCTTTTTCATAAGAACTTAATACCAAACTTGTTTCCAGTTCCCTATGCCGGATAAATTCAAGTGAAATCAGCCTTCCGATTTTTTGAAAGGTATCTTCCCATGTCCGACATTTCACATCCTTAAATGTCAAAAAGATAACCGGGTACTGCCCCTGATGCCGAGTATAATTATTTCCACACTGCCATATCTTCTTATCCCTAAAATAAATAGAAGTATTCTCCTGTGTTTTTTCAAAAAAAGCACGAAACATATCCATATTCAATGTCTTACCAAACCGACGCGGACGAGTAAATAAAGATACCAGCGGCTTCGTATCCAGAAAGTCACGAATCAGCAAGGTCTTATCTACATAGTAGTAATTAGTCGTTGCAACTTTAAAATCAGAGACACCGATTGGCAGAGGCTTTTTCTTTTCACCTTCCTCCAGTAAAACTGAATTCTCAGGAATCAGCCAGCTACGTCCTTCTTTAAATACACCAGGAATTTCTCCGCTTTTACACATTTGCTGAATTCTTCGAACTGTAATTCCCATTGCTTTTGCAGCATCTGCACAGGATAGATAATTCATTACGCACCTCCCAGTTTAGTTCTGGTTCTATTATACCTTTGTATGCGAAATACAGCAAGTTTAATTTCGTTATTATTTCGTCAACTCATTAGCAGAAATTTCATTAATTTGTTAACTTCCGAAACCCTGCATACGGATGATTACCTGGTTCTTTCCATACTTAGTTGAAATTGATGTGTTAAAGTTATATAATACATTCAAAATATATTTACCAAGAGGAATATTTATATGGACGAATTTATTAAGTTACTTGACCCAGCCTATGAACTAATACAATATCGCATAAAAGAAGATAAAGTGATTTTTCATATTGCATCAACAATAACTGAATTAGAATGTCCGTTTTGTGGAAGAAAAACACCTAAAGTTCATTCTATTTATGAAAGAGAAATTCAAGATCTTCCTATGCAAGGAAAAAAGGTCATTCTGTTGGTAGATACCAGGAAAATGCGATGTATGAATCTGGACTGTTCTCATAAAACTTTTTCCGAGAAACATCCATTTGTGGCTGCTAAATCGAAAAAAACGAACAGGTTAATCCAAAATATTTTATATACATCATCCCAACTAAGCTCGTTGAATGCTTCTAAACTTTTAAAAAGCGAAAATATTTCAGTTTGCAAAAGCAGCATCTGTGATCTGCTTAAAAAAAATGCCATCCATTGTGGATAAATCTTCTGTAAAAATGGTATGTGTGGATGACTTTGCTCTCCGTAAAAGATTTTCTTATGGAACAGTTATGATAAATTTGGAAAATCATCGGATTGTTGATATGATTCCGTCAAGAGATACAAATGATGTCTGCAACTGGCTGAAAACGTTTCACAATATCGAAGTTATTTCAAGGGATGGAGCCATTACATACGCATCCGCTGCTACAAATTCTCATCCTGATGTCATACAGATTAGTGACCGTTTTCACTTGATAAAGGGACTTTCGGAAGTTATCTGTAAATATATATTTCGTGAATTTCCTGCAAGGGTTGAAATACCATTAACAGAAAGCGTTACGGATGAAATGAAAGCATTATATAACACTGCAAACCGGTCATTGCGTATAAAATTCGCCCATGAAAAACGCAGGGAAGGACTGACCATATCGGATATAGCATTATTGTTACATTCATCACCTAAAACAATCCAAAAATATCTTGCGATTCCAGAAGACCAGATTCCAGAAAGCAAGGAAATTGCCAGGGAACGGCAACACCAGCTGGCAATAAAACAAAAAGAACAGGAAATAAAAGAAGCAAGAGAAATGGCTTTGGCAGGATATCCGATTGAGCAGATTGCATCTCAGATGCACCGTGCCCATAAGACTATACAAAATTATTTAAATCCTGCTTTTTCAGTTACAAATGGTCACTATAATGTTCGAATTCCAGGAAAATTAGCTCCATATGAGAACGAGGTAATAAAACTCAGGAGTCAGGGATTAACGTATCCCCAAATACATGATATTATTTGTAAAAAGGGATATACTGGCAGTGTAGCTTCGTTACGAATGTTTATGCAAAAAGAAAGAACACGAATGCATGAACAGAATGAAACAGAAAAGCCGCATTCTGAATATGTGCAAAGGAAATCCTTATGCCAGCTGGTTTATAAAAAACTCGAGGATATTGGCACAATCACTGTCAAACAGTATCAGGAAGTATTAAAAAAATATCCTTTATTGAGTGAGTTATATACATTAACCAAAGACTTTTGTAATGTCATATTCTCTAAAAAACCTACAAAATTAGATGAATGGATCAATGTAGCACAAAAATATGATATCCCTGAACTTCAAACATTCATAAACGGCATAAAAAAGGATATAACAGCTGTAAAAAATGGAATTATATATTCATATAATAATGGCTTAGCAGAAGGCAGTGTAAATAAAATCAAAGTCATAAAACGGATAATGTATGGTCGAAACAGTTTTGAACTATTGAAAGCGAAAGTGCTATTCGGAGAACTCTTTCACGTTAAATTCAACTAAGTATGGAAAGAACCTATTTTGCGTTTACTATAGACCGGAAAGAGATATTCCAGGGAACAGTAATTATACCAGTGCGCTGCTGTTTCCTTTGAGAGAAGGACTCCCTTATAGTACTTCAACTTAAAACAATATTTTCATTATCAAATATATATTTTAACGCATTTTCACATTCTTTAACATCCTTACGTATTTCGTCTTCATTCAGTCCTTTTTTATAGTTTTTCAAATCATAATACATTTCCTGGCATCTTTTTAAGAAAATTATTTTATCTTCCTGTGAATACTTTTGTGCAAAGGTATCATAATATTCTTTATAGCTTCTTGCCACTCTATATTTATAATATCTATTATTTTTTTTCATATGATCAATTTCACTGTTTTTATTTAATAGTCTATGTGCCTCAACAAATACCCTTAATGAATCTTCCTGTTTTCTATAATATAATTGATTTTCCAATAAAAATCTTGCATAATGATTATCAATCTGATATGCAGAAAATGTACGTCCTTTTTGTTTTGCTAAAGAATATGCTGTTTTGAAATATCTTTCAGCCCTATCAAATTGATTAAGATTAACACATATTATTGCATACTGTTCCCAGAAAAATAAATTTTTCCGACAGAAATTTAATTCCTTTACATTTTCATAATACTCAATCAATCTACTCGAATCCATTTTATACCCAAATACATATGATATGTAAGAACACGATACCAGATTGATCATAGCATTTTTGTATTTTTCACTTCCCAGATATAATTTATCCAGTCTCCGCATAACCGACGTAAGGACACTAAAAACTTCATCTTTTGAAAAAACGTCTGTTTTTGTCATCATTTCTTTGGCGATTATTGATGATTTAACCGATACTTCACCCTTAGCAATATCTAAAAAATCCCCACAATTTTCAGCTCTTTTAATAAGGCGCTCCGCGTCTTCAATGTTCAATAAAATTTTATAATCCTCAAAGCTCAATCCCAATTCCAAAATACTACTAACAAACGTAAGTATCAAAATACGACGCAAATTCTGACCAGCTTTAAGATCGTTAATGCTCTTTTTAAACTTTTCCAAAATATGCATAGCTTCAAACAGATACAACAAAATATTCTGAAATTTCGATTTACATGTTTCTTTTAAATATTTAATTCGTCGTTCTTCTGAATACCCTGATAAATCTCCATAAAAACCATATTTGAATATTAACCTGTCTAATTCGACAAGTTCACGTTCTGTCAAATTATCTAAATTTACCGCATTCATAAATTCAACATTTTGCATTACCTCAAGAACATCATACACATTATTGTAATTATTATCATACATTGATGATCTCATAACAAGAATAAATCTAATATTTGTCAAATCAAAATCAGCAAATTTCCTCAAAATATCCAAAAACACATTTGCAGGATCACAGATTATTACTTTAGGCATATTATCATTACATAACTTTTTTATTTCCGTTTGAATTCTAGGATTTTTAATTTGTTTCAAAGTAAAAAATTCCATGTCTGCACAAAGATTCATTATCTGATTAACAAAAATTGTTTTTCCATTACCCAAATCTGAATGAACAATTACTGATTTTCCTTCCCGAATTCCAGTTATCACATTTATTATCTTTTCTCGATTTACTAAAGCTTGAAAATGTCTATTCTCATCTTTTTCATATATACTTGATCTTTCTATCCCTTTAAAAAATAAGTCATATATATCCCTATCCTGTATACTGGCAATATTCTCACTTTTACTCATTTTACGAAAAGATTTGAAATAAAATTCTCGTTCATTTTTTTTCGGATCAACTTCAACTTTATTTAAGTCTTCACAGAATGTCTGGACACCGCATAATATAACATGTCCATATTTATCCAAGAATTTTCTATTACTTTTTGATAACTGAGGGATTTCAATAAAGAAAATTTTTTCGCGTAATTCTTCACTTGAAACTATACGCCGTATATCCAAATCACTCGTAAACGATAAACCAATAATAAAAATAGCTTTTGCACTATGTAATTCATCTATCAAATATGCATACCATGGCGTATCAAAAAAATGTGTATTATTATATGATAAATGTGATAACTTAAAAGAATCTGGTAATATACCATCTGTTAGATCCTTTATATAACCATTTAAATGCAATACCATCTTATCTTTGACAGCATTTCTAATATCAGTATCAATATTATAACCTTTAATTTTAGTATTGCTGTCACTACATACTTTTTCTATCAAATCATCATAATTTGTACTATAAACTCTTAAATTCTTAATTTTCGAAAAAACCTTATAGTAATTCTCGTACCCTTCTACCGTATAATGCTTAACTAAATACTCTGTAAGGCTTTTTTCTCCATACATATCAATATATTCCTGCGAAACAATATCCAATTGCACTTCTGGTTCCATATCTGTTAGTTTTGCCATTTCGCAAGCCAGTCTGCTTCCAACCCATAAGTTATTGTCTTCATCTTCAAGTTGATTATAAGCACCCGTTGAAAAACCAGACCCAACAATAAAAATAGCTTCCCCTTCTATTGCATTTTTCAAAGCTTCCTCATATGTCATTTTAATTCCCTCCCTCATTTGCTTTAAATCTCCATTTATTATTAATTTTTTAGGAAATACCATTCCCATAATAATCTTTATTTTCTCCTGTATAGTCAGATCTTTTTTTATATAACCTTATATGTAGCATCCATAAAGATTTACATAAATACATGACCTTACTATCGGATGATCTTTCAGAAACTGATTAAATCCATATCAAAGTAACTTATTATATTCTACCACGTTTCCGCCCTATTATGTCGTTCGTTATATCGAATCATTCATTCTTTCTTTCGACATATTTCATCATTTATCTTATCATATCATCCCACTCAAACAATCCACGCATAAAAACCAACTGGCTGGTTTCTATGACTGCTGATATCAGCACTCCAAACAACAACGCCTGATACCATTTTACTTTACGATTTGCAATTACAGGTAATAATGCTCCTGCCGGTAACAGAAGGATGCAGTTCAGTAGATCTTCTTTTAGCAATCCCCAGTCATGGTATCGGATGATCGCTCTCCAGGACCATAAGGGCATCAGTTCATACTGGCGGACAGTACTGGTCCTGGTGAATACCGTAGAGCCAAAAACAATTCCCAGAAAGATCACCATTGCAACGACTGCACCTGCCTGAATGATATTCAGTTTCTTTTTCCACAGACAGTATGCCATTATTATAACTGTCAGCAGCAGGATCACACTAAAAGCCAGGATTTCATATTTTGACCATTTCTTATTGTATGTTGTCCATATCTGATAGATGTCCATCCGATTCTCCTTTCCGTCTAATCAAGCCAAATCGCAAAAAAACAGGATACAAATAGCCAGCCCCAGGCACTTTCATATTTTGGAGACTTTCCACTACTCCATTCAATTCCAGTATTTCTTCCACGGCAAGGTTCACATCGACTCTGGTTATCGATTCCTTACGTTTCGAAATCAATATCTCGTCTCCACTTACACTGTAACAGAATCTTTCCCCCTCTGACGTTTCGAAAAAATATCCGCTAAATACCTTTATCGTATTCCATAATGTTTCTTCCAGTATCCCCATTGATCCTCCGATGCAGGACTGCAGCTTCCGGACTGCCAGCTTTCTTTTACGGTATGTCCTGCATCGCCGGGCATATAGACTCAGTTCCTCTGCATTATATATGACCTTCGTATATGGTAAATAAGAATGTACCGAAGATCTGCTCAGACCGGTCTCCTTCATGATATCCGAAATGCTCCAGTTGTCTTCCCACAGCGAATTGATCTGATCACTGATCTCGGTATGGTAGACTCCTGCCGTAATCAATATTTTGCGTGTCTTCATCAAAGTAATTCCGAACTGCTCTGAAATCTTCCTTAATGAATTGTTGTCTGTCCCAGTTCCGTAGGCATCGACAATGCAGTTTGTAAACTGCTCCATTACTTTCTCCGGATCATATTCCGGATTCTTCTTTGCTCTTCCCATTTCGTGTTAATCCAATCATAGTTTATTCAGAACTGGCGCTATTTTCAATTGAGCGCCAGTTCTGGGAAAATCCTGCTTAGTTCTTAGCTTCGCTGAATACCAGCTCTGGGGAAAATCCTGCTTAATTTTTAATTCCCCTTGAAAATCAGGAATTCTCGTCGGTATCCCTGCACAAATACTGCATTATTCTTCGTCAAAGTCCTCTTCATCCCAATCCGGGTACTGTTGAATAGTTCCTTTTGACTTAATTACGCGAGGCTCAAAATCCTCCTGAACTTCACTGATCTTTGATACCGTGATTGTAAACATCCAGTCATCTCCAAAATCATAATGAAGTGCAAATTTCTGCCCTTTGCAAAGTCCGACTTCGTCAAGAATTATATCTGCGGAGGGTTCATCTCCTTCCGGATCTGACTGATATGCATGTTCACTATACATTCGGTTATCCATGCAAAACTCATACAGATGCTCATCTATGAAATCAAAAGACTCCAGGATAACCTGACATAACTGATTTAATGTGCTGCTGCCACAGATTTCAATATTTCTATAAACCTCACGTCCTCTGCCAGCCGGATATATCTTCATCGAATATTGATTGCTCATCATCCACCTCACTTCCAGCCAAAAAGGCTCATTACTTTCTCAAAAGAAATTTGATTCATTAAAATCTCATTCCCACACAAGCCTGCAGTCCGCTACTCCAACCAGGCTGTCCATGAACACCTCGTTCAGGCGTTCTTCTACCTGCTGTCGGGTTACGCCTTTTTTCAGAATGACCTGAAGGAAGCCACCGCCGCCGGCGCCGCAGACGAGTTTTCCGTCGATCAGTTCTTCGATGCTGCTGAAGATCTGCTCGATCAGTGTGTTGCTGCTTCCGGCATCGACTTTTTTGCTCAGTTCCCAGTGGTAATCCAAAAGGCTGGCGAAGCCGTCTACATTGCCACGTTCCAGTTCAAAACGCATCAGCGCTGCTGTCTTCTGGATCTCTTCCAGGGCAAAAAGGCTCTCCGGCTCGTTTCCGACATAGCGTCCGACAACATCACGGAGCAGGTTACGGGCAAGTCTTCTCTGGCCTGTGTAGATCAGAACAAATCTGTCACTTAGCTCCTGCTTTGCAGCTTCCGGAATCTCCACATGAGTTACTTTGAGCTTCTGGTCAATTCCCGGCATGGAAGTGATATATTTCAGTCCCGGAGTGATCCCTCCGACCTGATCCTGCCAGCCACCGCCGGTGGACATGATCTGTTCCATTGCAAGTACATGTGCATAAAGATCTTCTTCTGTGTAAGCGATTCCCATAAACTCAAATACTGCCTTTACACAGGCTGCGGAAAGAATCGATGAAGTACCAAGTCCCGAGCCTTTTGGAACATTCGTTACTTCAGAATGCATTTCAAATCCGCCTCCAAGACGATCCAGAATCTCTTCCAGACTGCTTCCTTCTTTCGGAATGATTCCGCAGGCGAGAAGACACGCTTTCTGCAGTGCAAACGGATCAAACGGATCACCTGTTGCCTGAAGCGGTTCGATAGTATCAAATTCTCCATGGACATCCATATCACGGCTGTCAAAAACAATCTTCTTTTCTGAAATTTTTTCCAGTGTGACTTCTACCGGCTTCTGCCCATTCAGAAGAATCGCTACATTTAATACAGTTCCACCATTCTCATTACAATACGGAGGTGTGTCACTCCAGCCGCCTCCCCAGTTGACACGAAGCGGAAGTTTTACTGTGTGCTTCTCTGTAACAATTCTGGCATTCTCGTTGTAAGACAGGTTTTTGATCGTAGAAGCCAGGACTTCTGACTGAATCGTGCGGAAACACTCCTGAACTTCATCTTCATCGTCCAGGATCACTCCGAGATAATAATGAAGACGCATCTTTTCACTGAAATCAGCCTTTTTGATTCTCTGCTCCAGCCATTCCTTCTGGATCTTTGTCAGAGATTTCATCTTTCTCAGCTTTGCCGCCGGTACTTTGTTTCTGATCGCTTTTGCAATCTCATCCATTGCCACCAGATCTGCCATTCTCCTGTTCCATGCAATGATCGCATCCGGATCCGCATCATTAAATCCGGAACAGAGAGATTTCTTTGGTGCAGCTTTCCATGCAGAAAGGTCTGCCTGCTCTTCTCCATGCACAATCGCATACAGATTTAATGCCGCACTTACCGCCTCTTCAATCGTGTCTGCCTCCGGATACAGGGCAGCAGACCATAATGTATGAGAATCATCCGGCCACAGCTTCACGTCCAGGTCTTTTTCAATCTGCTCCAGATCCATGCCAAACAGCCTGTTTTCCTTCGGATTGTCGTTTACGCCAAAGATACGGACAATAAACTTTCCATCACGCTGTTTCAGACCATGCATGACAACATTGTCCGGTATCACTTCATCGTGAATATCAATATAAGATAATACACAGTGCTCTCCTACTTTTGCCTCTCCATGCACATAAGAAACTTCCAGATAACAGTCTTTGCCGATATCCGCTCTGCTGCTCAGAACACTGTTATATCCCGCAGTGTCACTGTCTTTAATACTACTTCCGATCAGACGGCTCCAGCCAAGCTCACGGTACTCGTCCACACCGCCGCTCATCAGTTCCAGAATCTCTCGGGTCGTACCAAAATGGATAAATTTCGCCGGTGCCAGACGAAGCAGCTTCATTCTGTATGGACGCAATACCTTCCATACACGCTCCCTTGCCTCCGTTAACTCCTGACAAAATTCTCCCTCCGGTTTCTCCTGATAAAAAGCTTCCAGAGTAGAATCTTCTGCCAGCGGATACAGAAAGTCCGCATACAGAGAAAGCCTTGTCTTCTCATTTACATGTCTGTCATAGTCTTCCTCCGTTGCGATCAGAGAATATAATGACTTCATCATCTCCGTACTGAAAATAAGAGCACCTGTATCAATATCCACACAGTCAGACTCATTCACAGCTCCGACTTCTCGCAGCACTTCTACTGATTTTTTCTGCAGGCAGCACTTTACATTTCCATTCTCACCATTCAGATAAACTCCGTGGTTTTTACCGGTTTCCACATGCTCCTTGAAAGAAATCGCAGCAGCTCCGACATTATTATAATCAATCTGAAGCGGATTAAACAGAAGCAGAACATCTCCGGATAATAACACCATCCCCTCACGGATACGTGACGGTACAGAACTCATGCAGATCATAAATTCATCAAATAATGTAGAATTACGTCCGTTCGGCAGGGCATGCGGCACCGGTGAAAAAAGCTTTCCCAGTGCAGAATACTGCGGCACTCGCTTACTGTCACCACCAGAATGAATAACCAGTACACGAAGATTATCAAACGTCTCTTCCTGCTCATGCAGATATTTCAATACCTCCAGCGTTGCTCCACCAGATCCCACACGCTTTCCATCACGATCCGGAATCGCAACAAAGGTTGTCTCCTTTGGCAGGAAATCCTTACGCTCCTCAATCTGCTTCCGAAATCCCTCTGCCTGCTGCTCATTAGATGCAGTCAGGATTACATAGTCCCATTTCGGAAAGTTTCTGAGTCTCAGAGAACGATTATAATCGTCCCAACAATCCTGATATGCCTGAGATAAAAAAAGTGAATATAAATTTCTCATGTGTATTCTCTCTCCTTCGCTTAATTAATCTTTATCAAAGTTATTTTTTAACAATCTGTCCTAACAAAGTCTCTATTCTGTGTCTGGACATATTGTCACATTTCTCTTTTAGAGCATCACAATACTGTAAAAATTTTTCTCCGTCTGAACGGTACAATATATCCATTATATTACGACAGGTGAAATATTGCTCCTCATCTACTTCACTTATCGGGAAAGAATTCTCATTATACAGCTTTTTGCTTTCTGATACAATAATATCATGATAAAAAGAATCCCCATAATAATTCCGAAGTTTTCTCGAATACTCATACGCCTTTTCTCCATGCGTTGTATTCTGCAAATATTCCACATATGTCTCAATCAGAAATTTTTTCATATTTTCAATTTCTTCCTGATATATCTTTTTCGTTTTATCTGAGGACATATGAGATAACTCATACAAGTAACTTACGTCTGCTTCCTTTCCATCCCGGACTGCTTCTTTCAGCATTTTATTTAAGATATTTCTATATTCCAGTAAAACACTTTCGTTATTTTCTTCCAGAATATCACTCCAGATAATGTAGGAATCTACAAATTGATTTAATTCTATAATAGTACTACTCTCTGTCATATCTTTTCTCAAATCAGGTAATAATCTCTTTATTTCCTCATCTGACTTATAGTAATTGGCTTTATCTCCCGATTTCAGAAACACCTCATACTCCACATTTAACGTAAGCGCAAAATAATTCGACGGATTGTGTTGCCCTAAAAAATATCCCATAATAATCAATAGAAAATGCAAGCATTTTACTTCATCTTTTCTTGCTAGAAATGATAGATGCGAGCATTTTACTCTATTCAAGTTATGGAGGTGTGCTCATGAGAAGCAAAAGAATACCTGCCGAAGAACAATAC
>OLPW01001711.1_pt1 | contig 21600 bp, 21 predicted proteins | sample 1672161 | NCBI WGS metagenome assembly OLPW01 (sample SAMEA3136654, study PRJEB25190) | human gut metagenome
TACGAAGGGGAGGGAAAATAAATGGAAACATTACATACAATCAGAAAATGGTTAGATAAAATTGTTGGAACCATTTGTATACTCCTCTTTGCATTAATGGTAGTTGTAGGAAGCTATCAGATTATCACAAGATTCATATTTAATAACCCGAGTACCATTTCCGAAGAGCTTCTGACATATTCATTTGCATGGATGGCTATGTTCGCAACAGCTTATGTATTCGGAAAACGCGACCATATGAGAATGACATTTGTCGTAGACAAGCTGGCACCTGCACAGAGAAAAGTGTTGGAGATCGTGCTGGAAATCCTTGTCATTGCATTTGCAGTCATCGTATTGATCTATGGCGGATTTAACATTATGGGACTGACTATGACTCAGAAGACAGCTTCCCTTGGAGTTATGATGGGACAGGTATATGCAGTCGTTCCGGTTTCCGGAATCCTGATTGCGATTTATGGAATTTTAAATGTAGTTGATCTGTGTAAAGGTTACGAGAGAAAAGAAGAGGAGGAGAAATAATTATGAACACTGCACTTGTATCCGGACTGATTATTTTAGTCCTCTTGATTATCATGCTGATTGCTGGTGTACCGATCGCAGTAGCACTTGGTGTATCTTCCGTATGTGCCATTCTTCCAATCATGGATCTGAATGTAGCCGTACTGACCGGATGCCAGAGAATTTTCTCCGGTATCTCTGTATTCAGCCTGCTTGCTATCCCGTTCTTTATTCTTGCAGGAAATATTATGAATAAAGGTGGTATCGCCGTAAGACTGATCAATCTTGCAAAATTAATTACAGGACGCGCTCCTGGAGCACTTGCTCAGACAAATATCCTTGCAAATATGTTATTCGGTTCTATTTCCGGATCTGGTACAGCAGCCGCTTCTGCTATGGGATCTATCATCGGACCAATCGAGAAAGAAAAGGGAAATGACCCGAACTTCTCAGCAGCAGTTAACATTGCAACTGCACCGACAGGACTTCTGATCCCGCCAAGTAACGTAATGATCACATACTCACTGGTCAGTGGAGGAACTTCTGTAGCAGCCCTTTTCATGGCTGGTTACATTCCGGGAATCCTCTGGGGACTTGCTTGTATGTTAGTTGTATATGTGATTGCCAAGAAAAAAGGCTACCGTGCAAAAAAACGTTTTACAGCATCTGAAGCTGGAAAGATCATCCTTCAGGCTCTGCCTTGTCTGCTTCTGATTGTAATCGTAATCGGTGGAATCATCTTCGGTATCTTCACTGCAACAGAAGGTTCCGTAGTAGCCGTAGTATACAGCCTGCTTCTGTCATTGTTTGTATACAAATCAATCAAGATCAAAGAACTGCCGAAAATCCTTCTGGACAGTGCTGAAATGACTGGTATCATCATTTTCCTGATTGGTGTATCCAGCATCATGTCTTGGGTTATGGCATTTACAAATATTCCGGAACTGGTATCTACAGCACTGCTTTCCGTAAGCAGTAACAAGTTTATTATCCTGTTCCTGATCAATATTATCCTTCTGATTGTCGGAACATTTATGGATATGACACCGGCCTGCCTGATTTTCACACCAATTTTCCTGCCGGTATGTACTGCACTTGGAATGGACACTATCCACTTTGGTATCATGATGATCTTCAACCTGTGTATCGGAACAATCACACCACCGGTTGGAACAACACTGTTTGTTGGTGTTAAAGTTGGTAAAGTACAGATTGAGACAGTATTCAGACAGTTGCTCGTATACTTCGCAGCAATCTTTGTAGTGCTGATGCTCGTAACATATATCCCGAACTTAAGCCTGTGGCTGCCGAAGTTGATGGGATACATCTAGGATAAAATTTAATATAAGTTGCACAACTAAAAGCACGCAGATATGAATGATTTTCTATGACTGCTGCGCTGCATATTTCTGGTTTTCTACGCAAACTCGCCTAAAGGACAGGCTCGGACAAAGCTACGAAAACCAGGCTATGCTCGCAGTCATGACGAAAATCACACAATTATCTGCGTGCCTTTTAGTTGTGCGTAAATATTGAATTTTATGCTAGGGATGTGACGTGGGTTGCTGCGCTGCATATTATTTGCGCATAAAAATGTTAAATTATTGAATGAACAGTGAAAATATAGTAATCTTAGTGTTATGGGGAATTGTATGTATCTGAGACGGAAAATAGAGAGGCATTCTCGAAGAAATGGATTTCGACATTGAACGAAAAACGGAATTTGAAAGTGAATCTATAAATCAATATAAGCGGAGAAAGATAGATATGATCAGAGATGGAATTCGTAAGATTATGTGTTGTTGTGGAAATGGTGTCGGGACATCACTTATGATGCAGATGACGATGGAAGAAGCGCTAAATATGCTTGGAATGACAGGTGTTGATGTAGTGTTTGGCTCATTAGCGGAGGCGTCCGCAGGTGTGGCGGATTTGTTTGTTGTGTCTGCGGAGCTTGAAGATACGTTGATGGGGCTTCCGGTTCTTGGGCTTGATGACTTGTTGGACGCGGATCAGGCGGCTGGCAAGCTGGAAGTATGGCTGAAGGAGAACGAGTATTGATATGGCAGTTGGATATCTAAATGAACGAACGCAAAAAGTGATAAATATGGTGTTAAAGCGCAGTGACGCGCTAAGTATTAAGGAAATGGCAGCGGAGCTGAGTGTTTCGACGCGTACGGTGTACAATGAGCTGGAACGTGCGAATGGCTGGCTGGACATGAAAGAGCTGCCGCGTCTGGAAGTTGTAAGGGGAAAAATACAGCCCTTTTCAGAGCAGGAGAAGGTTCAGTTTGAATTAGTATTCAATGAGGAACAGCCCAAGGACGATTACATTTTTACGCCGAGTGAGAGAACAAAGATTATTATCTGCCAGATCATCAGTTCGGGAAATGCCGTATATGTGGAGGAGCTGATGAATAGCTGTCAGGTGAGCCGTAATACGATTTTTGCAGATCTTCAGGCAGTGATCGCACAGCTTTACAGTTACAAGCTGGAATTGGGGTACGAGAAGAAGCGAGGCTACTGGATTCATGGTGATGCAATTCATGTACGTGCGATTTTCTTTTTGTATTTTAGTATGCTGGAACCTCTTTTTGAGATGGGAAAAATCAGTTTCCTGAATATGGAAAAGGTCGAAAGTGATTTAAAACGGTTAGAACAGGTGGAGGGAGCACTTAAGGTGCGGTATGTCAGAAATGATATGCTTGCATTGGCAGCAATGATCCCGATTATGGAGCGAGGAGCAGATCAGCTTTATTTTTCAGATCTTGATATAAAAAAAATACAGTTGGCAAAGGAATATCAATTTGTACAGAAGTATTTTCCTGAATTTCCGAAAATGGAGAAGGTGTATCTGACGCTGCATTTTCTGGGAGGAAGGCTTGCTTCTTATTCCCAGAATGAGCCGGCTGGAAAGCAAGATGAGACAATTATGGAGATTGCCCGGAATCTGGTGGCTGAGTTCGAGCAGAAAGCCTGTGTTACATTTTCTAAGAAAAATGAGCTGATTAAGGAGATGCATCGGCATATTGCGGCATCCATTTATCGTTATCGGTTTGGTATCCAGATTGGAAATACGATGGCAGAGGATGTAAAGCGGGAGTATCCATATATTTTTGATATTACAAGGGCTGCAGTTAAATATATGGAGCAGCAAATCCGCGTGCAGATTTCAGACAGTGAGATTGCATATCTGGTGATGCATTTTGGAGCGCATCTGGAATATGCGGAGCATGATGAACAAAAACTGCGGATTCTGGTTGTCTGCGTAAATGGAGTGGCAACTGGTAACATGATCAGTCATGAGTTGAAACGAATGCTGCCGCAGGCAAATGTTGTCGGTGTATCTGCTGCTTCGGATATAATCAATCCGCAAAATATCTGTGATATCATTGTCAGTTCAGTAAAAATAAAGACGGTTGTGCCCGTGATCGTGGTGAATCCGATTTTAAATGATTTTGACCGGAAAAATATTCTGAACCATCCGTTAATTCGAAGTAAAATCGGTTTTGTGGATATGGAAGCATTGTTTCAGGTGGTAAAGAAATATGCACAGCCTGAAAAATATAAAGAACTTCGCAATGACCTGGAAAAATTCTTTGTGAGAAGTTCTGAGGACAGACAGCCGGTATTAAATCCGGATACATGGAGGCTGACCGATTTCCTGACGGAGGATCGTATTATTTTCCTGGACAGTAATGGAAGAAGACAAGGTGAGCATGCCGGAACAGATGCGGTGCCAGATGGTATGAAAGACTGGGAACGTGCACTGTATACGACAGCATTTCCATTGATCGAGCGGAAAAGTATTGATGAAAATTACGTGCGGTGCATCATTGACCGGTTAGTAGAAGCAGGTCCCTATATGTTCGTAACGAAAGATTTGATCCTTGCACATGCACGCCCGGATAATGGAGTGAAACATCTGGATATGTCAATCGGAATTGTGCCGGATGGAGTCACATTTGCAGAAGGGAAGACCGCGAGAGTGATTTTCCTTCTTGTGGTGGAAGATCAGCAGAAACATATGGGGATTCTGAGGGATATACGAAAGTCTCTGGCAAAAAGTCAGCAGATTGATGAGCTGATCGAGGCGGGAGATGCGAAAAAAATCTGTGACATCATATGGTCAAGAATTAAGGATACATAAGTAAAAATAAGAGAGGAAGATAGATATGCAGATGCTTCGAATAATCAGAGAAATATTATCTACACCTGCACTTTTAGTTGGTCTTATTGTGCTTGCCGGGTTGGTGTTACAGAAAAAACCGGTAGACTATGTTATCAAGGGAACTGTGACAACGGTCGTAGGTTTTGCTATGTTGTCCGTAGGTTCAGGCTTACTGCAAAATGGTGCTTTAAAGGATTTTGGCGAATTATTCAAGTATGATTTCCATATTCAGGGGGTCATACCGAATATGGAGGCAGTTTCATCGCTGGGAATCCAGGAATATGCAATGCTTGTGTCAGAAATGATGATTCTCGGAATGGCACTGAATCTTATCATGGCGAAATTCGGACCATTTCACTACATCTTCCTGACCGGACATCACACCCTTTATATGGCAAGCCTTCTTGCAGTCGTATTAGCAACAACAGAGATGGATCAGTGGAAGATTTTGATAGCGGGCTCGTTAATTCTGGGATTTTTGATGGCTGGAATTCCAGCTATGATTCAGAAAGAAATGAAAAAAGTAACTGGAAATGACCGTATCGCATTGGGACATTTTTCAGCGGTGGGATATCTCTTGGCAGCGAAAATTGGAGCAGCAGTCGGGAATAGAGCAGTGGGAAAACAGATAGGAAAAGATCCCGGGATAGAAGCGCAGGATAATCCGGGAAAATCTGTAGAGGATGTACATTTCCCGGCAAAATTATCTTTTATGAGGGACACTACAGTTGGGATATTCCTGGTAATGACAGTGATTTTTTTGTTCATGGCAGGAATTGCAGTTCGTCGGACAGACCTTGCGTCATTAGATCTGTCCTATGGAAATATCGGATATCAGAACTGGATTATCTATGCGATCATGGAGGGCGCTCAGTTTTCGGTTGCTATTTATGTTATTTTGGCAGGAGTGCGTCTGATTATTGCGGAGATTGTGCCGGCGTTCAAAGGAATTGCAGCAAAGATCGTTCCAAGTGCACGCCCAGCGGTGGACTGCCCGATTCTTTTTTCCTATGCGCCAAATGCAGCGATGATTGGATTTTTGATGTCATTTGCAGGTGGCATTGTTACGATGTTAGTCCTGATTGGATTTAATATGATACAGGAAAATATTCTGCTTCCAATTATTGTACCAGGTGTTGTGGCACATTTCTTCTGCGGAGGTAGTGCCGGAGTCTTTGCAAATGCAGAAGGTGGTCTGAAAGGCTGCCTGATGGGAGCATTTGTACATGGAATAGTTATCTCCTTGTTAGCTCTTGCTGTTATGCCAGTAATGGGAACATTGAATTTGTCTGGAACTGCATTTTCAGATTCGGACTTTTGTATTGTAGGAATTATAGCCGGCAATCTTGGAAGAGTTTTTTCCGGATATGGAATGCTTATTCTTGGACTTTTGTGTTTTGGACTGCCGATTGTCTGGGAGCAGACAAGAGGAAAATGTAAAGCAGACTGATTATGAGCTTTACGATGTAGTGAAAGAAAAAATGCAGAGGTGTATCGTTATTGATAGTGATACACCTCTGCATTTTTTAGCGTCCAGTACTTTGCAAAATATCTTGAAATCTTCTGGACTTCTGTTTGAACACTCTCGATGTTATATTGAAATCACAGAGAAGAACAAACATCAAATATATGAAATCACAAGGAGGAATCAGATATGAAAATCGTTGGAGTATGCGCTTGTACAGTAGGAATCGCACACACTTACATTGCACAGGAGAAGCTTGAAAAGGCAGCACAAAAAGCAGGGATCGAAGCAAAATTCGAGACACAGGGAACAATCGGAAAAGAGAATGCATTAACAGAAGAAGAGATTGCAGCAGCAGATATTGTAATTCTTGCAATTGATATTAAGATTGCTGACAGAGATAGATTTGAAGGCAAAAGAATCATTCAGGTGTCAACAGATGTTGCCATTAAGTCACCGAACAAATTAATTGAGAAAGCAAAACAGGTTGTAGAGGCTGCTTAAGATATTGGAGGGGAAATCAATGGAAATCACAGAAGTATTAGACCCGCAGACAATTGCTACACATTTAAATGTAACAGATAAAGCACAGGCTCTGAATGAAATGGCAGAGATGTTTGTGAAGGCAGGAAATGTCGAGGATAAGGAGCAGTTTATCAAAGATGTTTACGAAAGAGAAGCAATTGGAGCAACCGGTGTCGGCAATTATATAGCAATTCCTCATGGGAAAAGTGTTGCAGTAAAGAAACCGGGAGTTGCCGTTTCAGTATTGGACCATGAGATCGAGTGGGAGAGTTTGGACAATACAGGAGCCAAGATTGTAATTCTCTTCGCAGTAGGAGCCGATGATGAAGCAGCAATGGAGCATTTGAAATTACTCGCAATGTTCTCAAAGAGACTGGGAGATGACGCAGTCATCAAGAGACTTCTTGATGCAGACAGTGTAGAAGATGTAATACATGCATTTGCTGAAGAGGAAGCACAGACGGAAGAGCTGGAAGAGGAAGAACTGGATCTGGACGACATTGAGATATTGTAGGGAAAATATGGAGGTATAGGAAAATGGTAACATTTGCACCGTCACTTATGTGTATGGATTTAGGAAAAATGAACGAGCAGTTTGAGGTCCTGGACAGACATATTGATCTGTATCATGTAGACATCATGGACGGACATTTTTGCAAAAACATGGCATTGACACCTGGAATTTTAAAGGCATTCCGCCAGCATACGGGCAAAGAGATCGATGTACATCTAATGACAACAAATCCTTCTGACTGGATTGAAATGTGTGCACAGGCAGGAGCAACATACATAAGCCCTCATGCTGAAACAATCAACACAGATGCGTTCCGCACCATGCAGCTGATTGACAGCCTTGGCTGTAAACGTGGAGTTGTGCTGAATCCTGCAACACCATTGAATTATGTAGAATCTTATCTGGAATACATTGATCTTCTGACAATCATGACTGTTGATATTGGATTTGCCGGACAGAAGTTTATCGACCAGATGTATGAGAAGATACGTCAGGCAAAAGCACTTCGCGACGAAAAAGGCTATCACTATAAAATCCAGATTGACGGACATTGCAACAAAGAAAATTACAGACAGCTCGTAGAAGCAGGAGCAGATGTACTTGTTGTAGGAAATGCAGGATTATTTGGACTGGATCAGGATCTTGAGACTGCATGTGGAAAAATGCAGGCAGAATTTGATCTTTGTATGTTAGAAAAAGCTGTATAACAGCTGGATATGGAGGAATAAGAGAATGGAACAATTAAAGAAACTTAATTTAAAAGGTCATTTGCTGACTGCAATTTCTTACATGATTCCGATTGTATGTGGAGGCGGTTTCCTTGTAGCAATCGGTATGGCACTTGGCGGAACAAATATGTACGCAGACGGATTAGTACAAGGACAGTTTACATTCTGGGATGCACTTGCAACGATGGGTGGTGCAGCACTTGGATTACTTCCATTGATCATCGCAGTCGGAATTGCATATTCTATCGCTGGTAAACCTGGTATTGCACCTGGATTTGTCGTTGGTTTATCCGCAATTGCAATCAGTGCAGGATTTATCGGTGGTATCCTTGGCGGATATATTGCCGGTTATCTGGCAGTTTTCATCATCAAGAATTTTAAAATTCCTAGCTGGGCAAAAGGTCTGATGCCGACAGTTATCGTACCACTGATTTCATCTTTTGTAGCCGGACTTGTTATGATTTATGTATGTGGAGTTCCGATTGCAGCATTTACAGATTGGCTTACTGCTTTACTTATGGGACTTGGAACTTCTTCTAAACTGATTCTTGGACTGGTAATCGGATTCCTTTGTATCGTTGACTTTGGAGGTCCGATCAATAAGACAGTTTATGCATTTACACTGACATTACTTGCATCTGGAATCAATGAGCCTGTAACAGCTCTTCAGTTAGTAAATACAGCAACACCAATCGGATTCGGATTTGCATATTTTGTTGGTAAAGCACTTCGTAAGAATATTTATGAAGATGAGCAGATTGAAAATCTGAAATCAGCAGTACCTATGGGTGTTCTGAATATTGTAGAGGGTGTTATCCCAATCGTCATGAGTGACCTGGTACGTGCGCTGATCGCATCTGCAATCGGTGGAGCATGCGGCGGAGCAGTAACAATGGTACTTGGTGCTGACTCAACAGTGCCATTTGGAGGATTTTTAATGCTTCCAACAATGACACGTCCGTGGACGGGACTTTTAGCAATCGTTGTAAATGTGCTTGTGACTGGAACTGTTTATGCAGTGATCGCAAAGAATAAAGCTGTAGAAACAACAACAGTAGAAGAGGAAGAAGAGCCAGATCTTGATATGGACGACATCCAGATCTTCTAGGTTTCATATATTAGATGTGAGAGGACTCCCGCCGCTATAGATAGCAAGATACCACTAAGTATCTATGGCGGGAGTCAAACTCTGTGAAGTAGAATTACATAAATTTAAATTTCATTTCAAAGATAAAAAGAGGTAAGAGATATGGTATCTAAAAAAATTACAATTAAAAACGAATCAGGACTTCATGCAAGACCGGCTGCAATTCTTGCACAGGCAGCTATGAAATGTGACTCAGAAATCACAATTGTAACACCAGAGAAAACTATAAATCCAAAAAGTATTTTAAATATTATGGCAGCAGCCATTAAAAAAGGAACAGAAATTGAACTTCAGTGCGAAGGCGCTACAGAAAAAGAAGATCTGGAAAAATTGGCACAGCTGATCGAAGGCGGATTGGGAGAATAAAAGGCATGAAGAAAATACATGTTGAAAAGACGACGTCAAGAGGAATTGTCATTGCACCGGTATGTTTATACAAAGATGTCAATCTGACACCAGATCCAGACAAAATAGAGCCGGAGCAGATTGAGGAAGAAAAGCAGAGATTTCAGAAAAGCAAAGAGCAGGTCGTAGCAGAGCTAAAAGAACTTGCTGCCGAAAATGAGATTTTTGGAGCACATCTGGAGATTGCAGAAGATTTTACGCTGGTGGAAGGTGTGCTTGGAAAGATCAGCGAAGGAAATAATGCAGAAGAGGCAGTAAGCAAGACAATCGGAGAATTAGAAGCTATTTTCTCAGCAATTGATGATGCCTATATGAAAGAACGTGCGGCAGATATCTGCGATATTGGAAAACGTTATCTTGCAAAATTAAAAGGTGTCACGCTTCCAGACCTTGGAAATATTGACCGGGAAGTAGTTGTAGTGGCAAAGGATCTGTTCCCTTCCGATACAGTAAAGCTAAATCCGGAGTATGTCCGCGGCATTATTACAGAAGAAGGCGGCGTGACCAGTCATGTATCTATTCTTGCAAATAATATGCGCATTCCGATTCTGGTCGGTGTAAAAGGAATTATGAGCGAGCTTGCGGAAAATGAAGATTTGTATATTTGCATGGATGCAGGCGCAGGCGAGATTGTTATTGATCCAACGGAGGAAGAACTGCACATTTATCAGGAGAAAAAGGTTCAGTATGAAGAGTCGCTCCGTCAGGTCGAGGCGCTTAGGGAGAAAGAGCCGGTGACAAAGGCGGGAAAGAGAATACGACTTTGCGTCAATGCGGGTAATCAGGAAGATATAAAAAATGCACTCCCGATGAAGATTGACGGAGTCGGTCTGTTCCGGAGTGAATTAGTCTACATGGAAAAAGATCATTTTCCAACAGAGGAAGAGCAGTTTGAAATATATAAAGAAGCTGCAAAGTTAAGTCCGGAAGAACTAACCATCCGAACACTGGACATCGGCGGAGACAAGGGTCTGCCATATTTTCAGTTCGAGGAGGAAGACAATCCGTTTCTTGGCTGGCGCGCAATCCGGATCTGTCTCGAAAAAAGAGATATGTTCAAGAAGCAGATCCGCGCAATTTTAAGAGCCAGTGCATTTGGAAATGTACGGATCATGTTCCCGATGATTGTATCACCGGAAGAATTTCGTCAGGCAAAAGAGCTTGTAGAAGAATGTAAAAAAGAACTCTGTCAGGAAGAAAAAGCATTTGACGAACAGATTGAAACAGGCATGATGATCGAGACACCGGCAAGTGTGCTTCTTGCAGAAGAATTTGCAAAAGAAGCAGATTTCTTCAGCATTGGAACCAATGATCTGACCCAGTATCTTCTGGCAGTGGATCGTGGAAATAAAAAGATTGCTCCTATGTATGATTTTTTCCACCCGGCAGTGCTCCGGGCAATTGATACGGTTATTAAAGCAGGACATAAGGAAGGAATTATGGTTGGAATGTGCGGCGAGATGGCAGGCGATCCTAAGGCAGTACCACTTCTTCTGAAAATGGGACTGGACGAGTTCAGCGTATCCGCAGCCAATCTGGATTATACAAGAAAGATCATATTAGAAAATTAGGATCAACAGGTTACAATTTGATATAAAGTTATGGATAAAAACACGCAGATACAAATACGCTTTTAAGAGCTGGTTGCCCACCACATATATGTTACCGGACTCAAAAGAGAATATTTAATGTTCTGCGTGTTTTTGCTAAAAACTATGTCCCTAAATGAGCGTCTTTAATTGATGTCTTTCCGGAAATATGGTATATTTAACTTATCTGATGCCGTAGGCATCTTACATATGAAAAGAAGCAAAAAAGAATATGAGTCAGGAGTGGTAGAATATGTATCAGGATGATTACAAACGTTGGATGGAGGCTGATCTGGAGGATGCGGATCTGAAGCCGGAACTGGCGAGAATCGAAGAAAATGACGAGGAGATCAAGGAGCGTTTTGCAGTTGCGCTTAAGTTTGGAACTGCAGGACTTCGCGGTGTTCTTGGAGCAGGTACGAACCGGATGAATATCTATGTTGTACGTCAGGCTACGCAAGGGCTGGCGAACTGGGTAAAGACACAGGGTGGAACGCAGACAGTAGCAATCAGCTATGACAGCCGTATTAAAAGTGATGTATTTGCGAAGAATGCGGCAAGTGTACTGGCAGCGAATGGAATCAAGGTTCGGATCTATGATGCATTGATGCCTGTACCGGCTCTTTCATTTGCAACACGTTATTATAATTGTAATGCAGGTGTTATGGTAACAGCATCTCATAATCCAGCGAAATATAATGGATATAAAGCATATGGTCCGGATGGATGTCAGATGACAGATGATGCGGCAGCAATTGTTTATGAAGAGATTCAGAAAACGGATGTTCTGACTGGTGCAAAATACATGCCATTTGCACAGGGCGTTGAAGAGGGGCTGATTCGTTTTGTGGGCGATGATTGTAAGAGAGCTCTTTATGATGCAATCGAGGACAGACAGGTTCGCCCAGGACTTTGCAAGACAGCAGGATTGAAGCTTGTATATAGTCCGCTCAATGGTTCAGGACTTGTTCCTGTCACACAGGTATTGAAAGACATTGGAATTACAGACATCACAATTGTTCCTGAGCAGGAGTATCCAAATGGATATTTCACAACATGTAGTTATCCGAACCCGGAGATTTTCGAGGCACTTGAGAAGGGACTGAACCTTGCAAAGGAGACTGGCGCAGACTTGATGCTTGCAACTGACCCGGATGCAGACCGTGTTGGTATTGCAATGAAGTGTCCGGATGGTTCTTACGAACTCGTCAGTGGAAATGAAGTCGGAGTTCTGCTTCTTGACTACATTTGTGCAGGACGTATAGAGAAAGGTACGATGCCAAAGAATCCGGTAGCAGTGAAATCTATCGTATCAACACCACTTGCAGATGCAGTTGCAGAGCATTATGGAGTAGAACTTAGAAGTGTACTGACAGGATTTAAATGGATTGGAGATCAGATTGCAGGTCTTGAGGCAGCAGGCGAAGTTGACCGTTTTATTTTCGGATTTGAGGAGAGCTATGGATATCTGGCTGGTCCATATGTACGTGATAAAGATGCTATTATCGGATCTATGTTGATTTGCGAGATGGCTGCTTATTATAGAAGCATCGGAAGTTCTCTGAAGCAGAGAATGGAAGAAATCTATTCCGAGTATGGACGTTATTTGAATAAGATCGACAGCTTTGAGTTCCCAGGACTTAGTGGTATGGATCGGATGTCTGAGATCATGCAGGGATTAAGAGACAAGCCACTTGAGGAGATTGCTGGATATAAAGTTGTGAAGGTTACGGATTATAAGAAACCAGAAGAGACAGGTCTTCCGGCTGCAAATGTACTTATTTATAAGCTGGAGAACAACGAGACAGTTATCGTTCGTCCTTCCGGAACGGAGCCGAAGATTAAGATTTATTACACAACGCTTGGTAAGGATCTTGCGGAGGCGCAGGCTGAAAAAGATAAATTATCTGAGGCGTTAAAGCCAATTATGAAATAAAAAACATTAGAATGAGAATGCCGAGGCATTCTTGAACAGGTGGAAGGAAACTTTCATTTGATATATGCTATATGGGAACAACAATAAATCTAAGTCTGTCAGACGGATTTGACATGCCAGACAGACTCGGATTGCTTCCACGGGACTTATGAGCAAGTCCTGAAATCTTGGGGTATGACTGCATGGAAAATAAAAAAATGTATGTGCAGATCAGATAAAAGGAGGTATGTCGTTATGTTACATGAAGTATCATTTGCGTCTTTTAACGGACGCGATCAGGTTCAGGGGTGGATTTACGTTCCAGCTTGCAAACCGAAGGGAATTGTTCAGGTAATCCACGGATTCGGAGAACATTCCAGACGTTATCTACATATGATTTCTGCATTTTTAGATGCAGGGTATATTGTGACAGCAGACGATCATGTCGGACATGGGAAAACTGCGATGATTAATGATGTATGGGGCGATTGGGGAGATAAAGGTCCGCATACAATGATGGAAGATGAGCATACATTAAAAGAAATTGTGTGCGGAAAATATCCGGACTTGCCATATTTCTTGTTTGGTCACAGCATGGGATCCTTTATAACAAGAGATTTCATTGCAAAATATGGAGATGAATTGACAGGAGCTACTATTTGCGGTACAACCGGAATCTTCCGCGGAGCAAAAGAAGTGGGAGAAAAGCTGAAAGAAGTAATTGATGCCGGACATGGCGAGGAATCCAATCCAGAATTTGCAGGAGAACTGATGGGCTGGATGTGCGAGCGGTGCGGAGAGATCAGTATCGGAAATGAATGGATTTGCGCAAATCCTTATGTACAACGCGACCATGCAGAAGACCCATTTGACGCATTTACAAGACCAACCAGTAATCGTTCGATCTATGATTTTATACAGATGATGGAACAGATTGAAGGAACCAAGTGGGCAGATAAAGTTCCAATTGACCTGCCAATTTACAACATCGCAGGAGACCAGGATCCAGTCGGCGAATATGGAGTAGGCGTCTACCAGGTAAGTAACTGGCTGATACAGACCGGCCATACAGTAACAACAAAACTATATTCCGGATATCGCCACGAAATCCATAATTACGCAGAGATAAAAAATGAAGTCGAAGCAGGAATTATCGCATTCATGGATGGAATATTAAGTTAAAAATTAATGGGGTGGGGACGTAGTAAAATGTTAAAATGCTACGTCCCAAATTGCATTTTGCGGCGTCCCTTTTTGTGAATCAGGGTGTCTTTGATTGGATACAGAATCATGTGGGAATAAAAATATGAATGAGGAATTATAAAAAATGAGTGGGAAATTATATGGTGTCGGTGTTGGTCCGGGAGATCCTAAGCAGATGACGTATCTGGCTGTGGAGACAATTCAAAAGTGTCCGGTAATTGCAGTGCCTGCAGATGGAAAAGAACATGCAATCAGTTATAAGATTGCATCTGGAATCGTGACAGATATGAATCAAAAAGAATGTCTTGCATTATCTTCACCAATGACGAAAGATTCGAACGTTTTGAATGAAAATTATCAAAATGTGTCGAAAGAAATCATGAAGAAATTAGATGAAGGAAAAGATGTAGCATATCTGACGTTGGGAGATCCTACAATCTACTCGACATACATTTATATTCAACGGATTATAAAAGAGTCAGGCTATGAAGCAGAGATTATTAATGGAATTCCTTCTTTTTGTGCAGTGGCGGCTAAACTGGGAGACAGCCTTGCAGATAGATCAGAACAACTTCATATTATTCCATCCAGTTATGATATAGAAGAAGCATTGGAACTTCCGGGGAATAAGATACTTATGAAGGCAGCCTCGAAATTAGCGGACGTAAAACGGATTTTACAAGAGCTGAATATGGAAGCACAGATGATCGAGAACTGTGGAATGGAAGATGAAAAGATTTATCATAGCGTCGAAGAGATGCCAGAAAAGGCAGCGTATTATACGACATTGGTTGTGAAATAGTAAGATTATAAAAGGAGGAATACCAATGAATTATAATACACTACAATATTTTGTAGATATTGTGAACTTGAAAAGTTTTACATGTGCTGCAGAGAAAAATTTTGTGGCACAGACTGCGCTCAGCCATGCAATCACAAAGGTGGAACGGGATTTGGGGGCGCAGTTATTAATTCGGAAACCTGGAAATATAACTTTGACAGAGGCAGGGAAGATTTTTTATCAGGAATGCGAAAGTGTGCTTGCAATTCATCAAGATACATTAACAAAAATTCAAAATTTAAAGCAAAATCGAAGAACCATACAGATCGGTTTTATTGATATTTATGAGACGAAAAGATTTGTAAAATTAAATAGAATTCTGGAAGAAACATTTCCAGAAAAAAACATCGAATGGGCGAATAGATACGGTGTTCCAGAAGAGAAACTGGATATCATTATAGGCTATGACTATGAAAGAGCGCCCGAAGGAAAGTGGGAGTTAAAAAACGCAATCGTCCGTCAGGCTGGTTTTTTGGTAGCAAATGTACACCCATTTTATAAAAAAGAAAAAATACATTTGAAAGAGCTGGCGGGTCAGAATCTGATTGTGCTTGCCAGAGACCGAAATCTTAATTTGCCGGCGATGGCAAAGCATTATAAAAAAGAATATAAGGAATGCAAAGACTGTCATATCAAATACGTCTTTTCGGAATTAGAGGCCAGGGCGCTTGTGGAATGTGGCCGGGGAATCGCGAGATTTGAGAATAATCTTTACAAATATGATCACAAAACATGTAAATTTTTGAAAAGTGAGGAACCATATGAGCTAATCTATAATATTTACTATAAGAACGGAATGGAAGCAATCGCGGAGATTATGAAAGAATATATTGAAAGTTGAAGTCTCACCACTTCATGAATTTTATTCATGAAGTGGTGCTTTTTTTATATTGGAGATAAAAATTAATTTATGTTAACATTTATTAAAAAAATCAGTGATTAAAAGACAGGGTTGAAGTTATGGAAATAAAGAAAAAAGAAATCGTAAGAATAGTGCTAGTTGTATTGCTCAGTATGGTAATGAGTGGGATTACTGCAATTTTACCGATATATTTTGCGGTTCCCAAAGTGATTTATGCGAACAGTGTTCCGACAATTCTGGTAAGTATGTCATTGGGGCCCCTTGCAGGAGCGGCTTATACAATTCTGGTGAGCGTGGTGCTTAATAATATTGGAATTGGTAGTGGAACTATTATTTATGTTTTATTATTTCAGATATTAGAAGCTGTTGTAATCGGAACGTGCTGGTACAAGAAAAATATGCATATTATGCGTTATATATTAACGGTGGTGTTGCTGACATTTTTACTAAAACCATTTTCTTATTTATTTTACTATCTATTTAATCGTGCAAATATGGGAGAAAAGAGCTTTGGAAGTTACATTATGGAAATGTACCGGAATTATCTGAGCCTTGGGTGGAAGGATACAATTCTCTTATATGCGACTGGAATTTTCGCTGCATATATCATTATGAGAGGTATCGATATAATTACAAAAAGAGAGGAAAAGAAGTAATGAAAAAACGAGTAGTTCTTGTACTCATGGCAGCGATGCTTGTGGTAGGAGTTACAGCATGTGGCAGCAAAGATGCGGGGAAAAAAGAAGAAGCAAAGACCGAACAAAAAGCCACAGGGGAAATTGGAACGGTATCAATTGATGATCTGAATACGACAGATACTCAAGTTATCGATATCCGTGAAGAAGAGCAGTACATTGGCTGGGAGACAGAAGACGGAAAAGGTGGTCATATTAAAGGAGCCATTGATTTCCCAAAATCATGGCTTGATATGGATATTGAAAATGATGCGGCAATCGGAACAACTATGGAAAATGAGATTGAACGCCGTGGGTTAGATCTTGATAAAGCAACCGTATTATATTCCAATCAAGATGTATCTGAAGAGGATGCACAGAAGTATCAGAAACTTGGGTTTAAAAATATTTCTGTGTTAGAAGGGGGTTATGATGCTTATGTAGAAGCTGGAAAAGAAACTGACCAATTGAAGCATTATGAAATGTATGTATATCCACAGTGGGTTCAGGATTTGGTGGATGGAAAGAAACCAGAAACTTATAACGGCGGAGATTATAAAATCTGTGAAGTTTCATTAAAAGAACCAAGTGAAGAATATGAGCAAGGTCATATTCCTGGAGCTTATTATGTAAATACAAATACAATGAATCATATTCCAGGACCACGTGCAGTGGCAGATTATGAGAATATTCCGTTGGAAGAGCAGTATAAGATTTGGAATAGACCTAAAGACGCAGATATTCAGAAAAATCTGGAAGAAGCAGGTATTACAAAAGATACAACGGTTATTCTTTACGGAACAACAGCAGCAACAACGGCAGCTGCCAGAACAGCAGCAATCTTAAAATATGCAGGTGTAGAAGATATCCGAATCCTGAATGGTGGAAAAACATTGTGGACACTCCAGGGAAGAGAACTGGAAAAGGGAAACAATGAACCACAAAAAGTGTCATTTGGAGCAACTGTTCCAGTAAATCCAGATGTATTTTATGATTACGATGAAGAAATGGATGTAGTAAATGATAAAAATAGTGTTGTCGCATCCATCAGAAGCTGGGATGAATATCTTGGAAAAATCAGTGGATATACTTATATTGGAGAAGCAGGTGATATTGCAAATTCAAGATTTGGATATGCTGGATCTGACCCATACAGTATGGAGGATTATCGTAATGTAGATAATACAATGTTTAACTATAATATGATGGCAGATCGTTGGAAATTGTGGGGAATTGCACCAGATAAGAGAGTGTCATTCCATTGTGGAACTGGATGGAGAGCAAGTGAAACCTATTTTTACGCATATGCAATGGGATGGGAAGACATTCATGTATACGATGGAGGTTGGTTTGAGTGGCATAAACACGCAGACAGTCCGAGAAAAGAAAAAGGACTTCCTTCCGATGCACCAGAAAAGAAGCCACAGGAATATTTTATAGTAAAAGATAAATAAGAATTGAAATAAAATAAGAAGTTGCGATGTGCGGAACCTCCCTCAACATCACAACTTCTTAATTTTATGTTACATTTTTAATATCGGTCTATTCTGCTACGACATCAGAGGTAGTAGCTTCTTTTTTCTCTGGAAACATTTTCCCAAAGAGGAAGCGGATGCAAGGTCCGCAGTAGAACATCTGCCAGAAGAATGCAACCGGGAAGTTGAAAAATGTAGTCTCAAACCATGTAGAAATGATATTAGAGCCTGCGTTTTTAAACAGTACAGTTGCGATTAAACTCATAGCTGGGCACATAATGCAAACAATCATAGCAGAAATTGCAAGCACGATGACAATCTGGCGATCATTTGGAGTGACAATTCGGAATGCAAGTGCATGAGCAAGTTTATCTACGATAAATAACTCCAGTACAAATGCGACTGGCCACATAATCTTCATTTCGCCAAAAGCCATAAGGAAGACTTTGTTACTCATTCCACCAATATTGAGGGAAATGTTGTAGCAAATCATTACATAGACCATAAGGAATGACATCATCAGTGTAAAAATAACATTTTGAAATAAATTTTTTGGCATAATTGGTGCTCCTTTTTCTTTGAAATATTATGTGATTAGTTAAAAAAGAGTACAAAAAAGACACTTGTGTTGTTCGTTATCAAGCATACACTTGTGTCGTTTCCAATTATACCATAGTTCTATATAAAATTTCGTACAGTTATGGAGTATAGCAAAAAAAATGAAAAATTGCAAGTGTTAAAAAATAAACAGGGGACGTAGCAAAATGTGGCAAAACGTCAAAGTACTACGTCCCCATTAGTGATTAACGGTGTCCCTTTTTTTATATTTGTGATATACTGGAGACAAATATTGGCTGGAAGGACTAGATTATGAAACCTGTAGTAGTAAGAAATGTTGCAATTGGTGAGGCTATTCCGAAAATCTGTGTACCGATTGTTGGTAAGACGATAGATGAGATTTTGAATCAGGCGAAGCATATCTGTGAGATAGGAGCAGATGTAGTGGAGTGGCGTGTGGACTGGTTCGAGGAAGTGAATAATTACGAAAGTGTGGAAAATGCTGCGAAGCAGTTGAGAGATATTCTTGGAGAGACACCGATTCTTTTTACATTTCGCACCGCGAAGGAAGGTGGCGAGCGCGCGATAGAACCAGATGAATATGTAGAGCTGAATGAAAAAATTGCGAAAAGCGGGTATGTGGACCTTGTGGATGTAGAAGCATTTATCGGGGATACATATGTGGAAAAAGTTGTAAAAACGTCGCATGAATGTGGAGTAAAGGTGATTGCTTCTAATCATGATTTTAGGAAGACACCTCCGAAAGCAGAATTAATTTCACGTATGCGAAAAATGCAGGAACTTGGAGCTGATATTTCAAAGATTGCGGTGATGCCGCAGAGCACAGAAGATGTTCTGACACTTTTGTCTGCTACGGAAGAAATGAGACGATGCTATGCAGACCGCCCGGTTATTACAATGTCTATGGCAGGAACCGGGGTAGTAAGCCGCATGTGTGGGGAAGTCTTTGGCTCGGCACTTACATTTGGTGCGGCGGGAAAAGTATCTGCACCGGGACAGATTGATGTGGAAGAATTAAGAACGGTACTTGGAATCATACACAAGAGTTTATAATAAGTATGAATTATTTTTGGTTAAAGCATAGACTTGATAAGAAAGGACTTGAATTCGATTATGCAGATTAGTGTATTGCTTGCAGAACAGATTGCCGAATTATTTCTCATGATTCTCATGGGATATGTGATAGTGAAGCTGGGACTTGTAACGGACGATGACAGCAAAATTTTGTCGAAAATTGTCTTATATATTGTGATTCCGTGTGTTATGATCAATGCATTTCAGATAGATTATACGCGGGATAAAGTACAAGGTATGTTTCTTGCGCTGGTTGCTTCGGTAGTTTTGCAAGTCTTATTATTGATAGCAGTATGGATTATGGGAAAAATATTTCATCTGGATGAAGTGGAGGTCGCTTCTATATACTACTCTAATTCCGGAAATCTGATTGTACCGATTGTGACTTATGTACTGGGGGACGAGTGGGTCGTATACGGGTGTGTATTCATGGCTGTGCAGTTGATTTTTATGTGGACACATGGAAAATATATTATCAGTTCAGGGGATAGGATTGACTGGAGAAAGATTGTGCTTAACATCAATATGATTGCAATTTTCATAGGAGCGGTTTTGTTTTTGCTGAAGATTCATTTGCCGGTGATTGTAGATGATACACTTCGTGCAGTGGGAAGCACGATTGGACCGGTAAGTATGATTGTAACCGGTATGTTGATTGCCGGTATGAACCTTCGGGATATATTTACAAATCGAAGAGTATATGCAGTTACATTTCTAAGATTGTTGCTTGTGCCGGTGCTGGCATTGATTATTCTGAAAATCAGTGGTCTGGTTACATGGCATCCACAAGGTGAGAAAATTCTGCTTGTTATATTCCTTGCTGTTATTACGCCGTCAGCATCAACTATTACACAGATGTGCCAGGTATACGGCGGGAATTCAAAATATAGTAGTGCAATTAATGTTATGACAACGTTACTTGCGATTGTGACGATGCCGATTATGGTATTACTATATGAGAAAATTATTTGATTTCATATTTTGAACACATTTCAGAGATATTTCAAACACATTTTTTGGTACTTTAAATTGTCGCTGTGGCGTACGCTGCTGTATGCTTAGATCAATCTGTCTTTTATATCAGCAAAATTAATCTCTAGTTTTCCATCATAAATCATAACAGGGATAATATCATCAAATGTAAACATCTGGGGATAATCTTCTCCTTCGAAGAAATAGCACAGTACAGTTTCACGCTTCGGATCTACGATCCAGTATTCACGGACACCGGCGTTCTGGTATTTGGAAACTTTCTTTATGTAATCGCGGCTGCGACTGGAAGGAGACACGATCTCAATACAAAAGTCCGGCGCGCCATAGACACCTTTTTCGACAAGCCGGTCGAGCTGGCAGATTACGGAAATGTCCGGCTGGATCATTGTGCGGTTGTCACAGTCGAGCTGCACATCAAGCGGGGCAGGAAGGACTTTACATGTACCTTTGTTATTGCGGATATATAGCTTAAGCTCGAAAAGCAGTTCACTGATCAGTTCCTGGTGTACAGAGCGAGGTGTTTCCAGAAAGATCAGATGCCCGTCGATGAGTTCAGTACGAACATCGTCCGGGAGGGCATAGTAGTCGTCCAGAGTATATTCGCCCTGTTTCTTATCGGAAGAAAAAGTATAGGCTACAACGGCCTCTCTGATTCCATCGATACCGGAATCGATATCTCTAAAAAGGACATCATTCAGTGCCTTCAGTGTTGCATAGCGTGGAGATTTAGTCTCGCCATTCAGAATCTTGTTGATGGTACCTATCGGTATGCCGGAAAGTCTGGAAAGCTGTTCTGTTGTAATGCCAAGTTCGTTTTTTCTTTCTTTGAATTCTTCCCCTAATGACTTCATAACAGCGCCTCCTTGAAATGTTTTGTTAGAATTAGTATATCTATAAAACGGGTGAAAGTCAATGGTAAATATCCGAAAATTAAAAAAT
>OLPW01001712.1_pt1 | contig 21592 bp, 17 predicted proteins | sample 1672161 | NCBI WGS metagenome assembly OLPW01 (sample SAMEA3136654, study PRJEB25190) | human gut metagenome
AAATAATTTCCATTTCTTCCATAATTTACCAGTAATTTACGCAATTTATCTGAGCGCCTGCAAAGCGTAATTCTTGTGTAACGCAGCATTTATGCAATTCAAATCGAGATTTTCAAAAAATACAACAACTTAGCTGGAAAAATTTTCCAGTCAAAATCTAAAAGTCATTATGTAAACTATCTGGCCCGAAATGCGCCCCAAATCCCGTTCATAATTCGGTTACAATTTATTCGGCGAAAGTGTTGTCTGTGTTTTTGTGCGTAAAAGGAGCTTCGCCGCCCCGGCGGCGCGGAGGCTTACGCGGCCGCTTGCCCCAGTCACGGTAGGGGCGTTTTCTTCTCCCGGGCGGGCGATTATCAAATCGCGCCAAAGCCGCCCGGAGGGCGGCTTTGGGAGGTGTATGGGAGCCTTGCTATTCCCAAAGGAAAACCCCAACAGCCGCACTAAAAGCGCGGCTGTTTGGGGTTACCATAACAAATATTATTGTTAACTTATCGCCAGGTCTGACTGTAAAAGTACAGGGCCAGCATTCCGGGTCCCACATGGGCGCCGGTGACGGGCTCGTGACAGACGGAGAGTATCTCGCCGGTGCAGCCGGCCTGCCGCAGGGCGGTGGCCAGGTGCAGCGCCTCCGCCGGGGCGGCGGCGTGAGAGATACCCACCGGCGCGGACTTATCCTCCACCATTTCTTCATACAGCTGGATCAGCGTATCCATGGCCTTTTTACGGCCGCGCTCCTTGCTGAGCACCACGATCTTGCCCTCCGGATCACCCTGTAGGATGGGCTTGATCTGCAGCAGTGTGCCGGCAAAGGCCGCGGCGCCGGACAGCCGGCCGCCCTTGCGAAGGAATTTCAGATCGTCCACCATGAAGTGCTGGCGCATCTTGCCGATAAGCTGGTTGGCGCGGGCCACGATCGTCTCCATATCTGCGCCCTTCTGCGCCATATCGGCGGCTTCCAGCACGATGAGCCCCTCGCCCAGGGAAGCGCCGCGGCTATCCAGCACGCGTATGTCACGGTCGGGGTAGCGCTCGCGCAGCTCCTGCGCCACCACGCTGACGCCCCAGCAGGTGCCGCTGACACCGCCGGACAGCCCCACATACAGCACATCATCGCCCTGGGCCAGCACAGGCTCCATGGCATCGCGGGCGGCCAGAGGCGTGATCATAGAGGTCTTCACCTCCGCACCCTTACGCATAGCCTCGTAAAAGGCGTGGCCGTCAAAGGGCTTGGATATGTCCACCGGCTCACCGTCAATGGTATAGGTCAGACACAGCTCCGTGATGGCGTACTGCGCCCGCAGCTCCGGCGGCAGATTGGCCGCGTTGTCAGTCATTACTTTGATCATAATGCGTCTCCTTTGAGGATAGATACGTATATTACAGCCGTGCGCGCACCCAGTCGGCCAGCGTGTCGAACAGGCAGCGATAGCCGGACATGGTCAGATGGATGCCGTCGGCGGCGATAAGACCGGACAGATCGCGCTGGGGCAGGAACTGCCGCCGCACGTCGATAAGGGGCACGTCCTCGGCAAAGGCCAGTGCCGCCACCGCGTCGGAGTACAGCTCCTGGTGGCGGTAAATGCGTCCCACATCTCCCAGCCAGCGCAGCACGCTGCCGCCGTCCGTCTTTTGGGAGATAAATCGGAAATACCGCTGTCCGTCAATGGGCGGCAGCGTCATCAGCACCGGCTGCACGCCGGCGGACTTCAGCGCCGTGACGGCGCAGTGCAGCTTCTCCGTAAACTCCGGCAGGGTCGTGCGGGGCAGGTGGTCCTGCTCCGGCGCGGCGGCGACGGCCTCCCAGTCGAAGTCGCTGTCGTTGCCGCCGTAAGCCACCAGCGCCCAGCGGGCATCCATGCCCCGCTGCACATCGTGCTCCACCAACGCCAGGCCCTTGGTCACTGTGGCGCCCATCTTGGCGCGGTTCACCACCTCCAGCCGGTCGCTGGGATACTGGGCCATCACCTCCGGCAGATGGAAGTGGTAGCGCATATCCGCGTCGGGCATGGTGGCCTTCAGCAGAGAATCACCGTAGATAAAAGCGCGTTCCATAGGACTGCCTCCCCATGTGGTTTTTATCTAATATAGCATATTAGCACACGCGCGTCAATAGATTTTTCTGCTGGATTTCTTGCATGATGTGCCCGTATGTGGTATACTATACAGTAAATCGGATACAGGGGTGTCGCTATGGAATATGACAAGGAATTGATCGCCCACAAGCTGCAGCGGTGGGACAAGTTCATCACGGATTATCATCTGCCGGACTGGGAGACGATACCGGATTTCGGCCTGTATATGGACCAGGTCATCGTACTGCTGGAGCAGTATCTCAGCTTTATTCCCGCGCCGGTGGGCGGCAAGGAGCGCTTTGTCACGTCCTCCACCATCAACAACTACGTTCGGCTGAAGATCATGCCCGCGCCAGAGAAGCGGAAATACCACCGCATCCACATTGCGTACCTCATCATGATCCTGACCATGAAGCAGAGCCTGAGCATCAGCGATGTGCAGAAGATCCTGCCCGCTGACAGCAACGAGACGGACGTCCGCGCGGTGTATGAGGATTACTCGCTGAAATTCCGCCGGGTGGGGCTGTTTTTCAACCAGCAGGTGCAGTCCGGGTCGGAGGGCATCCGCAGCGCCAACGAACAGAACGGCAATAACGCCGTGGAGCTGCTGGTCATCGAAAGTGCGCTGATCGCCGGGTTCTCCAAGATATTGGCAGAGAAGCTGATACGCCTGTGCGGCGCAGATGCCGAGGATGTGCTGGCCGCGGAGCAGACACCGCCCCAGCCGTGATCAACAGGGCTATTGTATAGCATTTCCGAGGGAAATATGTGAACGAACTATAAAATCCGTGGCCGAAAGGCCACGGATTTTCTTATGGCGCGGCGCATATACTCCCGCGAGGTGATCGTATGAAAAAGCTCCTGCCGTATGTGCTGGCATTCCACGCCGCCCTGGCCGCGGCGATCCTGCTCTGGGCGCTGCAGGAAAAGTTCCCCGGCCCGCTGACCAACACGCTCTCCCCCGTATGGAACAGCCCATGGGAGATGGGCAAAGCCGCGTTCTTTCCCCTGCTGGCGGCGGCACCGACGCTGTGGGTGCTGCAAAAGGGCGGCAGCCGGGGCGGACTGTGCCTGATGGCCCTGTCCGGCGCGGCGCTGGCCCTGGCGCTGGCCTGGACGCCGCTGGCGCCGGCGGCGGTGGCCGTGCTGGCTATCACGGCGGCGCTGGCCCTGTACGCCGCCCTGTGGCGGCGCGTCTCCGGTGACGCGCTGCCCTGGTACCTGCTGACTGCCGCCCTGAGTGTGGCCTATATCCTGCTGACCATTTTGCCCCCCGCCGGCGGCATATTTACCCCGTGTACCGTGGCGACCGGCGGCACCATCCCGTTTTGAGGACCCAAAACCCTCCCCCTTGGAGTACGGCCCGTTTCCCTCGTAGGGGCCGATGCCCACATCCGCCTGTATGCAGGGGTTCCCGCTGAACACCCGTAGGGGCCGGCGCCCACAATGCAGAGGTTCCCACTGAACACCCGTAGGGGCCGGCGTCCCCGACGGCCCAAAAAAGGCACCCCGTAGGGGTGCCTTTTTGTTGTATCCCGAAAACCACTCGCTGGGCGAGTGGTTCAAAAGAGGCTGCTGCCGATGAGGGAAAATAAAACTCCCTCTGTTATAGTAGAGATGTGGTCTGGCAACTGCAAACTACAAAACAAAGGGAGGCCATTCAAGAATGAAGTGGCAGAAACAGTTTAGCAAGTTGTGTGATAGAAGTAAAGATTGCTGTTGAGATAATTAGGCAGAAGAAAAGCATAAGTGTTAGGGATGACGGCTATATAAGAATGAAAAGGTGCCGGACTTATACCGGTGTGGGTAGGATAGCCTATGCAAATGGCAAGTCGTACTAACGCCGCATGAGGCGTGGCTGGTAACATAGGGCTTCGCCCGCATAAGAAATACCCCCGGCTAGGCCGGGGGATATTTATTTTGTCCGCGCCGACAGGCGCGGGCTGATTAAGCGCAAAAAAAGAAAGGCCCCGTAGGAAAGCAGCATTTACTATCCCTCCCGCGGCAGCGGGAGGGATAATTAAAGGCAAAAAAAGAAGCACCCGGTAGGGTGCTTCTCTTTTTTGCGTTTAATTAGAACTCCTTTTTCTTGCCGATGACGACGGCGGAGCCGGCGACGGAGGTCAGAGCCATACCGACGTACATAGCGATACCAGCGTCAAAGGTCTTGGGGGACTTGTTGGTGTCGGTGGAAGGAGTGGTCTTGGTGTCAACGACAGCGTACAGACCCACGGCAACCTGCTCGTAGTCATTGGTGCCGCACTCAGCAACGGTCTTGTACAGCTTAGCAGTAGCGCCGCAAGTGGAGCACTTGGCGGTCATAGCATTGCGATCAACAACCCAAACGTGCTGCACGACCTTCTCGGACAGCTTGCCCAACTCGTCAACAGCAACCAGCTTGCCATCGACCAGCAGGTTCTTCGCGCTACCTTCGACGAACAGGATGACGTTGTCATCTTTGTCAACGGCAGTGTAGAACTTGGTATCTTCGTCATACTTGGTGTTGTCCAGCTTGAACTGGCCGCAGGTCTTGCCAAAGTTGGTGTAAGCCTTGCCGTCGCCAACATAGGTGACATCGGTAACAGCCTTGACATACATAGCGACCTTGGAACTATCGTGATATTTTACGATATAGTCGGCATCAGCAGCATCGCACTCGATCAGCTTAGCATTCTGCAGACTGGCATTCGTGGTCGTGTCGCAAGTGTAGTAAGCAACAGCCTTGGGAGCCTTCGTGACGGCCTTCGTGTAGGTCAGGGTTTCATCCGCAGGCAGACCGGTGCTGACACCAGTCTTGGCGTCGTAGAAATCGTAGGTCTGCACCGCAGCGAACGCGGTGGTGCACAGTGCCAGAGCCATGACCATGGCCAGCACAGTTGCAATGATCTTCTTCATGTTTGTTTCCTCCATAAAAATTTGTTTGTGTCGGACTTGACCTCGCCACTCTCGCCAGCGGTTTACAACGTAAACATCATTATGTTGTAAAAATTTTTACGGCGCATTTCTTCCATAATTTACCAAAACCGAAATACGCTCCCCACCCCTGCGGGGGGCGGGGAGCGTTCAGCTTTCCGGAAATCTCCCGGTTTTCCTCACCAATTTCGTGTCCGGCAGGGCAACCACATTTCTCGCCTGTCCCGTTCGCGATTTGTTTACAATTTATTTCGCTAAAGAGAATTCCTGCATTCTGACGTAAAGTGCCTTCACTTGTTTTTACCCCCGGCGCCCATATCTTGTGCGTACGCTCCGTCGGGGGGACAGGCCATCCCGGCGCGGAGGAAGCTCACTTCCACATTTTTGCCCAGTATTTTCCAAAAAACGCTTACAAAACAGCGCGCAGGCCTTATAATACACCTATTATACATATTGGAGGCCCGCCATGACCATCACAACCGACCAGCTGACGCAGTTTCGCGCCCTGCTGAAAAACGAGGAGAAATCCGCCGCCACCCTGAACAAATACCTCCGCGACATCCAGCGCTTCGCCCTGTGGTTGGGCGACACGCCGCTGGAGCGCGACGCCATGCTGGACTACAAGGCCGACCTTATGCGCCACTACGCCGCCGGCAGCGTCAACTCCATCCTGGCCGCGCTGAACCGTTTTCTCCGTATGATCGCCCGCGAGGACTGCCGCGTTCACCGCCTGCGGATCCAGTACCAGGCGTACAGCCCCGAGGAACGCGAGATCACCGCTCAGGAGTACGCCGATCTGGTCCGTACCGCCCGGGAGACGGGCCGCGCCCGCCTGGCGCTGGTGCTGCAGACCATCTGCGCCACCGGCATCCGCGTCAGCGAGCTGCCCGCCATCACCGCCGAGGCTGCCCGCCGCGGCGTAGCCGTGGTGCGGTGCAAGGGCAAATCCCGCCGCGTGCTCATCCCCACCCGCCTGCAAAAGAAGCTTCTGCGCTATATGAAGCAGCACCGCATCGCCTTCGGCCCGGTGTTCGTCACCCGCAGCGGCGCACCCCTGGACCGCAGCAACATCTGGCGCGAGATGAAGGCCCTGTGCCGCGCCGCCGGCGTCTCCGACAAAAAAGTGTTTCCCCACAACTTCCGCCACCTGTTCGCCCGCACGTTCTACCGGCTGAACAAGGACCTGGCCAAGCTGGCCGACCTGCTGGGCCACAGCAGCATCAACACCACCCGTATCTACATCCGCACCACCAGCGCCGAGCACCGCCGCTGTCTCGAGCGTATGCGCCTGGTGCTGTAAACCGCGCCTCCCGCCCTTATTGTCCCCCTTGGCGGAAAAGATGCACCTTGACAACTGAATTTGACAAAAAATCGCCCACCATATATAATACAGCACAAGGACGCTGCATACATAGGCGGGCGGTTAGTCACGACCCCGAAAGGGGGTGACGCAATGTTTTTTGTGTTTACGTTCCATATTCTGGGCCACTCGGTCTCGATACGGATACAGAAACTCAAAAGCAAAAACCGCCACCCTGCACGGTGACGGTTTTTGTGAGCCATAGCGCTCTATAAAATTCCCAAACCCAAGGGGTCAACCGCCTGTCGCGGCGTCCCCTTTTCATCTCCTATTATAACCCCTCTCCGCGATTTGTCAAGCGCCGCAAAACAACCCCAACCCCTTTACATTCTGCAAAACCATGCACACGTCCGCAAAACGCGCACAAATTGTGAACAAATGTCCGCCTTGCGCGCTTTCGCGTCTCAAAGTTTTCCCATTTTTTCCCAGCGTATTTGTGCTGTAACATACATACACGCCAGCGAAATACCGAATATCGCATACAAAGCGCATTTTTTCGTGTTTTACACACCCCCGGACGCCGAACCAGAACGGTCATAAAAGTTCCGAAAATGTGCTGTTTTTCATGGAAATCGCAACGTTTCGGAAAATGTAAATCTTTTTTAATAATTTTTTACGAGTTTTTTTGCAAATCCCCGGCCAAAACGCCTTGATTTATCTGCGGGATGTGGTATACTTACAACCGTGAAAGGCGAAGCCGAGTTGTTCGGGCCTGCGGTCTACAACATAATGATGTTTACGTTGTAAACGGTGGTCCGAGTGACAAAGCCGAACCGGACACAAACAAATTTTTATGGAGGAAACAAACATGAAGAAGATCATTGCAACTGTGCTGGCCATGGTCATGGCTCTGGCACTGTGCACCACCGCTTTCGCGGCGGAGCAGAAGTACGACGTCTTCGGCAAGAATAGTTCTGCTGAAGTAGCCACAGAGGTCACTCTGACCTATGAGAAGGCTGACAAGGATGCCAATCAGATTGCCTATTACACCCTGACTAAGATGATCGCGGGTGAGAACGAAGGCACTACTGTCAACCAGTTTGAAGGCAAGTATTTCGTGAAAGCTGACAAGGCCGCTGACGCCACTTATGTTCTGAAGTATGCTGGCAAGACCACTGTCGCTATGTATCTGACTGAGGTTGTTAGCGTTATCTACAATGGCGAGGGTACTGCTTACACCAATCTGGGCACCAAGTGCGGCCAGTTTGACTACAAGGCTGCTAACTACACCAAGACTGATAAGTTCTTCACCGCTGTTGATGAGGCGGACGATGAGACCTATCTGTTTGTGAAGGTTGCTACTGATGATATTGACGATAATACCGAGTATCTGATGGTCAACGGTGTCATGACCGCTGTTGAGCGTGTTGACGATGAGAAGACCCTCGATGAACTGCTGGTTCCTCACACTTGGGTTGTGGACCTGGAGAAGCTGACTGCTAAGTGCTCTGCATGCGGCGCTACTGGTAAGGCTTATGAGTACTACACTGAGGTTCCCTCCGGTGCTACCGCTGAGTTGGCCGCTGGTGTGTGGGTTGTCGCTGACAAGACCGCTGACACCAAGCCCGCTGATGGCACTTCCAGCCCCAAGACCTTTGACGCTGGTATCGCTATGTACGTCGGTATGGCTCTGACCTCCGTCGCCGGTTCCGCCGTCGTCATCGGCAAGAAAAAGGAGTTCTAATTAAACGCAAAAAGAGAAGCACCCTACCGGGTGCTTCTTTTTTTGCGCTTAATTATCCCACCCCCTGGCGGGGGTGGGGTGAATAAAGATTGCTTGCCCGCTGGGGCTTTCTTTTTTACGCTTGATTATCCCTGGCCTAACGGCCGGGGATAGATAATATCTCACCCCTGACGGGGTGAGATAAATATATAACCCTCCCGCTGCCGCGGGAGGAATAGTAAAGATTGCTTTCCTACGGGGCCTTTCTTTTTTTGTGGCACCTCATCCGTCACGGCTAAAAACTTTTGCGAAAAAAGAGGATTTGAGGAAGTTTTTTGGTATAGTATATTGTCAGGTTTATTTTGCACCGCGGTTCGGCGGGGGAAAGGAGGGCTTTTCGTGCATTTCAGCGACCAGTTTCTGGACGAAGTGGTGGCGCGGAACGACATCGCGGACGTGGTATCCGGCTACGTGACGCTGACGCGCAAGGGCGGCAACCTGTTCGGCCTGTGCCCCTTCCACAACGAGAAAACGCCCTCATTTTCCGTAGCGCCGGACAAGCAGATCTACCACTGCTTCGGCTGCAAAAAGGGCGGCGGCGTCATCAATTTTATTATGGAGATCGAGGGCCTGTCGTTCCCGGAGGCGGTGGAGTTCCTGGCCAAGCGGGCCAACATCCCGCTGCCGGCGGAGGACGAGGCCCGCAGCAACGCCGACCGGCTGCGGCGGCGGGTGCTGGAGCTGAACCGCGCGGCGGCGCGGTGGTACTACGACCAGCTGCAGCTTCCCCAGGGGGCGGCGGTGCAGGCGTATCTGGACAAGCGGCAGATACGGCGCGGCATCGCGGTGCGTTTCGGCATGGGCGCTTCGTTGGACCAGTGGGACGCGCTGCTCCGCGCCATGACAGACAAGGGCTTCACCAAGCAGGAGCTGCTTGCCTCCGGGCTGGTGGTCAACGGGAAAAACGGCGGGCTGTACGATAAGTTCCGCAACCGGCTGATGCTGCCGGTCATCGACGTGCGGGGCGACGTGGTGGGCTTCGGCAGCCGCGTGATCGACAAGTCGGAGCCGAAATACATGAACACCACCGAAACGGTGGCGTACAGTAAGCGCCGGGTGCTCTACGGCCTGAACCTGGCCAAAAAGACCAAGCGGCCCAACATGATCCTGTGCGAGGGCAACCTGGACGTGGTGACGCTGCACCAGGCGGGCTTCGACAACGCGGTGGCCTGCATGGGCACGGCGCTGACCCAGGAGCAGATACGTCTGCTGAGCCGCTTCACCAGGGAGCTGGTGCTGTGCTACGACAACGATGGCGCGGGCCAGATGGCCACGGACCGGGCGCTGGAGCTGCTGCAGAACAGCGAGTTCACCGTGAAGGTCCTGCGTCTGCCGCAGCGATTGGTGGATGGACATTATGTAAAGCAGGATGCCGACGACTTTATCAAATACCAGGGTAGGGACGCGTTTGAGCAGCTGCTTTCCGGAAGCGCAAACGGCATTGAATTCACGATGTCTGAGATCGCGTCCAAGTATGACCTGAAGGACGACAAGGGTCGCATCGCCTACGCGGGGGAGATTGCTGAAACATTATGTAAACTAAATGACCCCGTGGAACGGGAGGTATATACCACCCGGGCCGCCGAGGCGGCGTCCCTGCCGGTAGAGGCCATGCGGATGGAGGTCCAGCGGGCCGCCAAGCGGGTGCAGGCCAAGGCACGGAAGGCGCAGGAGCGTCAGGAGATGAACCCGATATCGGCCCTGCAGCCCGCAGACCGCAGCATCCGTTATCAGAATGTACGCAGCGCGCTGGCGGAGGAGGGCGTTATCCGTCTGCTGATGCAGGACGAGAGCCTGTTCCCGCCGGAAATGCCGGTGCAGCCGGAGGAATTTTCCTCACCGCTGCTGGGGCGCATCTACGGTGAGCTGTGGCAGCGGCGGGGGCACGCGAGCATGGCGGCGCTGGCCGCGGTGCTGACGCCGGAGGAGATGAACCACCTGACGGCGCTGCTGCAAAAACCGGAATCCGCAGCCAACGCGCCGCAGGCGCTGGCGGATTACATACGCATCATTCGGGAAGAACACACCAAGCGCACCGGCGGCACGGATCCGCTGGCGGCGGCGATGGAGACGTATAAAGATAAAAAAGGTTACGGAGGAAAGCGAACATGACCGAAGAAAAGTACACCGCGGAGCAGTTGGAGCAGATGGCGGACCAGCTTTTGCAGGAGGCCGCGCCGGCGCAGGACAAGCCCGCCAAGGGCGGCCTGGACGAAAAGACCATCGCGTCCCTGCCGGCGGCCGCGCTGCTGAACGGCAACGAGAAGCTGCGCGACCTGTTTACCAAGGGTAAGAAGAAGGGCAAGCTGGATGCCGGTGAGTTGTCCGACGTGCTGGACGAGCTGGACCTGGAGAGCGAGCAGATGGACTCCATCTACGACTCTCTGGAGCAGTTGGGCATCGAGGTAGGCAGCGAGGATTTCCTGGCCGACCTGCCCGATGAGGATGGCGAGCCCGCTATGGATGAGATCGCCGAGATCGAGGAGGAGGAGCTGGTCGACCCCAACACGCTGGTGGACAGCTTCAACATCGACGATCCCGTGCGTATGTACCTGAAGGAGATCGGCAAGGTGCCCCTGCTGACTGCCGATCAGGAGGTGGAGCTGGCCACCGTTATGTCCGCCGGCCGCGAGGCCGAGGCGCGTGTGGCGCAGGCCGAGTCGGACGGCGAGACCATCCCTGAGGCGGAGATGGCCGAGCTGAAAAAGCAGATCAAGGCCGGCGAGAAGGCCAAGCAGCAGCTGGCCGAGGCCAATCTGCGTCTGGTGGTGTCCATCGCCAAGCGCTATGTGGGCCGCGGTATGCTGTTCCTGGACCTGATCCAGGAGGGCAATCTGGGCCTGATCAAGGCCGTGGAGAAGTTCGACTACACCAAGGGCTATAAGTTCTCCACCTACGCTACATGGTGGATCCGTCAGGCCATCACCCGCGCCATCGCCGATCAGGCGCGTACCATCCGCATCCCCGTCCACATGGTGGAGACCATCAACAAGGTCATCCGTGTGTCCCGCCAGCTGCTGCAGGAGTTGGGCCACGACCCCAGCCCCGAGGAGATCAGCGCCGAGATGAATATGCCCGTGGACAAGGTCCGCGAGATATTGAAGATCGCCCAGGAGCCCGTGTCGTTGGAGACGCCCATCGGCGAGGAGGAGGACAGCCATCTGGGCGACTTCATCCCCGACGAGGCCGCGTCCGAGCCCAGCGAGGCCGCCAGCTTCACACTGCTGAAGGAGCAGCTGGTGGACGTGTTGGGTACCCTGACGCCCCGGGAGGAGAAGGTGCTGAAGCTGCGCTTCGGTATCGAGGACGGCCGTACCCGCACGCTGGAAGAGGTAGGCAAGGAGTTCAACGTCACCCGTGAGCGTATCCGCCAGATCGAGGCCAAAGCCCTGCGTAAGCTGCGGCATCCCTCCCGCAGCAAGAAGCTCAAGGACTTCCTGAACTGAGGCGGACCATGAAGCGGGTAGTTCTGGCGCTGCTGGCGGTGCTGCTGCTGGCGCCGTCCCTGGCCTGGGGCGACGACAGCCGGCGCTATGAATTCCGCCTTGCCGCCAACGGAGAGGCGACGTACCATGCCGCCGCCGGCGATACCGTTACGGTATCGCTTACCCTGTGCCGGACCACCGGCACAGGGCCGATGTTCGCCATGCAGGACGAGATATGCTTCGATCCTGCCTTCTTCGCCTATCAGCCTGATGGCACCCTGCTCCGCGAGGGCGTCAAGACGACGCTGGTCACGCTGCGTGATGGCCGTCAGGCGGTCTACATGAATTGCGTAGACTTTGGCGGCGGCGCGGACTGGGCGGATGAGACGGTCGTCGGCTCCTTTCAGCTGAAGGTCCTGGCCGACGGCGGTGCGTCCGCCATAACCGGCAGCCATTACCTGGTGTCCACCGAGGACGGCATGGGCCGCTATGCCGCCGCTGCCCGGGACGTCACGGTGGTGGTGTCAGACCAGTGCCGCGTGACCTTCCAAAGTAACGGCGGCAGCGGCGTAGCGCCGACGGAGGTGCTCCGTGGAACGCCCCTGGCGCCGCCGCAGGCGCCTACCCGCTCGGGCTATCGCTTCACCGGCTGGTACAGTGACTACGACCTGACCCGCCCCTGGGATTTCAATGCGCCGGTCACGGCGGATATGACATTGTATGCCGCCTGGCAGCCTCTGCCGGCCGCCGCGCCCTCCGCCGGTCCGTGGGCATGGCTTATTGTTGGTGCTTCCATTTCGGCACTGACCGTTTTAGCCCTCCGCCGACGCCGCCGCAGTTAGATCGCAAAAAGGCAAAACAAAACCGCCCGGACGGGCGGTTTTATTTTGCCCTGCGCGGGTCAGGGCCGTTCACCGACAGCGCGCCCCGGCGCGCTGCCTGCAAAACAGGCGAAAAATTCAGCGTTTCAGGGGGAAGCCGTTGCAATACGGTATTAAGATGCTATAATAAGGCTGGTATGATAGGAACGGAGGTCTCAGCCATGATCGAGAAGGAAGCCTTTATCGCGGCACTGCTGCCGATCTGCGACACCGTATGTGAATATGACAGGACCCGGGGAAAGCTGCGGGTCCGGAAAACCGACCTGGCCAGTGGGCTGGAGGATAAATGGTACACCGTAGAGGAGCTGCGTGACATCTTTCGGGATAACGGCGGTGTGTCGGCGGAAAAAAGCGTGTGGATGCGCTATCTCAGCAGCGAAAACCTGCGGAGCTTTTTCTACGAAAAGGAGCGAAACGAGAGCTTTCGCCTGCGGTTCCGTCAGGGCGGTGTGGGCTGCCGGCAGTATGACGTCCGCATCGACCGGATCAGCGACTATGTGCTGGTCATCTCCGGGCGGGACACCCAGGAGCAGGAGATAGACGCGCTGACCGGCGCGCTGAGCCGCAACCATTACCAGCGGGATATGAGCAATGAGATATACCGCGGCGGTGTAGCGCTCATCGATATGGACGATCTGAAGCTGTATAACGACATAAATGGCCATCAGGTGGGCGACAACGCGCTGCGGGTGCTGGCGGATACCATCTATGAGGTAGTAGGCTGCAGCGGCTCGCTGGTGCGCTACGGCGGCGATGAGTTTTTGCTGCTGCTGCCGGGCGTGGAGCAGGCGGCCTTTACCACCGTGCTGGGAGACATTCAGCGGCGGCTGCGGACAGTGAGCATACCGGGCTGCGAGGGCGGCCAGCATATCACCATCAGCGTGGGCTGCGTCATGGCGCAGCAGGAGACGATCGCCCAGGCGGTGCAGCGGGCGGACCGGCTGATGTACCGGGCCAAGCGGAGAAAGAACGCCGTGGTCACCGAGGATACCCCCGTGGAGGGGGAGGAGATCAAGCCGCATATTCTTGTGGTGGACGATGCGGCTATGAACCGCGCGATACTGCGGGAGATGCTGGCGGAGGATTTCAACGTGCTGGAGGCGGAGGACGGCCGGGAGTGTATGGCGCAGCTGGAGACCTACGGCGCGGATATCTCACTGGTGCTGTTGGACATGATCATGCCGGAGATGGACGGCCTGCAGGTGTTGGAGGAGATGAATAAGCGGGGGTTTATCGAGGATATCCCGGTCATTATCATCACGGCGGACGGGTCAGAAGAAAAGGTGCGGCAGGCCTATGACATGGGCGTGTCGGACTACATAGAACGGCCCTTTGATATCCGTATCGTGCGGCAGCGGGTGATGAACACCGTGAAGCTGTATGCGCGGCAGCGGCGGCTGGCAGCGGTGATGATGCAGCAGCTGCGGCGGCAGGAGCATATGATGGGTATCGTGGCGGATATCCTGTCGCGGGTGATGGGCTACCGCAACGGCGAGGGCGCGGACCACGGGCGGCACGTGGAGCAGATCACGCAGCGGCTGCTGCAGAGAATGCTGAAACGCACGGATAAATACGGCCTGACCCTGCAGGACTGCCGGCGGGCCGCCGCCGCGGCTATGTTCCACGACATCGGAAAGATGGGCGTGCCGGATGCCCTGCTGCGAAAGCCTGGCCCCCTGACGCCGGAGGAGTTTGACGAGATCAAGAAGCATACCCTGATCGGCGAGGAACTGATGCGGGGCATGAAGGAGATGGAAAGCGAGCCGTTGGTGGAGGCTGCGGCGGAGATCTGCCGCTGGCATCACGAGCGGGTGGACGGCAGCGGCTATCCCGACGGGCTGAAGGGCAACGAGATACCGATGACCGTGCAGGCGGTGGGCCTGGCGGACGCCTATGACGCGCTGGTGAGCCAGCGGGTGTACAAGCCGGCGTATACCCATGCGGAGGCGTTGGCTATGATACGGGGCGGCGAGTGCGGCGCGTTCGATCCGCTGCTGGTGGACTGCCTGGAGGACATACAGAGTGCGTTGTGCCGTGAGGTATACGGCATGAGAGGTAAGGAATGAGCAGGACAAAGAGATTGCTGGCGGTGCTGCTGGCGCTGTGCGGCGCGTTGCTGTGCGGCTGCGGACAGCGGGAGACGGAAACGGAAGAACTGCCGGTGCTGGTCATTGGCAGCGACAACTATGAGCCGTATTTCTATCTGGATGAGAATGGCGCCTATGCGGGTATCGACGTGGAGATCGCCACCGCCGCCTGCGAGAGATTGGGCTGGACGGCGAGCTTCCAAAAAATCAACTGGCAGGAGAAGGACGCCCTACTGGAGCGAGGCGACGTGGACTGCCTCTGGGGCAGCTTCTCCATGAACGGCAGAGAGGACTGCTACCGCTGGGCAGGGCCGTATATGTACAGCCGTCAGGTGGTCATAGTGCAGGCGTCCAGCGATATTTACGGTCTTGGCGACCTGAACGGCAAGCGCATCGCCGTGCAGACCTCCTCCAAGCCGGAGGAGCTGTTTCTGAAGCATCAGGTGCCCGGCGTGGAGCAGGTGGACAGCGTGTACTGCTTCGCCGACACGGTGGACGTGTTCGCTGCGCTGGACAAAAGCTATGTGGACGCCTGCGCCGGACACGAGACGGCGTACCTCACCTTCATCGCCGGGCGCGCCGGGGAATACCGGGTGCTGGAGCCGGGGCTGCTGCGGGCAGGGCTGGGCGCGGCGTTCTATAAGGACGACGGCAGCGGCAGAGCGGAGGCTCTGAACGAAATGCTGCACGAGCTGGTGGCGGACGGCACCGTGGCCGCCATTCTGGAGAGCTACGGCGTGGACGCACAGGCGGCTTTAGCGGGGTTGATCCATGGGCAATAAGTTTTCCAACAAATATATCTGGGTGCTCATGCTGGTGCTGGGCGTCTTTGTGATGGCGGTCACGGCTCTCATCGGCGGCAACAGCAGCATCCGCAACGCCCAGCAGACCGCCCAGCGGACGCTGCAATATCTGCAAAACCAGTGCATCAGCTACCGCGACATCGTCGCCGCCGACCGGCTAAAGAGCCTCGTGCGGCTGACGGAGCAGGCGCAGGAGGTGGCGGAGCGCGAGGGTATGGTGGGGCAGAACCGCTCCAACGGGGAGCTGGCGCGGTACGCCCAGCGTCAGCGCGTAACCTGCGTGCTGGTGCTGGACAAGGATCTGGAGATCGAGTTCAGCTCCGGTGCGGACATGGACTGGAGCGATTACTACACCAATGAGGCGATCCGCTCCATCATGGACTACCCGGAGAAGATCTTCGCCCGCCGCCTGACCCGTGACGGCGCGGTATACGACATAGCAGCCGTGGCGCGCGTCGAAAATCCCGGCGTCGTCTTCTGCGTCCGCCTCCAGTCGAACACGATCATCGCCTCCTACCGTGCGTCCATCGAGAGCCTGCTGGCGGGCTACGAGACGCTGCTCAATGACAAGGTCTACACCTACATCACCGACGGCGAGCGCGTGGTGGGCAGCAGCGCGGCGGAGCAGTGGAACCTGCCGGTGGACGAGGTGCCCCTCATCCGTGCGCTGGAGTCTTCCCCCTCCCCGGGCAGCAAGCTGACCCAGCTCCGCACGGACGGCACGTTCTTCGGTGCACGGGAGCGATACCAGCAGTACAGCCTGTATGTGTTCCTCCCCAATGAATACGTGTTCATCCTGGGCAAGAACATGGTGATCTCCGCCTTCGGCGTCTACGCGCTGGCGGCGGTCTTGGCGACGCTGCTGGTGCTCCGCACCACGCAGGAGCGCAAGCGTCGCGAGATGGACTACCAGCACCGTCTGGAGGAGGAGGTGCGCCGCGCCAGCGCGGCGGACCAGGCCAAGACGCACTTCCTTCGCAGCATGAGCCACGACATACGCACACCCATCAACATCATCATGGGTATGCTGGAGATCATCGGGCGGAACCCGGAGGATGTGACGCTGGTGCAGTCCTGCCGGGAGAAGGCGCAGACCGCGGCACGCTATCTGCTGGCGTTGGTAAACGACGTGCTGACGCTGAATCGCCCGAAGCAGGAGGCGCTGGGAAAGACCCCCTATTGTTTGACAAGCGAGCTGCACGAGATGCTGGATATTTCGCGCGCCCAGGCGGAGAGCGCAGGCGTTGCGATGATGGTGATGGACCTGACGCTGGAGCATGAACGATTCACAGGCGACCCGCTGTATCTGCGGCAGATCTGCCAGAACATCATCGGCAACGCCATCAAATACAATCACCCCGGCGGATGGGTGCGCTGCAGCTTCCGCGAGTCCCGTTATGCGGACGGCGTGTGCCGGCTGGAATTTATATGCGAGGATAACGACGCAGGTATGAGCGAGACGTTCCAGCGCCATATGTTCGAGGCGTTTGCCCAGGAAAACAGCGATAGGGGCAGCCTTTCCGGCGGCGTGGGCCTGGGTCTGGCCGTGGTGAAAAAGCTGGTGGACGAAAGAGGCGGTACCATTCAGGTGGACAGTGCACTCGGACAGGGAACGCGCTTCCGCGTGGTGCTGCCCATGATGCCCAGTGAGGCCGAAGAACCGGAAGCCGCGCTTCCCGACGCGGCGGCCTCCATCGCCGGACGGCGCTTGCTGGTGGCAGAGGACAACGAGCTGAACCGGGAGATCGCGGTCTACCTGCTGCAGGAGGCCGGCGCCATGGTGGACCAGGCCGCCGACGGCAAGGAGGCGGTGGAGATGTTCGCCGCGTCGGCACCCGGTACCTACGACGCGGTGCTGATGGACGTGATGATGCCGGAGCTGGACGGCCTTTCCGCCACCCGCGCCATCCGCGGCATGGACAGGCCGGACGCGCAGCTGCCGATCATCGCCATGACCGCCAACCTGTTTGACGAGGACGTGGCGGCCTGCCTGGCAGCGGGCATGGACGCGCATATCCCCAAGCCGTTGGAGGCTGGGCAGATGATAAGAACGATCGCCGAGTGGCTGGAGAGGAAGAAACAATGAATTTAGAGAAGCTTTATCAAGAGACGGGCGGCGACATGGCGGACGCCGTGCGCCGGTTGGGCAGTATAGCTGCGGTGGAGCGTTTCCTGCGGATGTTCGCCGGAGACGATACCTTCGCCATGCTGGAGGCGGCCATGAGTGCCGGAGACGTCCAACGGGCGTTCCGCGCGGCGCACACGCTGAAGGGCCTGGCAGCCAACCTGGGGCTGGTGCAGCTGGGGCAGGCAGCTTCAGCCCTGACGGAGGCCCTGCGCGGCAGCGATATGCAGCGCGCGTCGGCGCTGTATCCGGAGACGGCCGCGGCATACCGTGAGGCGTGCGCGGCGATCGGAGATTTAGAGACGGACGCGTAGAAAACACGGATTTTTGCGAAAAAGACTTGACGAAACGGAACGAAAGTGATACACTTCAAATACAATAATGTTCTATTGGCAAATCGGCTGAAAGGCCGAGACGCAAAGCTACGGTGTCTAAACGGCATTTGACCGCATGATCGACCGGCTGCAAGTGGGATGCGCTTCCAAGGTGCATACATTGCAGCCGGTTTTTTATTTGCCCTGCCCGGCAGGGCCCATATTGCAGTACGGGTCGCGGAGGTCTAACCCCTACCTCGGCGGCATCGAAACCCCCATCTGTCACATGGCAGATGGGGGTTTCGGCGTTGCGGAAGCGGTGCTCACGGCAAAAAACACCCCCGGCACTGCCGGGGGTGTTCGCTTATGCCTTGCGGCCGTAGAGCGCGGTCATGCGGTCGATCCTGACAGAGAGCGCATCGCTCAGTTCGCCGGGCAGCAGCCGCCAGGTCCAGTTGCCGCCCTGGGTGCCGGGGATGTTCATGCGGTTTCCCTCGCCCAAGCCCAGATAGTCCTGCATCTGCGCCACGAACAGCTCCGCCACGCTGGACATACCGCCGCGGATAATACCCCAGTGGAAGCCCTCCTGCTCTGTCAGCGCCAGGTATTCCACCGCGTGGGCCACATCCTCCGGCGCGGCCTCCTGCCGCCACAGTGCCAGGGGGCTGTTGTCGTGGGTGCCGGTATAGCAGATGCAGTGCGGCGTATAGGCGTGGGGCAGATACCCGCTGGAATCCCGGGAGTCAAAGGCGAATTCCAGCACCTTCATACCGGGCCAGCCGGACTCGCGGAGCAGCTGCGCCACCTCCGGGGTGGGGTAGCCCAGATCCTCGGCGATGAACTCCAGCTGCGGGAACCAGCCGTTGAGCCGTTCGATCAGGTCCATGCCGGGACCGGCGATCCAGCGGCCGTTTTTGGCGGTGGGCTGACCGTAGGGCACGGCCCAGTAGTTGGCAAAGCCGCGGAAGTGGTCGATGCGGATCACATCATACAGCTTGCCGGCGCCGTCGATCCGGCGGATCCACCAGCCGAAGCCGTCGTCACGCATGGCGTCCCAGTCGTAGAGGGGGTTGCCCCACAGCTGGCCGTCGGCGGTAAAGTAATCCGGCGGGACACCGGCCACAGCCTTGGGCACCAGATCGTCGTCCAGCTGGAAGAACTGCGGCTCAGCCCAGACGTCGGCGGAGTCCATGGCCACATAGATGGGCAGATCGCCGATGATGCGGATGCCCTGCTGGTGGACGTAGTCGCGCAGAGCGGTCCACTGCCTGAAAAACAGAAATTGCAGATAGGTGAAGAACTGCACATCCTCCCGCAGAAGTGTGCGGTACTTGTCCAGCACGGCCTCGTTCTTACGAAGGCGAAGGTCGTCGTCGGGCCACTCCGTCCATGCCTTCATGCCGAAGTGCCGCTTGCAGGCCATGTACAGGGCGTAGTCCGGCAGCCACCGCGCATTGTCCTGCGCAAAGGCCGCTACGGCCTCCGCGTCCCGCTCCCAGCCCCGTTTGTAGGCCTTGTGCAGCAGGGTAAAGCGGCTCTCGTAGATCTTTCCGTAGTCCACATGGCGCGGGTCGCTGCCCCAGTCGGGGGCGGCGCACTCGGCGGCCGTCAGCAGTCCGTCAGCCGCCAGCATATCCGGGTCGATGTAGTAGGGGTTGCCGGCGTAGGCGGAAAAGCTCTGGTAGGGGGAGTCGCCATAGCTGGTGGGGCCCAGGGGGAGCATTTGCCAGTAGGACTGGCCGGCGTCTTTCAGGAAATCGGCGAAATCATAGGCCGCCTTGCCCAGGGTACCGATGCCATAGGGGGAGGGCAGGGAGGATACCGCCATTAAAATACCGCTGCTTCGTTTCATAACTCAACTTCTCTCTTGGATAGGATTTGACTTTCAGCCGGACGGTCCCGGCCAAAATATACGGGGGCGGGCGATCAGCCCGCCCCCGGCGTGTTGTAAGTTTAGCCCTTGACGGCGCCTGCCGCCACGCCCTTGATGATGTGCTTCTGGCAGCACAGGTAGAAGACGATGACCGGCAGGATGCTCAGCAGGATCAGCGCCATAGTGGCGCCCATGTCCACCTGTCCGTAGCTGCCCTTCAGGTGTTGGATGACGATGGGGATGGTCATATACTTGGTACGATCCAGCACCAGATACGGCAGCAGGAAGTCGTTCCACACCCACATGATCTCCAGCACGCCCACAGAGATGAAGGTGGGCTTCATCATGGGCAGCACCACCAGAAAGAAGGTGCGCAGCGGGCCGCAGCCATCGATCACAGCGGCTTCTTCGATCTCCAGCGGAATCGTCTTGACAAACCCGGAGAACATGAATACCGCCAGTCCCGCGCCGAAGCCCAGGTACACGATAGGTATTGTCCACGGTGTGTTCAATCCGATCTTGGCAAAAGCCATAGAGGTGAAGCTAAAGTAGGGAAGCTTGACCTGCTCGGCGGTACGGGACAGGGTAAACATCACCATCTGGAACGGCACTACCATGGAGAACACGCACAGGTAGTAGATGATCTTGCTGACCAGACTGCCCACGCGAGAGACGTACCACGCCGCCATAGACGTACACAGCAGGATCAGCGCCGAGGACGCGAGGGTGATAAACAGACTGTACAGCACCGCCTTGATAAACGGGTAGTTGCCAAAGGTCATGCCCTTGATGTAGTTTTGCAGCCCCACGAAGGAATTCTCGTTGGGGAGGGCGAAGGTCTCCGTGTTCACGGCGGCGTTGCTCTTGAAGGAGTTCATCAGTACGATGAGGATGGGCAGCACGTAGACGATGCAGATCACGACAAAGGCCACGGTCAGTGCCATCTTGCTGCGCTCATGCTTTTTCGCCAGATTTGTCTGCATTACTGCTGCACCTCCTTTTTGCGGGTGGACTGGAGCTGGATCAGGCCGATCACAGCCACAAGGATGAAGAACACCACGGCCTTGGCCTGCCCCACACCGCGGTTGTTGCCGCCGCCGGAGTAGAAGGCGCTGTAGATGTTCAGTGCCAGCATCTCCGTGGTCTTGATGACGCTGCCGTCCGGCTGCTGGAGGAAGGGACGGCCGCCTGTCAGGGCCAGGTTCTGATCAAACAGCTTGAAGCCGTTGGTCAGCGTCAGGAAAATGCAGATGGTGAAGGAGCTCATCATGTTGGGGATGGTGACCTTCCACAGCATCTGCCAGCTGTTGGCACCGTCGATACGGGCGGCCTCCAGCATATCCTCCGGAATGGATTGCAGACCGGCGATATAGATGATCATCATATAGCCCACCTGCTGCCAGCATATCAGGATGATAAGACCCCAGAAGCCGTATTTGCTCTCCAGCACCACGGAGGTGTTGTACTTCACCAGAATGCCGTCAAAGATCATGGACCAGATGTAGCCCAGCACGATGCCGCCGATGAGGTTGGGCATGAAGAACACCGTCCGGAACAGGTTGGAGCCCTTGATACCCTTGGTCAGGAAATAGGCCACCGCAAAGGCCAGCACATTGATGAACAGTACCGACACGAAGGCGAACAGCGCCGTATACCAGAAGGCGTGGACAAAGGTGCTGTCGGAGAAGGCCTTCACATAGTTGCTAAAGCCCACCCACGTCCACTGGCTGGTCAGCTTGAACTTACAGAAAGACAAAAACGCGCCTTTCAGAAACGGATACAAAAAACCGATGCAAAAGGCGGCGAAGGTGGGCAGCAGGAACAGCCACACCATCCGTTGAATGGGCCGGCGGATCAGACGGCTGCTGAGGGCGGCCGCATCCCGCTTTCTGTGTAATCGCTTCATTCTCTCACTCCTGTTCCACTTTTATTGTCATGGCGAAAGCTCTTGCCCTAAGGGGTTCGGCCAACAGCTCACGCCACCACAGAGAGTGTACAGGCGGGGCGGGCGTG
>OLPW01001725.1_pt1 | contig 21484 bp, 19 predicted proteins | sample 1672161 | NCBI WGS metagenome assembly OLPW01 (sample SAMEA3136654, study PRJEB25190) | human gut metagenome
CATCAAAATACGGATCGTAAAGTAACCGGCAAGTGCCGCCATGAAAACGCCGACCAGATATACCGGATGAAAAACAATTTTATTTTTTCCCATGGTCGCAATTTCAACGATCGTTGCCCCGATAATCGCCGGAACACTCACAATCAGAGAGTATTTCACAGCGTACGAACGGGTCATGCCGCCGATCACACACGCAGAAATAGTCGAACCAAGACGGGAAAGACCCGGAATCGTGGAAAAGCCTTGGAAGAATCCGGCAATCAGTGCATCTTTCGGCTTCAAATTTTTCTGCGTTTTTTCTCCCTCCGGAAGCATATCTGCCACTACAAGCAGAATCGCCGTCAGATACAGACCAACGCCAGGTGCCAGCAGATTCGAGGAGGTCAGTGTGACAAGACTCTGAATCATGCCGCCGATTACAGCAGTCGGGATGGTGGTCAGAATCAGCAGGAAAGCAAGCATACGGTAGTTGCTGCCGAGTACCTTCCGGTACTGCTTTCTCTCCTGATGCTGACTGGAAAAGTGTTCCTTTAAATTATGAAACAGATCGATTATGATTCCGCACAGCGCGAGGAAGAGACGTTTCCATTCCTTCGAAAATGTGAGCAGAATTGCAATCATGGAGCCAAAGTGCAAAAGCACATTGAAAAACACCGTCTGCGTATCTTCGATCTTCATAAAGTGACGGAAGATAATCAGATGTGCGGAGCTGCTGATCGGCAGGAATTCCGTGATTCCCTGGATCAGGCCCAGAAATAAAGCTTCTATTACTGTCATTTTTTTATCCTGTTCCCTTATTTTTCTCTTTTGTGAAAGTCCGGACAAAACTTCCGTTCGAATTTTCACAGCGAACTCATTCTAACACAAAATCCCCTGAAACACAAGCCGCGCCGTGAAGTCAATTTTCTGTCCCTGCTGCCTTTTTCATCAGCTCATTCAGCTTTTCGAGCGCGCGGGCAATGCCGCCGACCTCGTCGATCAGGCCTTCTTCCACTGCCTGCGGGCCGTCCAGCATTGTTCCGACATCCTTGACCAGCATTTTCGTATCGAGCATCAGCTCCTCGAGCCGTTCCTTGGTGATTTTAGAATGGGCCGATACAAAACCTGTGATCCGATCCTGCGTCTTTTCCATATTACGGTACGTCTGTGCAACACCGATGAACATGCCGTTTGTACGCACCGGGTGAATGACCATGGTGGCACTCGGCACGATCAGCGAATAGTCTGCTGCAACGGCGAGCGGGACACCGATCGAATGACCGCCCCCTAAAACGAGCGATACCGCAGGCTTTCGCATGGACGCAATCATCTCTGCAATTGCAAGACCGGCCTCCACATCTCCGCCTACGGTATTCAGGAGAATCAGAAGACCATCAATACTTTTGTCCTCCTCGGCACGGGCAAGAGCAGGGAGAATGTGCTCATAGCGCGTCGCTTTCGTGCGCTCGCCGAGTGATTCATGCCCCTCCACCTCGCCGATGATGGACAGCAGATAAATGTTGGTCTTCAGTTCTACAATATTTTCTTTTTCTGTCTGGTTTTTCTGTGATTCTGCCATACGGATTTCCTCTTTTCTGCTATTTCAAAATAGCTTCATCAGTATGCGCAGATTCTTATGATTCTATGTAATTTCCAGTGAAATTACTCGTCCAGGTTAGTGTATACGTACTGTACGTCGTCGTCGTCATCCAGCAGATCCAGGGTACGGTTCAGGTCTTTTAATGCCTGCGGATCGGTCAGCTCTACGTAGGTCTGTGGGATCATGGTAACGTCTGCCTCTGCCATGGCGATGCCGTCTTTCTCCAGAGCCTCACGTACTGCGGAGAAGTCATCCGGATCGGTGATGATTTCGTAGCTGTCCTCTTCGTCTGCGAAGTCTTCTGCGCCTGCATCCAGAGCAAGCATCATCAGATCGTCAGCATCCATTTCGCACTCTTCTTTGTCGATGATGATCTGGCCTTTTTTGTCGAACATGTAGGATACGCATCCCGGTGTTCCAACGCTTCCGTTTCCTTTGGTGAAAGCGCTTCTTACGTTTGCTGCGGTACGGTTCTTGTTGTCGGTCAGAGTCTCTACGATGATCGCGATACCATTCGGGCCATAACCTTCGTAGGTGATACGCTCGTAGTTGTCTGCGTTTGCATCTCCGGCAGCTTTTTTAATACCGCGGTCGATGGTATCGTTCGGCATGTTGTTTGCTTTTGCTTTTGCGATAACGTCACGCAGCTTGCTGTTGTTTGCCGGATCCGGTCCGCCCTCTTTGACAGCGATTACGATCTCACGGCCGATGATGGTAAAGATTTTACCTTTTTTTGCGTCGTTTTTTTCTTTCTTATGCTTAATATTGGCAAATTTTGAATGTCCTGACATACCTCTTTTGTCTCCTTTATTTAAAGTATTGCTTTTCTGTAAAAAGGTTTCCCCGAAAAACGGCAGAAGCCCATATAATATAGAATATAGCACGATCTTTCTCATTCGTCAACCGTGAACCGCGCCAAAAATACCCCTTATGTAGACAGATCCAGGCTGATTTTCAGTGCTTCGTTCACAAGGGCCAGCTGTTCCGGCGTCAGATGACAGATTTTATCTTTCAGCCTTCTCTTATCGATCGTCCGAAGCTGTTCCAGTAAAATAACAGAATCCCGTACAATCCCATAGGCGGACGCTTCGATCTCAATGTGTGTCGGCAGCTTCGCCTTATTCATCCTCGATGTAATCGCCGCACAGATCACCGTCGGACTATGCCGGTTGCCGATGTCATTCTGAATGATCAGCACCGGACGGACACCGCCCTGCTCACTTCCCACAACGGGCCGCAGGTCGGCATAATATACATCGCCACGCTTGATTACCACTTGTGCTCACTCTCCGATTCTTTCCGTTTTGCTTTCCCATACGATAACGATCCGGCATTTTACGCCTTTTAAAATCGTTTCCATGTATTTAATATTGCCTGTTTTTCCGGAGGTATTCACAAATTTCATCCGGCACTTCAAAAAAGTCCGCCCGGAGTCCTTTTGGGAACCCGTGATTCTGATCTGCTTTGCTCAGATTGACTGCAATCCTCTGATAATCTCGGATGCTGTTACATAGGAAGCACTGCTTTTTTCTTCCGCAGCCTCTCCCGCCTTTCCATGCGCATATGCCGCCAGTGCCGCTGTTTTGGCAAGGCTGATTTTTTTCTCATTTTTTTCACACTGACGTTTTGCTGCAAAGGCGCCTGTGATTCCCGCGAGCACATCGCCGCTTCCCGCCGTCGCAAGCGCACTGCTTCCGCTTGTGTTTATGTAATACTGCTCACGCCCTTCCTCTGCTGTCACGGTTACGGAATCCTTTCGTACACAGCAGGCCTGGTATTTTTCGGCTGCCTTTCCGGCGCTTCCTGCCGGGTCACGCTGGCATTCTGCAATGGTCATGTGCAGCAGCCGTGCAAGCTCTCCTACATGAGGCGTTAAAATTTTTTCTGCTCGGCAGCCCGAAAGAATCTCTGCATCTTCTGCAATCAGGTTCAGCGCATCTGCATCCAGAACAAGAGGAACTTCTGTGTGCTGCACCGTAAAAACGAGCAGTTCTTTTGCCGTCCGGCTTTTGGAAAGTCCCGGTCCCGCAACAACAGCGTCCGCCCAGGCGAGATCCTGCAGCAGGGCTTCTTCCGGAAGCGGCTCATCCTCCTTCCAGAAATCCGCCATTGCTTCCGGCAGGGCACAGAAAAGCGGCGTACGGTTTCTTTCCTCTGTCACAACCTTTACCATGCCGGCACCGGATGCAAGGACTGCCCTGGCACACAAAACAGCGGCTCCGCACATGGCACCGGAACCGGCAAGTACCAGCACCTTTCCGAAGGTTCCCTTATTTCCCATCGGCGTGCGGGTAAGAAACCGGTCCAGATCTTCTTTTTCCACTGAACCGTACCAGGGCGTCTCCTCTTCTCCTGCATCAAAGCCGATTCCGATATCACGGACCAGGACCTCTCCGGCATATCGTTTTCCGGGATCAAAAAGAAGCCCTGGCTTTGCACAGGCAAATGTCACCGTGGCTCTGGCTTTCACCGCCGCATCAAGGACCTCTCCGATATCCGTGTGGATCCCCGAAGGGATGTCCACGGCAAGAACAGGAACACCGCTTGCGCAGATTGCTTCCACTGCCCTCCGGTACTCCCCTGCCAGCGGACGGGATACGCCAATTCCAAAGATGGCATCTATGATAACAGTATATTCCCGGAAATCCGGATTCTTAACCTCACGGACCCCATAATTTTCCGCAATTTTCTTCTGTACTCTCATGCCTTCACTGTATTTTTCCGGATTTCCAAGACAGAACAGTTCCGCATCCACCCCTTTCGTCTTTAAAATCCGTGCAATTGCCGCACCGTCCCCGCCATTATTTCCGGGACCGCACACAGCAAGGACTTTTCCTGTATCCCATGTTCCATTTTGAAGCTCCTCCACGCAGGACAGCGCCGCGCGCTCCATCAGTACCAGGGACGGTACCCCCATGGTTTCGATCGTATTGCGGTCTGCCTGCTTCATCTGTGCTGCTGTAAGAATCCGTTTCATCGCTTTTCCTCCTTTTCCTGCCTTATCCGGAAAGTGAACAGAAAAAGTCTCCGGTTTCCCGAAGACTCTCCTGCTTTTGTTTTGGTTTCTTAATTGTTCTTTGGATGCTCCGCCTCATATCTGGTCAGATTGTAGGAGAGACGCATCAGACTTTCGGAAAGATGGACGTTCTCGACGATCACATCTTTCGGAAGTTTTAAGTTTAGATCGGTATGTGCAAAATTCCAGATTGCTTTTACACCGTTGTCCACGAGAATCTCTGCCATCTCTACCGCTTTTGCTTTTGGCAGTGTCAAAGCCGCAATCTCTACATGGTGTTCCTTGATAAATTCCGGAAGCTCGTCCGCCATGCGGATTTCAATTCCACGCACGGAGATTCCTTTTAATACCGGGTTGACGTCAAAAATACCGACCGTTTTGAATCCGCTTCTTTCAAAGGCCGCATAATTGGCAAGCGCCTGTCCCAGATTTCCGGCTCCGACAAAAATCATATTGTGGACTCTGTCCAGACCTAAGATTTTTCCAATCTCGCTGTACAGATACCGCACGTTATAACCATACCCCTGCTGGCCGAAGCCGCCGAAATTATTTAAGTCCTGGCGAATCTGGGAAGCTGTCACTTTCATCCGCTCGCTCAGCTCACCGGAAGAGATCCGTTCTACTCCGTCCTCCAGCAATTCGCCCAGGTAACGATAATATCTAGGAAGTCTTTTGATAACTGCCCGCGAAATTCCTTTTTCTTCCAAGATAAATTCCTCCTTATTTACACCTGCATATATTCATATTATATATGGTTGATAGAAAATTGTCAAAGATTTCTTGAAATTTTGTGTATTACTCTCTATAATAAGGATGGTGTATTATGTCAAAATACAGAAATATGTTATCTGGAGGAACCACATGATTCTTGCATGTCAGAATATCTCGAAAGCATTCGGGACAACGGAAATTATCAAAAATGCATCTTTTCATATAGAAGAACGCGAAAAAGCCGCACTGGTCGGCATCAACGGTGCCGGAAAATCGACGCTGTTAAAAATCATCATCGGCGAAATGAGGGCCGATGAGGGAGAGGTCATCCTCTCCAAAGGAAAGACGATGGGCTATCTCGCCCAGCATCAGGATCTGACCGGACACCTTTCCATTTACCAGGAAGTGCTGACCGCGAAACAGAATCTGATTGATATGGAGGAACGCCTCCGTCAGATGGAAAGTGATATGAATACAAAATCCGGTGCAGAGCTGGATGAACTTCTTTCCACCTACACCCGCCTCTCCCATACCTTTGAACTGGAAAACGGATACGCGTACCGCAGTGAAGTCGTCGGTGTTTTAAAAGGTCTTGGCTTTTCCGAGAGCGATTTTGAAAAACAGGTGGACTCCCTCTCCGGCGGTCAGAAGACCCGCGTGGCACTTGGTAAACTGCTGCTCACCAAACCGGACATCATTCTGCTCGACGAGCCGACCAACCACCTCGATATGGACTCGATCTCCTGGCTCGAAACGTATCTTTTAAATTACAGCGGAGCCGTCCTGATCGTCTCCCATGACCGTTACTTTCTCGACCGCGTTGTCACAAAAGTCGTTGAAGTGGACAATAAAAAAGTAACAACTTTTGAGGGAAACTATACCGCCTACAGTCAAAAAAAAGCAATGCTCCGTGAAGCCGCTTACCATGCCTGGGTCAACCAGCAGCAGGAAATCCACCATCAGGAAGAAGTCATTGCAAAGCTGAAATCTTTCAACCGCGAGAAATCCATCAAACGCGCCGAGAGCCGTGAAAAAATGCTGGACAAAATGGATGTGCTGGAAAAGCCGACCGAAGTACGCTCCGATATGCGGATCCGTCTGGAACCGCGCATCACAAGCGGAAACGATGTGCTGACCGTCGAGCACCTCTCCAAAGCCTTCCCGGGACAGACGCTTTTCCAGGATCTGAATTTCGAAATCAAGCGCGGGGAGCGCGTCGCAATCATCGGAAACAACGGAACGGGAAAAACGACGATCTTAAAGATCTTAAACGAAGTCATCCACCCGGATGTCGGCTCTTTTACACTTGGAAGCCGTGTACAAATCGGTTACTACGATCAGGAGCATCAGGTGCTCCACATGGAAAAGACCATTTTCCAGGAGATTTCCGACGCGTATCCATATCTGACAAACACCGAAATCCGAAATGTGCTGGCCGCCTTCCTGTTTACAAACGACGATGTCTTCCAACCGATTCATACCTTGAGCGGCGGTGAGCGCGGACGAATTTCCCTTGCCAAGCTGATGCTCTCGAACGCCAACTTCCTGATCCTCGACGAGCCGACCAACCACCTCGATATCGTCTCTAAAGAGATTCTGGAAAATGCACTGAAGGACTACACCGGAACGGTGCTATATGTCTCCCACGATCGTTATTTTATTAACCAGACCGCAACCCGGATTCTGGAGCTGACGGGACAAACACTCGTCAACTATGTCGGAAATTACGATTACTATCTGGAGAAAAAAGAAGAGCTGACCCGCATCTATGCTCCTGCTGCCGATGCCGCCGCTCCGGAAGAAACAGCGGCTCCTTCCGAAGCCTCCTCCACAAAGCTGGACTGGAAAGCGCAGAAAGAAGAACAGGCACGTCTCCGCAAGAAAGAAAACGAGCTGAAAAAGACGGAGAAACGAATTGAAGAGCTTGAGACACGCGATTCGGAAATTGATGAGGAAATGTCGAAACCGGAAGTCGCAACGAATGTGGCAGAGTGTGTGAAATTAAGCAAAAAGAAAGCAGAGATTGCCGCGGAACTCGAAGAGCTGTATGAAAAATGGGAAGAGCTTGCAGAATAGGCCTGGTTTTCCCCGGAAAAATTCAAAACAGAAAAAGCCGGTCCGGCGCCTCCCTTTTTGCGGGAATGCCGGATCGGCTTTCTTTTTTGCTTCGTTTAATTATTTCTCCAGCTCCTCGCGGATGGCCAGGATGAAATCACGGCTGTTTAATACGGTCGGATTTTCCATGGTGGTGATCAGCGCAAGGTCTTTTGTCATTTTTCCGCTCTCGATCGTTGCGATCGTTGCTTTTTCCAGACGGTCTGCAAATGCAGAAAGTTCTGCGTTTCCATCCATTTCCCCGCGTTTTCTGAGTGCGCCGGTCCATGCAAAAATGGTGGCCACGGAGTTGGTGGATGTCTCCTCACCTTTTAAGTGACGGTAATAGTGGCGCTGTACGGTTCCGTGCGCAGCCTCGTACTCGTAATATCCGTGCGGGGATACGAGAACAGAAGTCATCATCGCAAGGGAACCGAAGGCGGAGGATACCATGTCGCTCATGACATCGCCGTCGTAGTTCTTGCAGGCCCAGATAAATCCGCCCTCTGCTTTCATGATACGGGCAACTGCATCGTCGATCAGAGTATAGAAGTAGGTAATGCCTGCTTCTTCAAATTTTTCTTTGTACTCTGCATCGAAGATCTCCTGGAAGATATCCTTGAAGCGGTGGTCATACTTCTTGGAAATCGTATCCTTGCTCGCAAACCAGAGATCCTGTTTTGTGGACAGTGCATACTCAAAACAGCTTTTCGCAAAGCTTTCTATGGAGTTATCCAGATTGTGCATGCCCTGAATGACACCGGCGCCGGTGAAGTTGTGGATCAGCTCTCTTGTCTCGGTGCCGTCCTCAGCCGTATAAACCAGCTCTGCTTTTCCCGGTCCCGGAATGCGCATTTCTGCATTTTTATAGACATCTCCGTATGCATGACGGGCAATCGTGATCGGTTTTTTCCAGTTGCGCACGCACGGCTCGATGCCTTTTACGACAATCGGGGTACGGAAAACGGTTCCGTCGAGCATGGCACGGATCGTTCCGTTCGGGCTCTTCCACATTTCTTTCAGATTGTACTCGGTCATACGCGCTGCATTCGGCGTAATGGTGGCACATTTGACTGCTACACCGTATTTCTTGGTAGCGTTTGCGGAATCTACGGTTACCTGATCGTTCGTCTCGTTTCTGTGTTCCAGTCCCAGATCGTAATATTCCGTTTTCAGGTCAATAAACGGGAGAAGCAGCTCATCTTTGATCATTTTCCAGAGAATTCTGGTCATCTCATCTCCATCCATCTCTACCAGAGGAGTGGTCATCTGAATTTTTTCCATAGTAGGCCTCCTTTTTCTATTCCCGTTTATTGTATAAAGTATCCTATAGCTTGTCAAGTCAAAATTCGCCTGATTTTTTGGCATTTTCCCATAAATTCACACAATTTTTGCAGGATGAGAGGTGTTTTCCTTCATTTTTCTTTTTTTATGCTGCCGCACAGTGTCTCACAGAAGAGACAGAAAACGGTCTGTTTGAAGCATCCCATGCCCCTGACGGTTGCGCGGAAGGCCAAGGTCTCTCGCCGATTCGCAAAGCAGCATTTTCGCCTGGACATTTGTAAGATCCGGAACCCGTTCAAGTGCCAAAGCCACGGCTCCGGACACCCGCGGTGCCGCCATCGAGGTGCCGCTCTTCACCACATATTCCTTCCTGCTTCTTCCAGGCGCGCAGGAAATGAGACGTTTTCCAGGCGCGACAAGATCCGGTTTGCAGACGCAGTCCCGTGTCGGGCCGCATCCGGAGATTCCTCTTCTTGGCTCCAGCAGATCGCCCGCTCCCACGGTGATCACTTTTCTGCTGCTCCCCGGCGCCGTAATACTGCCCGGAGCGGGCCCCAGATTTCCGGCCGCTGTCACAACAGTGATCCCGTCATCCCAGGCGCGCTCCACCGCCTGTACTAGCAGATCATCCACCGTTTTTTCCTGCTCTGTTGTTCCCACTGAAATATTTAAAATGCGGATATTAAGTCTTATTCGCTCTTTGCACACCCAGTCAATCGCCGCGAGGATATCCTGCTTTCTTCCATTTCCCCTTCGGTCCAGAATCTTCACTACGACAAACCGGCATCCCGGTGCCGCACCCTGGTATTTTCCGCCGGACGCTCTTCCACTTCCGCCAAGGATACCACAGACATGCGTTCCGTGTCCATTGTCATCGTAAGGCGTCTCCCGCCCGTACACAAGATCCCGGAAGGCTACAATCCGGCCGTCAAAATCCATATGGGGAAAAATCCCTGTATCCAGCACGGCGGCTGTAATTCCTTTTCCTGTCAGATTTTCCTGCTCTTTCATCCATAAGCCCCTGTGTATTCTTATCTTATGGTATGCAAAAAAGGCTGCCTTTCGCAAAGAACAGCCTTTTTGTTTTTCTTTTCTATACTTAAAACTGAATCTGCTTTTCCCCTTTCCGTTTCCAGAGAGCTGCTGCAAGCGGGATGCCGCAGAGCTCAGCCAGGACAAAGGCGCCCCATATCAGATTCAGGTTTCCAAATCCTTTGAGAAGAAATGCAAACACCAGCGGCAGAATCGCCTGGCGTGTCATGGATATGTACATACTTTCTTTTCCAAGGGAAAGTCCCTGCAACGCCGCCTGATAGATCAGGCCTGGAATCGAAAGCAGATAGGCCACTGCCAGAATGCGGAGCGCCGGAACTCCGATGCGCATCAGATTGTCCGAGGCATCAAAAAGTTTCAGTACAACGCCAGGACAGAATTCCAGCACGGCAAAAAAGATAAGAAACAGTCCGCCGCCGTAAAGAATGCCGTACCGGATCGACTGACGGATTCTTTCTTTTTGCTTTGCGCCGTAATTGTACGCTACAATCGGAATCAGACCGTTTGTGATACCGTGAACACCGACGGTTGTAATATTCTGAATCTTTGTGCACACACCAAAAGCAGCAACTGCCGTCGAAGAAAAGGTAATAATAATCGCATTCATCGCCATATTGACAACCGAGGTCAGGATCTGTACCAGCGTGGACGGAAAACCGACTTTTATAATCTCACGCACACTCACCCAGTCCGGTTTCAGTGTAAAAGCAAACGGAATTTCCGGGTTCCACTTTTTATTGATTACCATTCCGGCAAGGCAGCCCATAAACTGACCGATGACGGTTGCAAGCGCAGCTCCGGCCGTCTCCATCCGCGGAAGGCCGAACCAGCCGAAAATAAAGATCGGATCGAGAATCAGATTTGTCAGCGATGCGGCGGAAAGTGTAAAAATAAAAAGGTGCGCTTTTCCGCTTGCCATAACAAACCGGTCAAAGACCCACTGTCCCATCTGGCCGAGAGACGCGATCATACAGATACTTAAGTATTGGATGCCATACGCTGCGATGGCTTCATTGCCGCCGGACTGACTTTCAAAATAGATCCGGGCAAATGCGATACATAAAATACTGTTTAAAATCCACGAGCAGAATGCAAGAAAAAGCGCGGCGCTCGCTGCATCTTTTACCTTTTTCTGATTCTTTTCTCCAAGTGCCCGGGAAATGACGGCGTTCAGGCCGACCGCATTTCCAAGACCGAGCGATGATACAATGAGCTGCATCGGAGCCGCCAGGGAAATTGCCGTCAGTGCATCCTCAGAAACCCGCGCAACGAACACGGAATCCACGAAGTTGTAAAGCGAATTAATCAGAAGTGACAGCATCAGCGGCAGCGCCATGGAAATCACCAGACGGCTGACCGGGATCGTTCCCATTTTGTTTTCTTCCATAAAAACCCTCTCCTGTTCTTTTGTTTTTGCTGTTTCCAGTGTAGCGTGAATTTCCGGAAAGATCAAATACTTATCTTCGATACAGCAAAATAGTTTTTAGCTATACTTTATAATTTTTTCACCTGCAGAAACTGCCACCGGCAGCTCTCTTCGAATGCAGCGCAGCGAAAAAGGGGAATCTAACCCTTTTTATCGTATGTATCGCAACAAAAACAGGAAGATATCTGCCGAAACGATTTCGGTAAATATCTTCCTGTACTTTTTTCAAAAGCTTTTCAAAACTATTACTTCTGCTGCTCCATTCGCTTCAATTCCGGCAGAACCAGAATCAGCATGGTGATAAAGCAGAGACTTCCGCCGATTACGTTTGATACCGGTTCGGCAAGGAAGACACCGTCCGTTCCCATGTGGAGTACGTACGGCATCAGATAGGTGAGCGGTACAACAATGAATACTTTTCGGAGCAGAGAGAAAAAGATCGCCTGTTTCTTTTTATTCAGAGATTTGAATACGGTCTGTCCAATGTACTGCAGATCCATGAAAATGAATGCTGCAAAGTACTGCTTCAGAGCCGGAACCGCATCTGCTGTCAGTACCGCATCCGAACTGAAAATACCGATCAGCGCATGCGGCGCCAGAACAATCACGCTCCACATCACTGCGGTATAGCCGAGGATCATCGCACTCATGACACACATCGCCTTGCGCACGCGGGCCGGACGGCGTGCACCGTAATTATAGCTCAAAATCGGAGAAGTTCCCTCATTCATTGCATAGATCGGTGTCTCGACGAGCTGACGCACGCTCGATACAATCGTCATAACAGAGATGTAAATATCACCGCCGGTCACAGAGAGTACGTTGTTGCAGCAGATCGTGACAAGGCTGTTGGTCAGCTGCATGATAAATCCCGCGGTACCGAGGCTGACAATATTTTTCGCATAGCCTGCACACTCAGAAATTTCATCTTTCCGCACAAAGCGCACTTTCAGTTCCGATTTTCGGGTCAGGAAATACAGAACGAACACGGCGGAAAGTGTCTGGGAAATCACAGTTGCAATCGCAGCCCCCTGCACACCAAAGCCAAATACAAAGATAAACAGCGGGTCAAGCAGCAGGTTTGCGACCGCTCCGATCGTGACGGAAAGCATGCCAACGGTCGAGTAGCCCTGCGCGTTGATGAACGGGTTCATGCCGGTTGCCACCATCGACGGCAAAGTTCCGATCAGATAAATCATCATATAAGGATACGCGTATACCATCGCATCTGCCGATGCACCGAACAGCGACAGCAGTGGACGGGCAAACAAAAAGCCGATCACCATCAGTATGACAGCACAGACACATACCATGGAATACGACGTATTCATAATACGTTCCGCCTTTTTTTGATCATTCTTTCCACGCTCAATCGAAAACAGCGGAGCGCCGCCGCTTCCAAACAAGTTGCTGAATGCTGTGATGATAACGATCAGCGGAAAACACAGACCGACTGCACCGAGTGCCGCCGTTCCTACCTCCGGGATCCGCGCGATGTAGACGCGGTCTACAATATTGTACAGCAGACTCAAAATCTGAGCAACCAGCATCGGGAGCGCTGCCCCGAGGATGTTTCCGGTTACGGTTCCATGTTCGAAATCAATTCGTTTCATTTGTTCCCTCATTCCCTTCTTTTTCACTTGCTTTTCAGTATAGCATGGCGTATTCTATATGTAAATTATTGTTTTTATATTGAAATTAAATAATTTTTATATATTTTTTTCAGGAGGATTTTTATGGAACTTCGACAACTCGAATACTTCCGCGCCATCGTGGATGCGGGAACCATCAGCGGGGCGGCACGGGTGCTGCATATGACACAGCCGCCGTTAAGTTATCAGATCAAAATGCTGGAGGAAGAGCTTCAGGTTCCTCTTCTCATCCGCGGCACGAAGAAAATCACTCTGACCGAGGCAGGAAAAACACTGTATGAACAGGCAGGAACGCTTCTGATGTTTGCGGATCTCACCAGGCGCGAAGTCGTAAAATCCAGTCAGTCTGCGACACTCCACATCGGCATGACGCCATCCACCGTTTCACTGCTCGCCGACTATCTCCTGCGATTTTCCTGGAAATACCCGCACATCCATTTCGATGTCCACGAAGGTTCTACCTTTGCTTTAAAAGACCAGCTCGAAAATCACATGGTGGATCTCACCACGCTCCGCACGCCAATCGTTTTAAATGGCTGCGAGACGAAGACCCTTTTAAAAGAGAGCATCACCGCCATGGCACTCCCTTCTCACCCGCTTTTTGCCGGGCGTGAAACCCTTTCGCTTACAGAACTTGCCGAGCAGCCGCTGATTCTGTCGAACCGCTACCGGAAATACATGCTCTCCGCTTTCGAGCAGGCAGGTCTGTTCTGCGATATCTATCTCACCTGCGAGGACGCCCGCACGGCAATGACAATGGCAGAAAAAGGCCTTGGCATCGCTCTTCTGCCGGCCTCCATGCTGAATCTTTCCCATAAATTAAAGGCCTGCACCATCACAGATGCAGACCTTACAACCGAAATCCTGCTTGCCTGGCGCAAGGGGCGCCTTCCGTCTGAACTTCGGGCTTTTCTGGAATTGTGGGATGAAAATGACTCCCTCAATAATCAAATTCATGTTCCCCAACCGTAATCGTCTGCGTCAGTTTTTCATTCTGATACGGTTTACGGATCTCAATTAGATTCAGAACGGTGTAACCACGCTTTCTCAAAAATTCAATCATCCTGTGGTTATTGGGATGGACATAGTTGTAAACCGTATCGTTTCCATAAGAAGCTGCAATTTCTTCTGCCTTGCCATGCAGTGCGGCAGCGACTCCCTGCCGGCGGTACTCTTCTCTGACAAAGATGGATTCCACCCACACCACCTCGCTCTCAATACGACAGACAACATAACCTGCGTATTCGCCATGCACCGTAGCGGCAAACACTGGAAATCCTGCTAAAAGGTATTCCTTCATTTCTTCCCGTCCGTCTTCCACGTTCGGTTTTGATGCAATTCCTTTATAGGAACGCAGTTCTACTCGAAACAGCGCAACCATTTCTGCAAGGGCATCGTTTACCTGCCTGATTTCTACCAGTTCTATTTTTTTCATGGTTTCTCTCTCCTGCCACTGTCGTTCTTTTTCCTATTTGCAATTCGTCTCGCTGCTCATATCCGTGATCGAAGTATATCAGGCTTCTTTTCTCTTGCGAAACAAATATTCATCCAATTGTTTCCGAATCGTTTCCGGTATTTCTCTTGCCACCGGGCAGACCGCTGCGTTTGCGAATCTTCCGGTAAATACTGTCAGGAAATCAATATCTTTTTGCAGCTGCTCCATCGACATCACATCTTTGACATCGTAGCGGCAGTGAATCGGGGCGACATTTCCGTTGGCAATACGCGCAAACGAAACAGCCGGAACCCCATGATCGGCAAATGGTGTGGAATCACTGGAATAGACGCCGTTTTCTGCCGCAATTGGAAATCCAACTTCTGCAGCCATATAGCTGATGTAATGGGTAAGCTTTTCTTCTGCCGATACACAGGCGATAAATTTTCCCATATACGTTCCGATCATGTCCAGATTGATGTTCAGTACTGTTTGTCTCAGTTCTTTTTCATGATCTCTGACATACGCTTTTGATCCTAAAAGTCCTCTTTCTTCGCTTCCGCAGAATACAAACCGAAGACCATAATTCAGCTCTTTCCCTTTCATCTGCTCCATGATTCCAAGAAGCCCTGCGCATCCGCTCATGTTGTCATATGCACCATGCGAAAGCGATGTCGTATCATAATGCGCGCTTAAAACGATCCATTCTTCTCTTTTTCCCGGCAATTCTGCAATCACATTATGGGATTCTCCATCGTATTCCTTCTGCCGGATTTCCAGACGGATCTGTTTTACTTTATTTTTCACAAGTTCTACTGCCTGTGCGGAGTGAATCATAGCGCAGAGCACTTTCTTTTCCTCTCCGACAACGGCTTCCCGAAGATCTCTCTGATCAATGTCTGTATGTGGGTAATAGCTGTTTCCATATTGGAACAGAATCGCTTTCGCGCCTGCTTTCATCAAATCCTGGTACGCAAAAAATCCGATTCCCTGCGTATCCATCAGCACAATTTTATCTTTTGCACCGGCAACGGAAACCGGATCGGTTCCCGGCATATAGTAGAGTTCGCCTTCCACGCTTCCGCTTCCGCAGCATGTGAGCGCTTTGCATGGAATTCCCATCCCGTCTGCATACAAATGTGCCTCTTCGATTTCGCCCATTGCAACGCGGAAACTTTCCAGTTCTGCCGGGACTCCTAATGTCTCGCACTGCTCCTTTAAATAATTTGCAACCTGCAATTCTTCTTTTGTGCCGCTTGCATGCACAAAATCTGTCTGGTCAAAAATAGATTGTAATTTCATTATATTTACCTTCCCTTTCTTCCTTTAGTCAAGCGGATATTCGCAATCCGCTTTCGCTACTTGCTCATAACCAAAATCGAAATCCCATTTGTAAGCGCAAGCCAGATTTTCATGATTTACGCTTTTCCATGTTGCGCCCAAATATCAGAGAGACTCCATCAACCCTTTGATTCCCCGTTCTTTATAGATATCTTTATAGTATTGGACCTCATCTTTAATCAATTCATCGATCACCTGCATGCCAAGCAGTTCCACCGGCGCCTGGTCATCTGTGAGGATATAATTTCCTTTTTGATATTCTGTAAGATTTGAAGCAACTTCCTGCATCATATTTTTCAGATTTGCATTTGTAAGTTCGCCTGTATGCTTCGTCAGATTCTTTCCGATGTCCGGATCGTCCGACGCAAAGAGTTCCCGGTTGGATGATCCCGCCACATCGACGATAACCTCGGTAGTAAAGACACTTCCAATCGTATCTGATGTCCCCAAAATATTTCCTGCACTGTGTGGCGTAGGTTCCCGTACCCATGCCAAGGATCAGCACATCCATCTGATCTGTCGGCTTGTCTTTGAGCATAAGCGGCGCCGCCATCGCATAATCATAGTACATTCCGGTCAGTTCATCCTGCTTCATATAGACAGACTGTACGCCAAACAGAACATTGGTAGACAATGCTACTCTCTCATCATTTTCGTACACCTGAAGATAGTTGTATACAGACTCTCCCTCATATGTCAGGTTGTTTTCCCAGAATGCGAAGGAATCGGAATAACCTGTTCCACAGCAGAACGCGAAAATAAGTACCGATGCAATCACTTTCTTTTTCCCTGCTTTTTCCATCACAAAATACACGATGGATAACGCAAGTAAAATTCCCGCAAAGATCAGAAAAGTGATCGATGTTCCAACCGCAGGGATCGTAACAAACGTCGGCACAAAGGTACCAATAATGCTGCCGATCGTATTGAATGCTCCCAGTGTTCCCACCGTTTTTCCGTTATCATCCAGATTGCTCACCGAATATTTGACCAGCGACGGAGTTACCGTACCCAGTAAAAATAACGGGAACACAAAAATTACCATACAGGCCACAAACGCAGCCAGGATCAGAAAATTGTTATTTACGGAAAAAATCAGAACCGCAGAAATGCCAACAATGATATATTTTCCGACCACGGGAATTAACGCAATCCATAAAGCAGCTACGATGATACGTCCATAGAGCTTGTCCGGATTGGGCGACTTGTCCGCCGTTCTGCCTCCATAGATATTTCCCAGTGCCATAGCAATCATGATGGTTCCGATGATGATCGTCCATACAATCTGTGAAGAACTAAAATACGGGGCAAGCAGCCTGCTCGCACCAAGTTCTACCGCCATCACAGACATTCCGGAAAAAAATTCTGTCAGATACAAAAATAACTTGTTTTTTAAGATGCCACGATTTTTTCTTTCCATGTCGACTCCTTTTTTATTTTATCTTTTTGCTGCCATCATGCCGGCAAAAGAGTGAAACATACCGCAAAATGGAACGCACAGAATGCGGAAATGATTTTTCAAACGCGCTCTACTATCATACTATAGACTTCTTTGGAATTTTGCAATATATTTTTCCATGACTCTTAATGTCCAAACAGCCATCCCATAATTTTTTCATCCCGACAGAACAGATAACCGCCTCCGTGCTGATAAGTCACTTTCGTTCCTGCAAAGTAATTTTTCTCTTTTATATCCAGTACCAGCAAATTGTCTATTTCGGATTTTGCTAAACCCTGCTCTGCATACAGCTCATATAAAATCTGATACGCTTCTTTAAACGGTTCTGATCCATAATATTCATCACTTTCGCCAATCACAAAATAGACCGGTGTTTTTGCCTCTGTCACCGGTTCATATACTCCATCCCATTTGGAGCTGCACATGAGCGCTGCAGTAAACAGTTCCGGCTTTTTTCCCAGGATCAGCGCCAGCGTTTCTCCTCCGCCGGAATAGCCGTTACTATATACTTTTCCGGATTGATCTTATAATTCTCAAGAAGATACTACGTCAGCTCGATTGCCTGATCCGCGGATGTCTCACCCCAGTCATTTAACTGCGGTGCTACGATAATTATCTCCGAATTGTATTTTTGTGCCTCAAAACCAAAATCCTCTGTCCTGATATTTTCCCCCACACCTTGAAAGTACAGTCCCTGATAGCCGGGCAGTGTTACATATAATGCATATTCTTTTGTTCCGTCATAAGAATCCGGAATATATACATTATAATGAATATCCCCCTCCTGCTCCGAATGCAGGACACAATCCAGGATAAATCCCCGGTATTTCTCACTTCCTATGGTAACATTTTCCACTTTTTCCGGTTCTGCTGCCCCTTCTGATGCTGCTGTTCTTTCTGTTTCTTCCAGCTCTGTCATTTCTTCTGTATCCTTTGAATCCTCTATCTGTTCAGATCCCGCTGCCGGAACATCCATATTCCTTTTTCCAGCGCTTTTAAAAAACTGTCTGGATAGCAGAAGCGATATAGCAAAAATAGCAAAGCAAACCGTAATCAGCATTATTTTTCTTTTTGTCATAATGTGAATTCCTCCTTTTTTTACTATTTTTAATCATAGCAAAACGAGACCTCCATAAGAAGTCTCGTTTTTTTTCAGTCATAACCTTTCCGTTTATTCTTCTGGTCAAAGCTCTACCACTTTCGTTGCCAGCTTTTTGGCAAACCTTGCATCATGCTCCACGATCAGCATCGTTGGCTGGAACTGCGCAATCAGTTTCTCAATCTGCATCCGTGAAAATACATCAATATAATTCAGCGGTTCATCCCACAGATAGAGATACGCAGGTGTTAAAAGGCTGGCAGCAATCAATACTTTTTTCTTCTGTCCCTCGGAAAATTCCTCCATGTTTTTTACAAACTGTTCTCTGTCCAGATCCAGGCTGCGCAACATGGAAAGGAGCATTGGCTCATCAATTTCCTGCTTTTTGGCAAATTCTTTCAGTGTTCCGGACAGATGCGAGGTATCCTGGTTGATATAGGAAATAACGAGATTTGAGGCAATCGAACAGGTACCCGTTGCCATTATATTTTCGCCGGAAAGATTTTCGCATCCGGACATCGTAATTTTCCGCTTTTCGATTCCGCCATTGGAAGAATTTTGCAGGTTCTGCGTCAGAATATACTTGATCAGGCTGGATTTTCCACAGCCATTTTTTCCTTTCAGAAAAACACGGTCTCCTTGTTTCAGTTCAAAATTCAATCCGGTGATCACATGTTCTTTTCCATCCCGATATTTTAAGGAAAAATCCCTGCATTCGATCAGCCGTTCTTTGTAATGGGAAAGCGGCATAATCTTTAAATCTTTTACCGTTTCGATATCTTTTAACAGCCCTTCCTTTTTCTCGATCTCCCGGTCCATTCTCTCCTCGTACGCTTTGACGCGCGACTGCATTTTCTTCGTCTTTGCTCCGATATACGATCGTGTCGATATCGATCTGTCATGTTCTTTGGCTGGATCATATCCAATCTTGGTATTTTCATTTTTTTCTGCCCAGCGCGAAGAACAGTCGGCGGCTGCCTTTAGTTTTCCAATTTCTTTTACACGTTTTTCATGTTCCATTCTGGCAAAATGATCTGCTTTTTCCTTGTTTTCCCACCAGCTGGAAAAATTGCCGCTCTGTACTTCGATCGAGGCCCGGTTTAAAACCAGCACATGATCGATGCAGGCATCCAGCAGATCCCTGTCGTGGGATACCAGAATAAATCCTTTTTTTGACGCCAGATATTTTTTGATAATCTCTCTGGCGTCCTGATCCAAATGGTTGGTGGGTTCATCGATCAGCAGAAAATCATTTTCACCGGAAAAAAGGACTGCAAGCATAACCCTGGTCCGCTCCCCAAAGCTTAACGTACCAAATGGTCTGTACAAAAGTTCTGCGTCCATATCCAGTTTTTCCAATTCACAAAGAACTCTCCAGCTCTCTACTCCCGCTTTCCAGTCTTCCATCAGCTCCGCTGCTGTCCGTTCCAGATCTTTTTGTTTCACCGGATACGGAAAATAATCGAAGACAACCGAGCGGGTGATCGCTCCCTGGTATTCGTATTTTCCCAGGAGTAACTGAAGAAACGTTGTCTTTCCCTTTCCGTTTCTTCCCACAAAACCAAGCTTCCAGCTGGTGTCGATTGAAAACGATACATTTTCAAAGATTGTATCATAACTTCCTTCATACCCAAAAGTTAGATTACTGACATTGATCTGTGCCATAAAAACTCCCTTCTGCCTGTTTTTCTTTTTCTCACGTATAAAAAATTCTGCCTAGAGTATTTAAAAAGCGAGCCCGCTTTGCGTACGCAAAACAGACCCGCATCCTAAACAGACACAGCGTGCATGGCACTGGTGTCGGAACATAACGAATCGTCTGAGTATCTAATTTAAGCGTACACAAAATAACCTGTTTCAAACAGGTCCTATCAAAATACAATTGTGTTTTCCAGCTTAAATTATTTCAGATACATTCCCTCACCTTTACACGTTCATGTTCTTTCTTTTTTCTATTCATGCTTTAAAGCGTCTTCGAAAAGCATTTTTCAAATATGCTCTATGCATAGTTGGACAATATCACAGATTTGCTGATCTGTCAATGCCAAACTAATTTCTCAGCATCTTTCCATTTTACATAAAAATAGTACATACCGTGCAGAGAAAAACAATATACAGCGGATGGATCGGAGAAAATAAATAATGTAACTGACCTGGAAATAGCACACTTATAAGTCCGCTTTATAGGATAATAACTGTGCTATTTTTATACTAACAAACAAAGCCTTAGTTTTAAGGAAGGATGGGATTTATGAATAACGGATATGATTTCAATGCTCACCATGACAGCCATTGTGAAGGACCTTATTGCAACTGTGACAACAGAAATTATGGACACAGTTTTGATTGTTCCGGAGTTGTTGCAGCAATTTGCGTGATCCTTGCAATTTTAGTATCGCTGATATTTCCGCCACTTGGATTTATCATCTTCTGGGGATGGGTGCTCTGCTCAAAGTAGGACCGGGCAGATCACTATAATACGGCGTGTTATCGTGTGCAACAATTGCTTTTATGGAAATAATTGAAAAATTTGATGGAGGTGATGGATAAAAAATGTATAGAAACACCAAAGTCTCGTATTGAGTGAAAAAGCTCTATATGGTAAAATATCCTCGTGACTTTATACAATTTTGTGGTGCGTAGACAGTTCTATTTGTCACAATTTGATAACAACGTACCAGAAGACAATGAGGTAGAACCACATGAAAGTTAGCTACAATAAATTATGGAAACTGTTGATTGACATGAATCTGAATAAGACTAAGCTTCGAGAGATGGCACAGATGAGTCCAAATACTATGGCCAAGCTTGGAAAAAATGAAACAATTTCCATGGATATCATTTTGAGAATATGCGAAGTCTTGAAATGTGATGTAGGTGACATCATGGAGACTATACCAGATGAAGAGGATAGTAACACATGATAAATGGAATTGATTCATCATATAAGGGAAGTGGAGGACTTACAAGGGAACAGTTTCTCTTTCACGAGACTAGAGTGGTGGCAAGGTTAATGATAGATGAAAATCTGAGCGACCAGGAGATTATTGATAGAGTGGTCGCGGAGAATCTCTTCCAATTTCCAACAGAGCGTATGATCAGGAATCTTGCAGGAGTCTGTGTAAAGAGACTTCATTGCCTTGATGATATGACACTTATTGGAGTTATTGCGCATAGTTCGGTTGAGGTTGCCAAGCAGGCTTGCCTTTATGCCATGATGAAACAATATCGTCTGGTGTGGGATTATATGATAACTGTCATCGGCAAGAAGTTTGAGGAACAGGATTTATCTTATGGCAAGATGGATCTGAATGTTTTCTTTATGAGACTACAGG
>OLPW01001749.1_pt1 | contig 21221 bp, 11 predicted proteins | sample 1672161 | NCBI WGS metagenome assembly OLPW01 (sample SAMEA3136654, study PRJEB25190) | human gut metagenome
GCGCAGAAATCTCCGGTCGATATGAATCGTTTCATTGACGATTTAATGAAGAAGATGACCCTGGAAGAGAAAATAGGTCAGTTGAATCTGCCGGTTACCGGTGAGATTACGACCGGTCAGGCTAAAAGTAGTAATGTGGCCAAACGTATTCGTGCCGGTGAAGTGGGCGGGCTTTTCAATCTGAAAGGTGTGGAACCTATCCGCGATGTACAGAAGCAGGCGGTTGAAGAAAGTCGTTTGGGTATTCCTCTCTTATTCGGTATGGATGTTATTCATGGATATGAAACGGTGTTTCCCATTCCTTTGGGATTGTCGTGTACATGGGATATGAAGGCGGTTGAAGAATCGGCGCGTATTGCGGCCATTGAGTCCAGTGCCGACGGTATTTGCTGGACATTCAGTCCGATGGTGGATATTTGCCGTGATGCCCGTTGGGGGCGTGTGTCCGAGGGCAACGGTGAAGACCCGTTTCTGGGAGCAGCCATTGCGCAGGCCATGGTACGTGGTTATCAGGGAAAGGATATGAGCCGTAATGATGAGATTATGGCTTGTGTAAAGCATTTTGCCTTGTATGGTGCCGGTGAGGCAGGACGTGACTATAATACAGTAGATATGAGCCATCAGCGCATGTTCAATGAATACATGTTGCCCTATCAGGCGGCGGTTGATGCCGGTGTGGGCAGTGCGATGGCCTCTTTCAATGAGGTCGATGGCATTCCTGCCACTGGAAACAAGTGGTTGATGACGGATGTATTGCGTAAGCAGTGGGGGTTTGACGGTTTTGTAGTGACAGATTATACCGGAATTACAGAAATGACCGACCATGGCATGGGCGATACGCAGACTGTTGCCGCGTTGGCGCTGAATGCTGGTGTAGATATGGATATGGTGAGCGATGCATTTGTTGGTACGCTCAAGAAGTCATTGACAGAAGGAAAAGTGACAGAAGAAGCAATTAATGTGGCTTGTCGCCGTATTTTGGAAGCTAAGTACAAGTTGGGCTTGTTCGATAATCCTTATAAATACTGTGATGTGAAGCGTGCCAAGAAGCAAATCTTTACCAAAGAGCATCGTGCCGTTGCGCGTAAGATTGCTTCGGAGAGCTTGGTGTTGCTGAAGAACGAGGGTAATGTGCTTCCGCTGGCCAAGAAGGGCACTATTGCTGTGGTAGGTCCGTTGGCAGACAGCCGCAGTAATATGCCGGGTACTTGGAGTGTGGCTGCCGTATTGAAGAATGCTACTTCTTTGGCTGAAGGTTTGAAGGCGGTAGCAGGCGGTAAAGCCGAAATACTGACTGCGAAAGGCTGTAATTTGATGAGTGATGCCGAATATGAGAAACGTGCCACTATGTTCGGACGTTCTTTACACCGTGACAATCGTTCGGACAAGGAGTTGCTGGACGAGGCTCTTGCCGTGGCTGCCAAATCGGATGTTATTGTGGCTGCGCTCGGTGAGTCTTCGGAAATGAGTGGAGAGAGCAGTTGCCGCACGAATCTTGAAATGACGGACACCCAACGCATACTGTTACAGGAATTATTGAAAACGGGAAAACCGGTGGTACTGGTGCTGTTTACCGGTCGTCCGCTGGTACTGAACTGGGAGCAGGCAAACGTGCCGGCCATTCTGAATGTATGGTTTGCGGGCAGTGAGGCAGGTTTTGCCATCGGTGATGTATTGTTTGGTGATGTGAATCCGAGTGGGAAGCTGACTACGACTTTCCCGAAGAGCGTGGGACAGATTCCTTTGTTCTACAACCACAAGAACACGGGCCGCCCTCTTGCCGACGGTGCATGGTTCCAGAAATTCCGCAGCAACTATATAGACATAGACAATGAACCGCTTTATCCCTTTGGTTTCGGCTTGAGCTATACAACATTCTCTTATAGCGACGTGGCTTTGGACAAGACTAGCATGACGGATAAGGGCGAACTGACTGCTACCGTGACTGTGACCAATACCGGCAAGAGAGACGGTGCAGAAGTGGTTCAACTTTATATTCGTGACCTTGTGGGAAGTGTAACCCGTCCGGTGAAAGAGTTGAAAGGCTTTGAAAAGATTTTCCTGAAAGCCGGCGAATCTAAAAAAGTATCTTTCAAGATTACCCCCGAATTGCTGAAGTTCTACAACTACAATCTTGATTTTGTATGCGAGTCCGGTAACTTTGAGGTGATGATTGGCAGAAATAGCCGGGACGTAAAGAAAGCAACGTTCACGTTACTCTAACTGATTCCCGAGGCGGCAATATGCAGCATTCGAGACACTGCGTTGAGATGGCATTGTTGCTGCATATTGTCTGCATTTTCACTGCAAACTATATGCAGCATTCTTGCAGTATTTGCCTGACTTGTGTGGAATAATATAATCTATTGAAAAACATGAAGAAAATATTTTTATTAATATTGTGTCTGTCCACCATGTACCCGGTTGTCAATGCCGGGCGGGTGGTTCAGAGTTTCAATGACGGCTGGTATTATGTTGCGTATAATGACAATCGGTTCCAGAAAGTGCGATGTCATGAGGAAGGTTGGGAACAGGTACATCTGCCACATACCTGGAATACGGATGCCTATTCTACCCGTAACTACCGCAGGGCTTCTTCCTGGTATAAGAAAGAGTTCCGTACGGATGCCGCGCAGATGCGGGATAAGCAGCTTTACCTGAAATTTGATGCTGTCAATTCTCTGGCAGATGTGTACCTCAACGGCGAGCTGCTCACTACCCACAAAGGAGGTTACTCTGCCTTTACCGTAGACATTACGGATAAAGTAAGGACTGATGCCCCGAATCTGCTGATGGTGCACGTCAATAATCAGAACGACCGGATACCTCCTTTGTCCGGCGACTTCACCATCTTTGGCGGCATCTACCGCAATGTGTGGCTCATCAGTGCTGCAAAGCAGCACATCAGCCTTACCGACTATGCCTCTACGGGCATTTATGTCGATTTGCCTTCCGTGAGTGAGGATAGGGCGGAAATCAGTGTGCGTGGGACTTTGGTGAACCGTGATGTGCGGCGTGCGGTGTTGAAGTTGGACGTCGAGGTGCTGGATACCGATGGGAAGACCGTAGCCCAATCTTTGCGCAGCGTCCGGATAGATGCCGACGGGGCGTTCGCCTTCGAGGAGCGGTTACAGTTGGAAAAGCCACAGTTGTGGTCGCCCGATTCCCCTTATCTGTACAGCGTGAAAGTTTCTTTGAAAGATGTGCGTGGCAAGGTGTTGAAAGATGAGACACGTGTCCCTTTGGGGGTCCGCTGGTTCAGCGTGGATGCGCAGGAAGGCTTCAAGTTGAATGGGGAACCCCTGAAACTTATGGGAGCTTGCCGTCATCAGGACCAGATGCCGATGGGCATAGCGCTTTCGGATGAGATGCACCGCAGGGATATGCAGTTGCTGAAAGACATGGGTGTGAACTTTGTCCGTCTGGCACATTACCCGCAGGACGATGCCGTGTTGCGTGCTTGCGACGAACTCGGCATGCTGGTATGGGAGGAGATTCCGGTAGTAGATTTGATAGCTTTGGGTGACGAGTTCCGTGCGAATGCCACAAGCGCCTTGCGCGAAATGATTCGCCAGCATTACAACCATCCGTCCGTCATTATGTGGGGGTATATGAACGAGGCTGTCATCCAGCTGCAGTATCGGGTGAAGAAACAACGGCTCAACGGTTTCTACGAGAATACCTTGGCGCTTGCCCGGCATCTGGAGGAAACTCTGAAGAGGGAAGACCCCTACCGTCTGAGTACGATGGCCTACCACGGCAATCAGATTTACAATAAAATCGGTCTCAGCAATATCACCGACATTTCCGGTTGGAACCTTTATCAGGGCTGGTATGAGAACGACTTCAAGTCTTTCGACCGCTTTGTGGACGAAGAGCATCGTAAATACCCGCACCGTCCGTTAATAATCAGTGAGTTCGGTGCCGGTTCCGACCCGCGCTTGCAGTCGCTCGAGCCGCAGATATTCGATTTCTCCATGCAATGGCAGCAGTTGTACCTCGAATACTATCTGCCCGCTATCATGAGGCGGCCGTTCATAGTCGGCGCCACAGAGTGGAATTTCATTGATTTCAGTTCTGCCAATCGCCAGGAGGCTACGCCACACATTAATAATAAAGGGCTGATGTACAATGATCGCCGCCCTAAAGATGTGTTTTATTATTTTCAGGCATTTTTGCGTAAGGATATTCCGGTGCTGCACATTGCTGTGGATGACTGGAAGCATCGGACTGTGGTTTCGGACGGCGAAGCAGTGGAACATCCGGTGAAAGTGTATTCCAATCTGGATAAGGTAGAGCTGTCTGTCAATGGGAAAAAACTCTCTGTACAAGACATTGAGAATTGCCATGCTGGGTGGCGGGTACCTCTTGTTGTGGGAAGAAACACGCTTGTAGCATCCGGCATCTATCAAGGGAAGAAGGTGGAGCAGGTTTCGGACATTTTTGTGAAGATGCAGCCTCGCTATATCGCGGCAGCCGGCTCCGGACAGCTGGAACTTGCAGTGAACGTGGGCAGCAACTGTTTCTTTACGGATAACAAGAGTGATCTTTGCTGGCTTCCCGACCAAGCTTATACTCCTGGGAGTTGGGGCTACATAGGTGGAGAGATTTTCCGCCGTTCTCCGGGACGTATCGGAACCACTGCCGAAGTGAAAGACACCCGTAACGTTCCTTTGCTCCAGACCAAACGCAAGGGCATCAAAGCCTATCGCTTCGACTTGCCCGACGGCGACTATGAAGTGGAACTTCTTTTTGCTGACCTGAACGCACGTTCCGAACGGGTGACTTACGATTTGGGAGCTGTCGCTACCCTAGACAATGCCGATTTCCGCGGCAGTGTCTTCAATGTTTCTGTCAACGGTCGGCCTTGGTTGAGCCATTTCTCTCCGGCGATAGAAGTAGGCGGGAACCGTTGCATATCCAAGAAATTGCGTATTGCCGTAACCGGTGGAAACCTTACAGTGGACTTTGAGGCGGTGAAGGGAATGACGTTCTTGAATGGGATAAAGATATTCAGGATTCATTGACCTTCTATTTGCAAGGATGTTGTATTAACCGATAAATTGAGTGAAACATGAAACACAAACTTCTCACCGGGTCCCTCTCCTTCACAGTAGGGATGGGATTCAGCGCTTTGCCTGCCGTCGCGCAGCAATCTCCGGCTTCCACTGAGGTCAAGCCCAATGTAATCATTATCAACGTTGATGACTTGGGCTATGGCGACATTGGTTGTTACGGTGCCACCAAGGTCAAGACTCCCAATATAGACCGTCTGGCATCGCAGGGCCGTAGCTTTACGGACGCTCATTCATCCTCGGCTGTTTCCACGCCTTCACGTTATGGACTAATGACTGGTCAATATCCTTGCCGTGAGGATATTTGGGGGGCAATCTTCCTGAATCAGACTCTGCAAATTGATACGGCACGCACCACAATTGCGGATGTGATGAAACGTTCCGGCTATTCCACTGCCATCGTGGGGAAGTGGCATCTTGGATTCCGTACGGACGAAAAGATGGACTGGAACAAGGAACTGGCTCCCGGACCACTTGAATTGGGATTCGATTATTACTTCGGTGTGCCTATTCTCAACAGTCATCCACCTTTTGTTTATGTGGAGAACCATCATGTGGTGGGTTATGATTCCAACGACCCGTTTGTAAGAGGCAAGAGGGCAGAAACGGAGGAGTTCGATGAAAAATTCGGTATCAACTCTATTGGTGGAGCCACGGCTGCGCACCGTTTGTACAAAGACCGGGCTGTAGCCACTACTTTGAAAGACCGGGCCGTGCAGTGGATAAAGGAACATAAGGATTCACCTTTCTTCTTGTATTATGCTACCACCAACATCCATCATCCTTTTACACCGGCCGAACGCTTTGTAGGTACCAGTGAGGCAGGACCTTACGGTGATTCAATCCATGAATTGGACTGGGTGGTAGGCGAGATTATGCGTACCCTCGATGAGGAAGGGCTGGCAGGAAATACTCTGCTCATCTTCACCAGTGACAACGGAGGAATGCTGAATCATGGAGGGCAGAGAGCTTGGAAGGCAGGACACCATATCAACGGCAAGCTTCTTGGTTTCAAGTTCGGAGCTTGGGAAGGCGGGCATCGCATTCCTATGATTGCCCGCTGGCCGGGCAGGATTCCTGCGGGCAGCGTATCCAACCAGTTGATGTCCAATGTTGACATGCTTGCCACTTTGGCTGCCCTCACAGGATATGAATTGCAGGAGCAGGACGGGCCGGACAGTTTCAACATGCTTCCTGCCCTTGTCGGAAATCCCGGGAAAATGATTCGGGACCATATTATAATCTGTCCTTCCCAAAAGAGCCATCTTTCCATTCGCAAAGGGAAGTGGGTCTATATTCCGGCGCAAAACAGCGGCGGATTTACCGGAAAGAATGTCGGTGACCATGACTTGGGCGGGGCATCCGCTTTCCAGCTCACCCATCGGGTGAACAGCGATATAGAAAATGCCCGGATAAAGCCGGATGCACCCTCTGTGCAGCTTTACAATCTGGAGGAAGACCCATACCAGACCACAAATGTGTATGAACAGCATCCCAAAGTGGCACGCAGGCTGGCGCGGATACTGGAGGAGAAGATAAGGAAGTCGGATGCCACAAGAAAGTGACAACCGATAGATTGATGAAAAACATAATTTGAAAAATGAAGAATACCGTGATGAAAAAGTTTTTTGTAGGTTTATTCTCCCTTTTGATGGGAGTAGGTAGCGCTTTTGCGCAGAACAATATGTCAAGTGAAATGTATGACCTTGCCAAGATGAAGGAAGGCTTGCGCAACCGCCGTGTCAGCAGTTATGACCGTACGGGCAACAACCGTGACCACCTGAAGGCCATCAAGCCGGGCGAAACGGCTGTCTTGGCCGACATCAAGGGGGCAGGCGTAATCAACCATATCTGGATAACGATGTCTCCGGGACCGCGCCAGCTTTCCCGTAACGACATCATCCTTCGGATGTACTGGGACGGCAGCGACGAACCTTCTGTCGTGTCCCCCATCGGTCCCTTTTTCGGCCAGGGATGGAACGAACAGTATAACTATGCTTCTTTTGCCCTTTCTTCCGGTCCCAACGGTGGTACGGGTTTGTGCAGCTATTTCGCCATGCCTTTTGCCAAAGGTGCGCGCATTGAGATAGAGAATCAGACGGATGTCAACATCGGCGCCTTCTACTACTACATAGACTATGTGGAGATGAAGGAACTGCCCAAGGACATGGGGCGTTTCCATGCGTGGTTCAACCGTGAGATTACCGAAGCGCTTCCCGAGGGGGAGACCGAGTGGGGTTCCGTGGGTAAGCAGACGGAGAATAAGGACGGAGCCGACAATTATGTGTTTGCCGATATCAAGGGAAAGGGCCATTTTGTGGGATTGAATTATTATGTACAGTGCCCTACCCCCATGTGGTATGGTGAAGGCGATGACATGTGGTTCATCGACGGTGAAAAACAGTCTTCCTTGATAGGAACCGGTACGGAAGATTTGTTCAACACCGCCTGGTGCCCGAAAGAGCCCTACCAGCATATCTACTTCGGCTATCCACGTGTGAATAATGATGTCGGATTCTTGGGGCGTACACATGTCTATCGGTTCTTTATTCAAGATCCCGTCTTCTTTGAGAAAGGGCTGAAAGCCACCATTGAGCATGGGCACAACAATTGCCTGACCCTCGACCTGGCCACCGTTGCCTACTGGTATCAGGACAAGGCGACGGCTGTTCCCACCATACCCGACAAGGCGGGCCGTAAGCTGAAGCCGATGGTAAACAATGTGATGATGCACAAATGGCGTCATGAGTGGAGAAAGAATAAAGGGAATAAGGCTGACCTTTGGGGAAATGAATAAATTGCTGGAGGATATGAAATGAAGACATTATTAGTTATATCTGTTTTATTAGCATTTACTCTTTTGGGGCATGCCCAAATATGGAAAGTGCCTGAAGGTCATGAAACGCGGTGGACAAGTTTTGAAAATCCTACCGGTGCCAAGGGAACGGCAGCTCAAGCCAATAAAGGTGCAAAAGGAAGTGCTTTCGGCAGAATCATGGCGGGAGACAGCTGTGTTTTGTTGTCTCAGCAAGGACCCGGGATCATTAACCGTATTTGGCTGACAGTCAGCAAACGTAACCCTAAGATGCTTCGTGCGTTGCGTATCAAGTTTTATTGGGATAATTCTGTTGTTCCGGCAGTGGATGTCCCATTGGGAGATTTTTTTGGGAATCCGCTGTCACGTACATCTCGTTTTGAGAACTGTTTCTTTTCTAATCCGGAGAAGCGTTCTTTTAACTGTTCTATTCCGATGCCTTACCGCATCGGTGCCAAAGTGGTGTTTGTGAATACCTCGGATGAGGACCTGACACACTTGTTTTATGATATCAACTTTACTAAATTGCCGGAATGGGATTCGGAGATGAGCTATTTTCATGCTGTCTGGCGTGAAGACAAATCCACCAAGTTGGGAGTGGATTATACTGTTCTTCCCCAACTATCGGGCAAGGGGCGCTTTTTGGGGGTAAGCTTGGGTATCTTTGCCAATAAGGCGTATGAAACTACTTGGTGGGGAGAAGGTGAAATCAAGTTCTACATTGACGGAGATAAGGAATTTCCCACATTGAGTGGTACGGGAGTTGAAGACTATATTGGTACGGCTTGGGGGCAGGGCGAGTATTCCCACCGTTATCAAGGTTGTCCGATTGCAAATGCGGACAGTTGTTGGTGGAGTATGTATCGTTTCCACGTGCAGGACCCGATTTATTTTCGTCATGATATAAGAGTTACATTGCAGCAGATTGGAGGTGCTCCATATCAAAAGGTACTCGAACTGTACAAGGCGAAGGTTCCTCTTGTACCGGTTACTATAGATAGAAGCGGTAAACTGAAATTCTATCGTTTATTAGATGAAGATTCAGACCTACATATCACGGATAAAGACTTTCCGCCAGGATTTGTTAATTTCTACCGCCAAGATCATGTAACTTCAACAGCATATTTCTATTTGGATAGGTCTGCAGTCTGAATAATCTTTAAATAACTTCCTAGTGTATGTTGTTGGGAATTAGTGTTTTATACAATGCTGTAGTAGTTACGTTGTAGTGCTTGAGCAGGTTGTGGTAATCTTGTGGTAGTTTGTTTTTTGACATACATCAATTGCTCCTATACTTTTGCAAAAGAATTTTAAATCAATACAAAATGAAGAAAAATCTACTAATTACATGTGTGATGTTATTGTTTGCCATTACTTCGATGGCACAGAACAAAATTACGATTTCGGGTGTCGTTTCCGACAAGACGGGAATGACTGTTATTGGTGCTACAGTTTCGGTAAAGGGGGCTCCTCAACAAGGAGTCGTTACTGGACTTGATGGTGATTATAAGATTACCAATGTTCCCAGTAACGCTGTCTTGCTTTATAGCTATATTGGTATGAAAGACCAAGAAATAGCAGTGAATGGTCGTACTACTATTAATGTAGTAATGCAAGAAGACAATATGTTGATTGATGAAGTTGTAGTTGTAGGCTATGGTGTACAGCGTAAATCAGACTTGACCGGTGCTGTTGGTTCTATCAAGAGCGATGATTTGAAAAAGATTTCTACACCTAATGTGGCTAACGCATTGCAAGGTCGTGTGTCCGGTGTATTTATCTCTGCAAGCGGTGCTCCGGGTAGCTCTCCTGAAGTGCGCATTCGTGGTATCGGTACTACTAATAATAGCAATCCGCTCTATGTGGTTGATGGAATGTTTATGGACGATATATCATTCCTGAGTAACCATGATATTGAGTCCATGGAGGTATTGAAGGATGCTTCTGCTACTGCCATGTATGGTTCTCGCGGTGCTAACGGTGTAATCATTGTTACCACCAAGCAAGGTGCTGAAGGTAAAGCACAGGTGAACATTACTGCCAGTGAAGGATTTCAGTTCCAAAATAGCGGTAAGTTTGAGATGTGTACGGCTTCTGAATATGCTATGCTGCAAAATGAAGCTAACTTGAATATTAATCCAGATGGCGGTCTTGTTTATGATGACCCGGCTTCTTTCGGAAAAGGGACCAATTGGTTCGATGAGATTTTCCGAGTAGCGTCTGTCCGTGATTATCAAGTTGCTGTTAGTGGCGGAACAGAAAAGGTACGTTATAATTTGAGTGCCGGATATTTCCAACAGGATGGTATCATAAAGGAAAATTCTTATGACCGTTTTACTTTGCGTGCCAATAATTCATATAAAATAAACAAACATTTGACTATCGGGCATAACTTATCGGCTTCTTTTAGTCATACAAAAAATGAAAATAAGGGAGTTGTAAAATCTGCTTATAAACTGAGTCCTATCATTACTCCTTATGATGAGAATGGTAATTTCTCCGATCCTCAGGTGGCATCTACTGCTAATCCGCTTGCTACCCTCCATTATATGAATAGTGATAATTGGAAAGATAGAATTGTGGGTAGTGCATTCTTGAATTGGGAAGTTATTAAAGGGTTGAATTTTAAGACCAGCTTGGGCATTGATTATATTAATGGTAGAAGTCGTAATTTTACTCCTAAGTATTATATCTCGGAGTATCAAAAGGTAGATGAGAACAGCTTGTCTAAAACATGGACTAGAGATTTTACTTGGCTGTGGGAGAATATCTTGACTTATGATTGGCAAATCAATGATAAAAATCGTCTGAATCTTTTGGGTGGTATTACTGCTCAAAAATACACTAATGAAAAGTTAGGCGGGTCAGGACGTAGTTTCTTCTCAGAAGTGGAAGACTATTGGTATTTGGATCAGTCTTCAAGCGATACACGTGGACTTGAGAATAATGGAAAACATGAAGCCATGATGTCTTACTTGTTCCGTGCCAACTATGCTTTAATGGACAGATATTTGTTGACGGCTTCTATACGTGCCGATGGCTCTTCGAAGTTTGGACCGGATAACCGTTGGGGATATTTTCCGTCAGTAGCTGCCGGATGGAGGATTTCTGAAGAAGCTTTTATTAAAGATAATGTTGAATGGTTGAGTAACTTGAAGATTAGAGGTAGCTGGGGGCAAATTGGTAATGATAAGATTGGTAATGACAAATATTATGCATTGGCTAATGTAGCCCCTACTTATGATGCTGTATTTGGTGGTGATTATTATTCTGGTGGTACTGTAACTTCTCTTTATAATACACAAATCCATTGGGAACGTTCAGAGCAGTTGGATCTTGGTTTTGATTTAGGCTTGTTCAATAATCGCTTTTCTTTAGAGTTTGACTATTACAGAAGAGATACAAAAGAAATGTTGGTAAATGTGGATGTTCCTGCTTCTGTAGGACTTGCCTCTGTAGAAACAAACGTGGGCTCAGTACGTAACTCTGGACTTGATTTTACGGTGAAATGGGAAGACTCGTTTAAGGATTTTCGTTATGGCATCCGCTTGACTGGAACTACAATTAAGAATGAGGTGACTAATTTGGGAGGTAAACGTATCACCAGTGGGGATATAGGTTCCGGAAAAAGTGTTCATATGACAGAAGAAGGAATGCCAATCAAGTATTTTTATGGTTACAAGACTATTGGTATTTTCCAAAGTAATGAGGAGATTGAGCAGTATAATGCGATGGCTGCGGCTGCTTCCGGTGATGCGAAGAAGAAGTATCAGGCAAATGTAGCTCCGGGTGATCTGATTTATGCAGATACGGATGGCAATGGATATATAACTGCTGAAGACCGTACGGATTTAGGCTCTCCTACTCCGAAGTTTATCGGTGGTTTGGGTATAACTGCCGCTTGGAAAGGCTTTGATTTGTCAATTGATTTGCAGGGTAATTTTGGTAATAAGATTTATAATGCCAAACAAGCTGAAAGAAATGCTGGTGTTGATAACTGGGATCGTTCGTTCTTGGATAGATGGACTGAAAACAATAGGAATACTTCCATTCCGCGCATGACATTTGAGGGTAACAATTATTTTGTTTCCGACCGTTATGTTGAGAGTGGCAACTATGTGAAGTTACAGACTGTGGAATTTGGATATACATTCCCAAAAAACTTGATGCAAAAAGTGCATATCCAGAATTTGAGATTGTACTTCTCAGGTAATAACCTGCTTTATTTTACGAATTATAACGGATTTACTCCTGAAATCTTAGGGGGGCTTGACCGTGATATTTATCCGATTACCGCTACCTGCCGTTTTGGCTTGAATCTTACATTCTAATGGAAAATAAAAATAGGAAATGATTATGAAAAAGATATATTCACTTTTATTAGCTTCAGCATTGGTTTTTACCTCTTGTTCTGATTTTTTGGATACAAAGCCGCAAGGGAAATTGACGCAAGATATTTTCTTCGGGGAAGAAGAAGGTGCTTTGATGGGAATTAATGCTATATATTCTCAAGTTGGGACTTGATCGGCTTTTCTTGGTTTGGCATTATGGAGGTGCCGAGTGACAATTCTGATACAGGAAGTTCACCGGCAGATGGTAGTTATGCTCGCGTGAATTCATTGAATGATTTTACTTATGATGTTTATACTTCTGAATTGAACGGCTGGTGGACTGGCAATTATAAAGGAATCGGATTCTGTAACGTAGCATTGGATAATTTGGATGTGTTGAAAGATGAGCAGTTAAAGATTAGAAGCATTGCACAGGCACGTTTTTTCCGTGGTTTCTTTTACTTTAACTTGGTGAGAACTTACGGTGGCGTACCTTTGGTTACTAAAGTTCAGAATCCCGATGAATACGATCAGCCATGCGCTTCTGAAGAAGCTATTTATCAGCAGATTATTGATGACTTGTCTTATGCGGCAATGAATTTGCCAACCCGTGATGAATGGGGGATTGCTGAGCGAGGAAGAGTTACGAAAGGAACTGCAGAAGGCTTGTTGGCTAAAGTTTATTTGTTCCGTCAAGATTATGCAAGTGTAAAACAATATGCAGGGCAGGTAATAAGTAGGGGAGAATATAACCTGCATCACAATTACCGTGATTTGTTTAGCCCGGATTCTTATTATTCTGATGAAGTGATGCTGGCCGACCAGTATTTGTGGGGATCAGACAAGACGAGAGATAAGGCTTCCGAATATGTGAAGTGGCAAGGTGTCAGAGGTTTCAAAGGTTGGGGATTCTGTTCTCCGTCAGAATCTTTGGATAAGGCTTATGAATCAGGTGATCCGAGACGGGAGGCTACTATCATTTACGATGGCGAAAATATGGAAGGAGTTGGGGTTATAAACTTCAAGGACGAACCGGGAGTACAACCGCGCGCCAATAAAAAGACAATGTGGCCTACAACTTATTGGAATGCCAATAATTTTGCTAAACAAAATTGCCACTTGTATTTTCTGCGTTATGCGGATGTACTGTTAATGTATGCTGAGGCCTGCAATGAGTTGGCAAATGGTGAAAGCGATCCATTAGTAGATGACGCCCTGGCTAAATTGGAATTGGTCAGAGACCGTGCTCGTAAGTCCGGTGATGATCCCACTGTATTACCTAAAATAACAGAGAGGAATAAAGCTAAGTTGCGTGAAATCATATGGAATGAGCGCCGCATTGAATTAGCAATGGAAGGACACCGTTTCTTTGATTTGATTCGTGCTGATAAAGTTGTTCCCGGATATGCGGAAAAGATGCTGAAGGTCCATGGAAAGACAAACTTCAATATGAGCCAGCATTCTACATTCTACATTCCACAGAAGCAGATTGATATTTCTCAAGGAATATTGAAGCAAAATAAATAAGGTGTGTGAGGAGTAGCCTTAGGCTACTCCTACTTCTTATGTGGTTAAAATGTTTAAAAATAGGTATTATGAAAAATATATTTCTTTTTTTCTTGTTTTTTGGGGTTTGTTCGTGCTCGGTAAATGCCATAAATCCACCATCTGATGTGACAGAAAAGCAACTCTCCGATGATGAACTCATGACCCTTGTCCAGAAGCAAACTTTCCGTTACTTTTGGGATTTTGCCCATCCCGAATCAGGATTGGCGCATGAACGGAGCAACGGAGGTGCCGAGACAGCTACCATCGGTGGCTCGGGTTTCGGAGTGATGGCTATCATTGTCGGCATAGAGCGTGGTTTTGTCACTCGCGAACAGGGCGCTGAACGTATGTTGAAGATAGTCCGCTTTCTGAGCGACAAGAATACCGACAGCTATCACGGCATGTGGGCACATTGGATGAACGGTAAAACCGGCAAGACCATTCCTTTCAGTCGTAAGGACGATGGAGCGGATATTGTAGAATCCGCTTTCATGTTCGAAGGCTTGTTGGCTGCCCATCAGTATTTTACAAAGGATAATCCAACGGAAAACCGTATCCGCGGGATAATCAATAATCTGTGGCGTCAAGCAGAATGGAACTTTTTTACTCAGGGACAAGATGTGATGTATTGGCATTGGTCGCCAAACAACGGATGGGCGATGAATCATCAGATTAAAGGTCATAACGAGTGTCACATTGTTTACATTTTGGGCGCGTCTTCCCCTACTTATCCGATTGCCGAGAGCGTTTATCATAAAGGCTGGGCCAATGCGAATACTTTTCTGAACGGTCGGGAGTATTACGGCATCAAGCTTCCTCTTGGAAACAACCACGGAAAGGGAGGTCCTCTCTTCTTCACTCATTATTCTTACATGGGGCTTGACCCACGTGGCTTGAAAGATCGTTATGCCGATTACGAGGAACAGATGAAGGCTCATACCTTGATTAACCGTGCCTACTGCATTGACAATCCGAAGGGTTACAAGGGTTACGGCGAAAAATGTTGGGGATTGACTGCCAGTGACGGTGACAAAGGTTATTCTGCCCATAGTCCCGGTAATGACCGTGGTGTGATTACGCCTACCGCTGCTCTTTCCTCTATTCCATATGCACCTGAATATTCTTTGGAAGCCATGCGTTATTTCTATGAAGAGTTGGGTGACCGTCTTTGGGGTGAATATGGTTTCAAGGATGCGTTCAATTTGACGGAGAATTGGTTTGCACCTTCGTATCTTGCCATTGACCAAGGGCCGATTATTGTGATGATAGAGAACTATCGTACCGGTTTGATTTGGAAACTTTTCATGAGTCATCCCGATGTCCAGAAGGGTTTGAGGAGATTAGGCTTTACTTCTCCTTATTTGAACAAGGTCGATTAGGTTGTTTGATAGGATTCTTTGATTTTGATTAGGTTTTACATAGATTAAAAAGGTTTGTAACCATGAAAAACGTGTTTATCAATAGTGTATTGGTTGTTTTCGCATTGCTTGTCGCCTCGTGCGGCAGGCAACCGGAAGCCAAAGTAGAGGTGATGTCGTTCAACATCCGTTTGGATCATGTGGCGGACAGTATGAACAATTGGAAATACCGCAAGGACCATGCGGCACAAATGATTGCTTATTATGCTCCGGACATTATAGGCATGCAAGAGGTGGTGAAGAACCAACTCGATGACTTGAAGGAGCGTCTTCCGCAATATACCGCTCTCGGTGTAGGTCGTGCAGATGGAGAAGAGAAAGGTGAGTATTGCTCTCTTTTCTATAAGACAGACCGTTTCGAACTATTGAAGAGTGGAAATTTTGGGCTGAGTGAAACTCCTGATTCCATCGGAAAGAAAGGCTGGGATGCGGCTTGCGAGCGTATTGTGACTTGGGCGGTACTGAAAGACAAGGTGAGTGGTAGGGAAATAGCTGCTTTCAATACTCATTTCGATCATGTAGGTAAAGTGGCACGTCGCGAAAGTGCCGTGCTGATACTTGAGAAGATAAAACAAATGGCGGGTGACCTTCCGGTAATTGTTACCAGAGACTTTAATGGAACGGTAGATTCCGAGCCGGTCACTGTATTGACGGAAGGTGGAATGAAGAATGCTTGCGTTACGGCGAAAGTCGCTTACGGACCGACATGGAGTTTCCATGACTTCGGGCGCATCCCGGTAGAGAAACGTAGGTTGATAGATTTTATTTTTATAAAAGGTGCTGTAGAGGTGGAGCGTTACCGAACCATTGATGATAAGCCGGACAACGGCTATCTCTCCGATCATGCTCCCGTAATGGCTATCTTAAAACTATAAAAGCATTTACTATGAAAAAGAAATTATTGATTGGAGCTGCCCTGATACTTTCTGTGGGTATGGCATGTACTTCAGGAGCCGGTGATTGGCAGAGTTACAGCGGTGACAAACGGATAGAAGAGCGTGTCGATTCTGTACTTGCCTTGATGACACTTGAAGAGAAAATAGGTCAGATGACCCAATATTCTGCCAAGAGCGATATTGTGACCGGTCCGCAAGTAAATACGGACATTGAACCTCTATTGAAGAAAGGATACATAGGCAGTCTTTTCCATGCCACTTCTTCTGCCGCCATCCGCAAGACACAAGAGACGGCGCTAGCGGAATCCCGGTTGAAGATTCCAGTGCTTTTTGCTTTCGATGTGATACACGGTTTTAAAACGATATTCCCTATTCCTTTGGCCGAGTCGTGTGCCTGGGACGCTGAACTGGCAGAAAGAAGTGCGTCCATTGCCGCTGCCGAAGCTTCGGCAGTGGGTGTTAACTGGACTTTTGCCCCCATGGTGGACATTTCACGTGATGCACGTTGGGGACGGGTAATGGAAGGCTCTGGTGAGGATCCTTATCTGGGTTCATTGCTCTCTGCCGCACGTGTACGCGGTTTCCAGGGTGAGAAGCCCGAAGACTTGATGCGGCTGGACAAGATGCTGGCTTGCGCCAAACACTTCTGTGCATATGGTGCTGCTGAAGCTGGTCGTGATTATAATACGACTGATGTGTCTGAGCGCTCTTTGCGCGATATTTATTTCCCGCCTTTCAAGGCTGCCAAAGATGCGGGTGTGGCTACTTTCATGACTGCCTTCAATGAGATTTCCGGTGTGCCTTGCACTTCCAGTAAATTCCTTTATCAGGATGTGCTTCGTGATGAGTGGGGGTTCAACGGTTTTGTGACGGATTATACGGCTATCAATGAGCTTGTTCCCCATGGCGTGGCACGCGACGAGGCTCATGCCGCCGAGTTGGCTGCCAATGCGGGCATCGAGATGGATATGACCGGAGGTGTGTTTCATGCACATCTGCTGCAAGCCGTGAAAGAGGGCAAGGTGAACGAAGAAACCATTGATAATGCCGTACGCCGCATTCTGGAGATGAAATTCCTTTTAGGCATTATGGACGATCCTTACCGCTATCTGAATGAGGAGCGTGAGAAGGCTACTATCATGAAACCCGAGTTCTTGGAAGCAGCGCGCGATGCTGCTCGTAAGTCGGTAGTATTGTTGAAGAATGAGAATAACTTTTTCCCGATACAACCCTCCGAACGTAAGACTGTAGCTTTGATAGGCCCTATGGTGAAAGAACGTAACAGTGTGAACGGTGGTTGGGGTGGACGGGGAGACCGTCAACGGAGTGTCACTCTTTTTGAAGGGTTGGAAAAAAAGTACGGAAACTCGAACGTACGTTTTCTTTATGCCGAAGGCTGCGATCTTCGCAAGCCTGGAACTGCAGGATTTGCACAAGCTGTGTCCGTGGCTCGTCAGGCAGATGTCATTCTGGTTGCTGCCGGTGAAGACCAGAACTGGAGTGCCGAGGCTGCTTGCCGCACGGACATCACCCTGCCTGCTTCGCAGCGCGACTTGCTGAAGGAACTTAAGAAAACGGGTAAGCCCATCGGATTGGTATTGATGAACGGTCGTCCGCTGGAACTTATTTGGGAGGACGAGAATATGGATGCTATTCTCGAAGCCTGGTATCCGGGCACGATGGGTGGTCATGCCATTGCCGATGTCATCGCAGGCGACTATAATCCTGCCGGAAAGCTGACAATGAGTTTTCCACGTTCGGTGGGGCAGCTCCCGCTTTACTATAACCACAAGAACACCGGACGACCGCTTCCTCCGGACAATCCGAAGATGGACTACAAGTCTTCTTATATTGACTGTCCCAATTCTCCGCTTTATCCTTTTGGATATGGCTTAAGTTATACTAGCTTTGAGGTGGATAACTTGAAATTGGACAAGGAGGAGCTGAAAAAGGGGGAAACACTTACCGTTACAGTGGATGTAGCCAATATCGGTAAAGTCGGTGGTGAAGAGGTGGTACAGCTTTATATTCGCGACCTTGTGGGAAGTGTGACTCGTCCGGTGAAAGAATTGAAGGGTTTTCAAAAGCTGTATCTCAAGGCTGGCGAGAAGAAGTCGCTGACATTTGTGCTGACTGAAGAAGACCTTGCCTTTTGTGGTGCTGATATGAAGATGCAGGTGGAACCGGGGGAATTCCGGCTCTGGGTAGGAACATCGTCGGCAGATGAGCGGAATGAATCTGTTTTTACGTTGATATGATAAATTGAAAAATCTTATAAATCATTGAAGATGATGAATCATAAACTATCTTTAGGACTTGCCATGCTTCCATTGGTTCCTGCTGTTCAGGCTCAGGAACAAGGCAGGCAAGACGGTGAACGTCCTAACATTATTTTTATCATGAGTGATGACCATGCACAGCAGGCTATGAGTATCTATGGTCATCCTATAGGTAAAGTGGCACCTACTCCTAATATTGACCGTATCGGGCAGGAAGGAGCTGTGTTCTGGAATAATTATTGCTGTAATTCTATTTCAGGCCCCAGTCGCGCCGCGATACTTACTGGCAAGCATAGCCATAAGAACGGCTTCATGAAGAATTGGGCACTAGGTTTCGACGGCTCTCAGCAGACGTTGCCTAAACTGTTGCAACAAGGCGGCTATGAGACTGCCGTCATCGGTAAATGGCATCTTATTTCCAAGCCGACGGGATTTGACCATTGGATGATTCTCAATGACCAAGGCGAATACTGTAACCCACAGTTCATTACCGAGGGGGACACTACTATTCATAAAGGATATGTGACCGACCTCATCACTCAATATTGTGAGGAATGGATGGACAACGGTCGTGACAAGAACAAGCCGTTCTTCCTGATGATGCACCACAAAGCCATTCACCGCAATTGGGTACCTGCCGAACGGCATTATCGTTTGTATGAACACGCCAAGTTTCCGCTTCCCGATAATTATTACGATGCCTATGAGGGACGTTACGCAGCACAGATGCAGAAGATGAATATATACCGTGACATGTACGAAGGTCACGATTTGAAGATGGTTGCGGGTATCGATAGCGACAGCCTGCTCTTTGACCCTTGGCCGCACGCTTTCATGGGAACAATGACACCGGAAGAACGCCGCCGTTCCCTTGATGCTTACCGCGATCGAAATAATGAGTTCTATTCCAAGCCACGTTCATTTAAGGAAGTGGCTGAATGGAAATACCAACGTTACCTGCAAGACTACATGGCTTGTGTAGCAAGTGTGGACGAGAGTGTGGGCGAGATACTGGACTATCTCAAACGTACGGGGTTGGACAAGAATACGATTGTAGTCTATACCACCGATCAAGGCTTCTACTTGGGCGAACATGGCTGGTTTGACAAGCGTTTCATGTACGAAGAGTCTTTTGGTATGCCGATGGTGATGCGCTGGCCGGGACATATCAAACCGGGTACGCAAGTTACAGGTCTGACCCAGAACATCGACTTTGCTCCTACTTTCCTTGATATGTGCGGCATCTCCATTCCGCAGGACATGCAGGGCGTTTCGTTCAAGGAACTGGTGGAAAAAGGTAAGACACCGCGCGACTGGCGTAAGTCCTTGTACTATCACTATTATGAGTTTCCCGGCTTCCACAGCGTGCGTGCCCATTACGGTGTGAAGATGGAACGCTACAAGCTGATGCACTTCTACGTGGATGACAATTGGGAACTTTATGATCTCAAGACAGACCCTGAAGAAATGCACAATCTTTATGGGAAGAAGGGAATGGAGAAGATTACCACCGAACTGAAGGCTGAACTGGCACGCTTGCAAAAAGAATACGATGTGCCGCAGGAGTTATGCCGCTGAAAAGCTACCGGAAGACATATTGAACATTAATAACCTGATAATAAAGATAAAAGATAATGAGAAGACTGATTACTAATCTGCTGCTGGCATTATTATGCTTGGCGTCTCCCCTTTTGGCGCAGGACATGCACATGGATACTTATTGTAATCCGCTGAATGTAGACTATACCTATATGATATACAATTCTTCGAAAGATATCTCCTACCGCTCGGGTGCCGACCCTGCCGTAGTAGAGTTTCGTGGAGAATATTATATGTTCGTTACCCGTACGCACGGCTACTGGCATTCTACGGATTTGCAAAACTGGAATTTTATCAATCCGGGGGAAAACTGGTATCCACAAGGTTGTAACGCTCCGGCGGCACATAACTACAAGGATTCAGTACTTTATGTCTGTGGCGATCCTTCGGGTGTGATGAGTGTGCTTTATACCGACAACCCCAAGTCGGGTAACTGGAAAGCCACTCCTGCAATCATCACCAACTTGCAAGACCCTGACCTTTTTCTTGATGATGACGGCAGTGCTTACATGTTCTGGGGCTCTTCCAACAAGTGGCCCATTCGCGGCATGAAGCTCAACAAGAACCATCGTTTCATACAAGAAGGCGAGAAGCTGGAACTTTTCAATCTCGACCCAGAGAAACATGGTTGGGAACGTTTTGGAGAAAATCATGCCGATACCGTGCTGGGCGGCTATATCGAAGGACCGTGGTTGACAAAGCACAACGGGAGGTATTACATGCAATATGCCGCTCCGGGCACTCAGTTCAATGTATATGCCGATGGTGTATATGTGGCCGACCATCCGATGGGACCTTATACCTATCAGAAACATAACCCCATTTCCTATAAGCCTGGCGGTTATATCAACGGTGCCGGTCATGGAAGTACGGTGCTCGGACCGGGTGGGCAATACTGGCATTTCGGTTCTATGGCTCTGCCCATTAATATGCACTGGGAACGCCGTCTCTGCATGTTCCCTACTTATTTTGACGAAGACGGCATCATGTATTGTGACACCCGTTTTGGAGATTATCCCCGTTATGCACCTACTGTGCCGGGAAAGAAAGGGGAGTTCCGCGGCTGGATGCTTCTTTCTTACAACAAGCCTGCCAGAGGTTCTTCGGCTGTAGAAGGTCATACTGCTGCCGGATTGACGGACGAGAATTGCAAGACTTATTGGCTGGCTTCTTCCAACGATGAAACACAGTGGGTGGAGATAGACCTTCAGGCACCTGCCACTGTAAACGCTATTCAGGTGAATTACAACGATTATAAGA
>OLPW01001755.1_pt1 | contig 21163 bp, 21 predicted proteins | sample 1672161 | NCBI WGS metagenome assembly OLPW01 (sample SAMEA3136654, study PRJEB25190) | human gut metagenome
AAAGATCAAGTCGTCCTCGCAGACGCTCAAGCAGGAATACCTCGATACATACGAGGGAGGTGAATGACATGATAGGCAAGAGCTATGCAAAGATAGCGATTGTTGGCTTTGTACTTTGTCTTGCAATGGTGCTATGTGCATCATTTGCGAGGTATAGGTCCGAGCAGTCGTTCATCGATGGCGCTGAAAATGGGTTTGGCATAGACGGGATGTATGTCAACGATGGCGCGACCAGGCCGTCTATGGCGATTCTTGCAGGCGAAGACATGGTATGGCAAATCTGTAATGACGATGGCTCTTGTCTGAGTGGTCGTTTGGCCGCAACGAGCGACCCGAATTCGTTCGATCTTCTCGACAATGATGGAGCGGATTGCGGTTCTGTTCACCTTTCATATGCATCGCGAGATGGGATGGACGGCATTCTCTACGTCTCCCACGAGACTGGCGATTTCAAGATGCGCAGGACTAACCGAGTGCCGGCTTTTATCGAGGAGTGAGAGTTCCCGGCGGTCTGCCGATCAGGCCGCCGGGGTATTGAACCCCGCATTCATCCGTACACACACGGATGAATGCGGGAAGTGTCCGGATGAAGTTGATAATCAAGGAAACAAAGCCGTTCTGCCTGGGACGGCTTTGGCCTGGACTTTAACTACAACATCGCAATCGACACTTATCAGCTCGCGCAACGCGCATGGCCAAATCTCGGACGCTGGTGCATGGAGGACCTTCGAGATTTACTGGACATCCAAAACGACGACGCACACCGCGTGCTCGCCGACAGCGAAGACGAGATGGCTGTCTACAATGCGATCAGAAACAGTGTGAAGTCCGGAGAGCTTTCTGTGGAACCGCCGCGCCGTCGCGCGAGCCGACTGGTCAACCCGGGCAATCTGGTCCCGGCTCTCCCGGTCGTATTCCTACGATATCGCCCCTAGATCACCAATGTGTCAGATAAAGAATGAGGCAATGGTTATGATCAAGCATACGGCGGATGCGGCGACTGCGCCTTTTTTCCTCTCCTTTAGTCCGACGAATAGGGTTGCCGTAAAGTAAAGGGCGGAAATGCAGTCTATGGCAAGCAAAACGAGTTCCTTGGGCGGTTTCAGCAAAAGGTCGCTAGCAAAGAGTAATGCAAGCAGGGCAAAGCCGATTGTGGTCAAGTATCTCGATTGATTTTGCGACAACATGGCAACTTCCTTTCAGAACATGCAAGTGAAAAGTCGGTACGATGTCATTGCGGTTGCAAAAAAAGCCGCCGCTAGGACCGGTTGTCACGAGACCGGCGATAACTTCAGCGGTGCCAGCAAGCTAGAGATCGCGCAGGCAAGCCTCCTCCTTCGCGTTCAGCTTGACCTTGTGAGGGACGGGGCGGTTATTTGCAGATCCGTGAGAATCGCACCACGCCTTGGAATATGAATCCGTGCAGCGTCCGCGCTCAAAAGGGATATATCGTAATTTTCGTCGTAGTTGTCTCCGACGTAGATCTCGCTGCTCTCGGCGGGAGATCCCTCGTCGGCATAGGCTGCCGCAACGGGCACAAATGGTGTCATGACAAGGGAGAGGCAAAGAGCTGCTGAGACGATGGGGGCAGGCATTTCTTCATGGCTGGCTCCTTAATCTGGCCTTTGATAGTTACTCGATGTCGCCTCCTTCCGCTTTATATCCGTTGCATTCGGCGTATTTCTTTAATAAGGCAAGAGGTTCTTCCTCTCCTTCGGATAAGCCGATGATGTTTCCTTGATCATCCAGTATGAATACGGACGGAATATGCTCAAGTTCATATTCGTCATACACGGTATTATCTTAATCTATGTATATGGGAAAGTCTCCTTCATGGACCGAGGCTGAAATCCTGTCCCATTTTAATGGACAAAGATGAGGGATAAGCATTGTGTTGCGGTTTGATATTGACGACGATTAAGGCGGCGAAACACGTCAGAGTCGCCAAAGTCAGTAAGGCGATAATGCATTTTCTCGGTTTCCAGCTCATGACAGATCCCTCTCTCATGGTGAAACGCATACGTTTTGAAACGGGATGCCGCTTCGATTCGTTCCGGACGCGGATGTGGACGTAACTGGTCTCGGTGCCAAGTGCGATTTCAGTGCTGTATATGACTTAACGGGAATGTCCGAGCAGTGCCGGAGTTTCCATCTGGATTGTTCCGACTGGAACATCAGCCCGAATACACTGCATAGCGACTCCAACAAGAACGTACCCGGCGTAATCCTTCCCAAGGCATGGCAATAGTCAAGATGCCGCAGCGGCAAGACAAAGACAGATTCCCGCGATAACCCTACGCTCAGCTCGTTTCTATTCACCCTGAGCGAAGGGAGTGTCGCATATGCATGCAGCGGCGCAGAACCTCCGGGGGGGGGTATCTCCTAGAGGTATCCGCCTCCGGAGGCCAAGGAATCATCGAGTACGTCCTGATCATCGCGGTCATCGGCCTGGTGATCGTGTTCGCGGGACCCGGCGTGGCCGGAGCCATCCGCAACCAGTTCAACCTGGTCGGCAACACGGTGAACAATGGGACGGTTGGCGGCGTCGAGGGAGGCGCATCCGGCGGAGGGTCTGCAGGTACCGATTTCGCGACCGTCCAGGCGGCTATCGCCAAGGACGCGAAGGACTGGACCCTCGAAGAGCAGAAGGCCGTGGCCGAGGACATCGCCGCGAAGGGCGAGGCATCGTCCGCCTTCGCCAAGGCGGAGGCGGACGATGAATGCAGGGACGAAGTTCTCGATGAAGCTCACCGATGGTCAGACGCTCGAGTACAAGATTATCGGCATCAACCACGATGACTTGGCCGATGGTAGCGGCAAGACGGGCCTGACGTTCCTCGCCGCCTCGACGGGTATCAAATCTCGCGTGAACGCCACCAACACCAATGCCGGTGGCTGGGAGAAGTCGGAACTCCGCGTGAAGATGAACTCCGGCGAGATCTGGAACCTGATGCCCTCCGATTTCCAATCCAAGGTGAAGCCGGTCAGGAAGCTGACGAACAACGTTGATGGAACCGACAAGAATGCCGCCGTGACGGCGACCTCGGACAAGCTGTTCATGCTCAGTTATTCCGAAATCGTCGAGACCCCTTATAGCGGCTGGTCTGGTTATTCTTGGATCGGAAACGAAGGAACCCAGTACGAGGCCTTCAAGGGTAAGGTGACGAACAATTATTCGGGTAACGATTGCCTGAGTGTTGGCGTCGCTTGGTGGGAGTGTTCCTTGAATCCGAGCGCCTCTGCGCTCTTCCTCTATGTCAACAGCAACGGCGATCCGTCGTACAACTACGTCGCGACGAACTCGAATCGCGTCTGCCCAGCTTGGTGCTTCTAGATTCATCTGTTAAGCCCGCACGGCCTGTGCGGGCTTTTCTTTTGGCGGTTACTCGAACGGTTTGATGTTTGTGGCATAGGTTATCGGTTTGAGGAGAAATGGGGTCACACAGCGGCTCTCAGAGCGCCTGCCGCACTCCCCCGCCATTACTCCTGCGGCATCCTCGTATAGAGCCCATCCCGCTTGGTGTTTCGTTGCAACAGCCCACTTGTCCACCGATCAAGTGAACTACTGGAATAAATACAGCGACACGCTTGTTCGTTACAGTCGCTATATCTACGTAAATCGCCGCGATAAATACAGCCTGTATTCGGCTGTATACCAGCTACGCGTATGTAGATTCATATCGCGTTAATAAATCGGCTCAAGCGCGTGCAAAACGCGCAAGTAACCGCAAAAGGCGATTATCGCGCAGATAGATTTTTGGCACCCTGTTGCTTACTGAAAATTAAGCAATTGCTTAAAACAAAAAAGGTCAGGCACTAGGTGCCTGACCTGCAAACTTCTGGTCGGGACGACTGGATTCGAACCAGCGACCCCTTGACCCCCAGTCAAGTGCGCTACCAAGCTGCGCCACGTCCCGAAGCTTTTGTTTGTTGCGCTGCTCTCGCTCGCAACAGGGAGTATATTAACCCGAAACTTTGCCCTTGTGCAAGAACTTTTTTACAAATTTTGAAGCAAGTCCAAAATTGTATCCGCGAGCTGGGGTTTTGTTAGAACGGGAAGTTCTTGCGTACCCGCTGTGCTCACGATCCAGGCCTTGTTGGTATCGGTTCCAAAGCCCGAATCGGCGCGCGAGACATCGTTGGCGATAATGGCGTCGCAACCCTTGCGGGCGAGCTTTCGCCGAGCGTACTCCACGACGTTATCGGTCTCAGCCGCAAAGCCGATCACGCACCGCTCCCCCTTTTGGCGCGAAAGCTCGGCCAAGATATCGACTGTCTCGACCAGTTCAATGTGATCCAATCGTTCGTTGGCCTTTTTGAGCTTATGGTCGGCAGGGGCTGCGGGGGTGTAGTCGGCGACAGCGGCCGCGCAAATGGCCGCATCGGCCGTCTGGAAGGCGCCCAGCGCCGCCTGCAGCATCTCTGCGGCGGTCTGCACGCGCACGAACTCCACGCCGCGGGGAACATCGAGCGATGTCGGCCCCAGCACAAGCGTAACCGCAGCACCGCGGCGAGCGGCCTCTCCCGCCAGGGCGATGCCCATCTTGCCCGACGATCTGTTGCCGATAAAGCGCACGGGGTCGATCGGCTCGTGCGTGGGGCCGGCGGTTATCATAATGCGCTTGCCTGCCAGGTCTTGCGGGACGGGGTTCAGCACCTCGCAGACGGCCTCGACGATGTCCTCGGGCTCGCTCATGCGTCCCGTGTCCACGTCGCCGCAGGCAAGGTAGCCGCTGCCGGGTCCCACCACATGGACACCACGTTCGCGCAGCGCGGCCATATTGGCCTGCGTCGCCGGCGCCTTCCACATGCCGTTGTTCATGGCAGGGGCGATCACGATGGGTCGCGGCGTGGCAAGCAGCGTGGTGGAGATGAGGTCATCGGCGATGCCGTTTGCCATCTTGGCGATGATATTGGCCGTCGCGGGCGCCACGACCACCAGATCGGGCTCCTGTGCCAGCGAAATGTGGTGGATGGGGTCGGAGGGGTCGTCGAAAAGGCCCACCGCGACCGGTTCGTTGGTGAGCGCGCGGAAGGTGAGCGGCCCCACAAACTCGGTGGCATGCTCGCTCATAACGACCTTGACGCGCGCGCCGTGCTTTTGCAGCAGGCGCACGATATTGCACGACTTATAGGCGGCGATCCCGCCGGTAATGCCCAGCAGGATCGTTTTTCCCTCAAGTTGCATTGAATTGTTGGATGCCGCCGTCATCATTTAAGCTTCCTTGCTGGGAAGCACCAGCAGACGGTGGCAATACGGGCAGTGCGCGATCTCGCTACCGTCGTGGTTGAGGTCGCTCATGGACGATGCCTGGAGCGCGGTGTGGCAGATGGTGGGAATGTTGCCCTTGATGGTCTCGACAGCCAGGCCGCGGAACTGCTTGAGCAGGCGCTCGTAGTCGGTGAGCACGTCGGTCGGCAGCGTGGCGGCAAGCGCGGTGCGCTCCTTAGTGGCGGCGTCAATCTGTGCCTGGAGGTCGGCGGCCTTGGCGCGGGCGGCCTTGGTGTCGGCCTTCACACCCTCCTCGAACTTGGCGATGATTGCCTGCGCGCGGGCCTCGCGGTCGAGCGCCTCCTTATGGGCGACAAGAACATCCTTGCGGGTGTGCTCGATCTTGTCCAGACGCTTTGCCAGGGTGGCAAGCTCATTCTCCAGGTCCTGCACCTCGCGGTAATCAGAACCATCGACGTGACGCTTTTTGGCAGCCTCGATAGCGTTGTTGGTCTGGATCTCGGTGGTGTTGAGGTCGTCGAGCTCAATATCCAGGTCTTTGCGCTGGGCGTAGAGCTTGGTCATCTCGGCCTTGAGCTTAACGTAGGTCTTACGCTTGGAAGCGAGCTCCTTGAGCTCCGGCATATTGGCAAGTTCGCTCTTGTTGCGGGCGAGCTCCAAATCGATCTGTTGCAGCTTGAGTAGCGTAGCGCCGGCGCTCATAAGTTCTCTCCTTTTGTCACAGTCCACCATTGGCAAGGGTTCAGTATTTTAATCGCATGACGGGGGTCGACCCCGGCATCAACTGCAGAGTTCATCAATATATCAACGAACGGCTCCTCGGAGCGGTCGTGGCCGAGCAAGATCACCGGCAACCCGCGCAAGGCAAGGTCCTGCGCAACGTGGTAGCCGGCCTCTCCGGTCACAATAACATCTGCGCCCGCGGCGATGGCAAACTCACCAAAGTCGCCCAGGGAGCCGCCTAAAATTGCGACGGTGCGGCACGGGTGCTCGGCTTCGCCCCATACGCGCGGGTCGCTGCCAAAGGCCGTGGCGGCACGGGCGGCAAGGTCGCGCAGGTTGCAGGGCTCGTCGAGTGTCGCCAAGGCGCCAAGGCCGCAGGCCTCGGGGTCGTACACGTGCTCCAGCGAGCTTGCGGGCGCGGCGTCCAACAGCTTACTTAGGTAGATACGCGCCTCGTGCGAGCGGTCCAGGTTGGTGTGGAGCGAGATGATGCTCACCCCGCTGCGGGCCGCCTCGTACAGCGCAGCGCTGCACTGGGGGCGCGCGGAATCGGCCGGGCAAAATGCCTCGGGTGCCTTGATGTAGACGGGATGATGCGTCAGCAGCACGTTAGCGCCGGCCTCGAGAGCGCGATGCACGTTGGCCTCGGTCGCGTCGAGTGCGCAGGCAACACCGGTGATCTTGGCAGCAGGGTCTCCCACAGATAGCCCAACATGATCCCAGCCCTCGGCGTACGCCTTGGGGTAGCGCGCCAGCAGGGCACGTTCAAGCTCGGAGACGATCATGCGGCACCTACGATCGAGAGCAGCGTCTGGGCAAATTCGTCCAGATCGGCCGGATTCACGCGGTCATCGAAGGAGATGCGCAGTGCGCCCAACGCCTGCTCGCGACCGATGCCCATCGCGCTCAAAACGTGGCTGGGGTCCATGCTGCCGCTCGAGCATGCCGAGCCGGCCGAAACCTCAAAGCCGGCGGCGTCGAGCTTGATGATGAGCTCCTCGGAGTCCATGCCGTCAACGTAGATCGAAACCATGCCGGGCAGACGGTCGGCCTGGGCGTAGTCACCCATGGTGGCATGAATGTGCGGATGGGCCGTAAGCGTGGCGTAGAGCTTGTCGGAAAGGGCTTGCAGCGTCGCACGCTCCTGGGCCACATGGGGCGCCAGTGTGCGGGCGGCAGCGGCAAAAGCCAGCTGCGTGCGCAGGTCCTGCGTACCGGCGCGACGGCCGGCTTCCTGTCCACCGCCAAAGATGCGCGGACGCAGCGGCGTGCGGTTCTTAAGGTAGAGCGCGCCGGATGCCACAGGGCCGCCAATCTTGTGCGCGGCAACGGTCATGGCATCGACGCCCAGCTCGGCGGCATCGAGCGGAATGTGCAGATAGCCCTGGATGGCGTCGGTGTGGAACAGGGCACCTGCGGTGTGCGCAGCCGCGGCAAGCTCGCGGATGGGCTGTACTACGCCGGTCTCGTTGTTGGCTACCATGATGCTCACGAGCGCGACGTCGTCGCCAAGCAAGTCGTTCAGCGCGGCGGGCTCGATGTAGCCCGCACGGCAGGGCTGAACCAGGTCGACGGTAAAGCCGGCGGCACGCAGCAGCGGCAGGTTGTCCAGGATCGAATCGTGCTCGATGGCAGATACGATCACGCGGTTACGCTTGCGGTCGCGCTGACGAGCGCCCTCGGCAAGACCGAGGAGCGCCAGCTGGTTGGCCTCGGTGCCGCCGTTGGTAAGGATGATCTCGGACGGGCGAACGCGCGCGCCAAAGCTGCGGGCGATCTCGCGACGAGCGACTTCCAGACGCGCGGCAGCCTTGCGACCGAGCGAGTGCAGAGAGTTGGGGTTGACGCCCGCAAGCTCGCTATCGTCGTACTCACGCTGCGCGAGGAGCGCCTCGGCGCGCATGGGCGTCGAGGCGGCATAGTCAAGATTCACGGGTATGCGGTTTTGACCTGCGGTCATAAGGGTTTATGCCTCCTGTGCGGCCTCGTTGCCCAACTTCTGCAGCAGCGCAACCTCGGCGGCGGGATCTTCGGACTTAAAAACAGCGGAGCCGGCCACGAGGACGTTGGCGCCGGCCTTGACGACCTCGGCAATGTTCTTGGAAGAAATGCCGCCGTCGACCTCGATCATGGGCGACACGCCGTGACGCTCGCACATGGCCTTGAGCTCGTGCAGTTTGGCGATGGTACCGGGGATAAAACTCTGGCCGCCAAAGCCCGGGTTCACACTCATCAGCAGCACCATATCGACGACGTCGATGATGCTTTCGAGCACGCAGACGGGCGTGGCGGGGTTGAGCACCACGCCGGCCTTGACGCCGCGCTGCTGCAGATGGGTGAGTGTGCGGTGCAGGTGCGTGGAGGCCTCGTAGTGCACGGTGATCATGTCGGCACCGGCATCGGCGTACCAATCGACGGTCTCGTCGGGGTTCGACACCATGAGGTGCGCGTCGACCGGCACGTCGGTGGAGCGCTTGACGGCCTTAAGGACGTCAACGCCAAAGGTGAGGTTGCCGGTAAAGTGACCGTCCATGACGTCGAAGTGCACGTAGTCGGCACCGGCGATCTTGTCGAGCTCACCCTTGAGGTTGGCCATATCAGCCGAAAGGATGGACGGAGCGATTTTAATGGAACCCATGGTAGTAGCCTTTCTGCACTAGTCGGTGAGTCCGTAGAACTCTTGCGATGGGACGCGGTCGGTGAGAATTTCGAGCGCCCTATCCAAAGTAACACCGTTGTAGAGCGTTTGCTCCACGGCAAAGGTGAGCGGAATGTCTACGCCCAGTGAACGGGCGAGCTCGCTGACGCTGCGGGCCGCGACGGCGCCCTCGACCACCATGTGCGTGCGCGCCTGGTACTCATCGAGCGACACGCCGTGTGCAAATTCGTAGCCAAAGGTGCGGTTGCGTGAATGCTCCGAGGTACAGGTGGCGATGAGGTCGCCCATGCCGGCGAGTCCCATGCACGTTATGGCCTGGCCGCCGCGGGCGTGCACCAGTCGGCTGATCTCGGCCAGGCCGCGCGTCATGATAAGGGCGAGCGTGTTGTCGCCCGCGCCGGTACCGGCGGAGATGCCGCACACGATGGCGATGACGTTTTTCATGGCGCCGCAAACCTCGACGCCGGTCATGTCCTGCGACAGGTAGATGCGGAAGGCCGTGGATAGGAGCAGGTCCTTAAAGGTCTTCCCTATCTGTGGATCTTCGCTGGCAATGACGGCGGCAGAAAGCCCGCCGCGGCAGATCTCCTCGGCATGGTTGGGGCCCGAGAGCGCCGCCACGCGCGCCTCGTTGCCGATCTCGCTGGCAATGACCTCGCTCATGAGCAGGCCGGACTCGGGCTCAATGCCCTTGGTGAGGCAGAGCACCGGGGTATCGGCGGCGATAAAGGGCACGGCCTGGTGGCACACGCTGCGCAGGTGCGTGGAGGGAACGGCAAAGATGACGGCCTCGGCGCCGTCAAGCGCCTGCGTCAGGTCCGTCGTGGCGACGACGTTGCCGGGCAGCTCGTAGTCCACCAGATAACGGGGGTTACGGTGCTCGCCATTGATGCCGGCGGCCGTCTGCTCGCTATGGGCCCACATGATCAAGCGCTCGGCTCGTGCGGCAGCAAGGCCGGCGACGGCGGTTCCCCAGGAGCCGGAGCCAATCAGCGCAACATTCATGACTCTCTCCTACTTATCGTCGGGCACGGTCACGCGCTTGGTAAACGAGAGCTTGGACTCCTTGCCCGTCATGAGCTTTTTGATGTTCGCACGATGGGCCCACACCACGGTGATGCCGATCAGCGCCATGCAAAATTTGAGACCCAGGCTGCAGTACGGAAAGACCGCGCAGACGGCGATGGGAAGACCGATGGCCGCGGCAAGCGAGCCCACCGACACAAACTTGGTGATGGCGACGGCCACGATAAACATGCCCAACAGCGAAAGTCCGATGGGCCAGTACCAGGCGAGGATGACGCCCAGGCCCACGGCGATACCCTTGCCGCCATGGAAATTGAGGTAGGGCGAGAAGATGTGGCCCCATACCGCAGCCAGGCAGATGACGCCGAGCATCCAGTCGCCGGGGGCTCCAGGCGCCATGATGCTCACAGGGAAGCCATAGCCCACGCCCGCGATGAGCGGACGGGCGATAAGGACGCAGATAGCGCCCTTAAGGCAGTCGAGCAGCAGCGTGAGCGCGGCCACCTTGGGGCCGGCTACGCGCAGGGCGTTGGTGGTGCCGATGTTGCCGGAGCCCGCCTTGCGAATGTCGGTGTGGTTGAACACGCGGCCCAGGATCAGGCCAAACGGAATCGCTCCGATAAAGAACGAGACCACGGCACAGATGGCGGTCAGCAGAATCGGATTATGCATCCTTTTGCTCCTTCTTCCTAAAGAAGAGTCGAATGGGCGTGCCGGAAAAATCGAAGGTCGAGCGCATACGGTTCTCCACGTAGCGCTGGTAGGTGTCGTTGACCAGGTCGCTGTGGTTGACGAAGAACGTGAACGTCGGCGGGTTGACGCCCGTCTGGGTCACGTAGTGCATGCGCAGGCGGCGCTTGCCGTCCACCACGGTGTGGCCAAACTCGCGCAGGTCGGTGAGGAAGGTGTTGAGGCGCGAGGTGGTGATCTTTTGCGAGCGCGTCTTTTCGGCCGCGTCGACCATCGCCCAGATCTTCTCGACGCTGCGGCCCGTGAGGGCAGAGATGCGCAGGTACTGGGCCCAGGGAGCCATGACGCCCAGACGGCGATCGACGGTCTCCATGCAGGCCTCGCGCTTGCGGTCGTCGTCGAGCAGGTCCCACTTGTTGAGCAGCACCACGATGGCGCAGCCGCGCTCGATGGCCAAGCCCATGACCTTCTGATCCTGCTCGGTGACGCCCACGGAGGCGTCGACGACGAGCAGCGCCACGTCGGCACGGTCGATGGCGCGCAGGCCGCGGACCATGGAGTAGTACTCAATGTTCTCATACACGGTGCTCTTCTTGCGAATGCCCGCGGTATCGACCATGCGGTAGTGCTTGCCGTTGCGCTCGACGACGGTATCGATGGCGTCGCGCGTGGTGCCGGCGATGTTCGACACGATGGAGCGGTCGGCGCCCAGGATGCGGTTGAACAGTGAGGACTTACCGGCGTTGGGGCGGCCGATGATGGCCACATTCAGCGCATCGGGGAACGCGTCGGCGACCTCGTCCTCCTCCTCGGGCAACAGGGCCACGATGTCGTCGAGCAGGTCGCCCGTGCCGTGGCCGTGCAGGGCCGAGAGCGGCGTGGGCTCGCCGATGCCGAGCGAATAGAACTCCCAGATGTTGTCGTTCTCGCGATCGGGGTTGTCGAGCTTGTTCACCAGTAGAAAGACCGGCTTGTCGCAGCGCTTGAGCATGCGGGCGACCGACTCGTCCTCCTCAGTGACGCCGGTGCGGCCGTCGACCACAAACAGGATGACGGCGGCTTCCTCGGCGGCGGCGAGGGCCTGGTCACGGATGGATGTGGCAAAGACGTCATCGCTCTTGAGCGGCTCGATGCCGCCCGTGTCGACGATGGTGAACTCGCGGCCGTTCCAATCGGCCGTGTGATACGAGCGGTCGCGAGTGACGCCGCGGGACTCATGGACGATGGCGTCCGAGGTCTGGGCCAGGCGGTTAACGAGCGTGGACTTGCCCACGTTGGGACGTCCGACGACGGCGACGATAGGTTTCATCTGCTCTCCTTTAATGGGTAGGGTCAGCGGGAATAGTTGAATTGGCGGGCGTTATGCCAAGGATGTGCTCCAGGGTATCGAGCAGCTCATGCGGCATGGTCGATACCACATGAACCTCGGCGCCGCGACAGGTAAGGCTTGCGAGTAATTCGTCACGATGATACTCGTCAAGGGTCATACCGTCGGCGTTGAACATGAGCTTAGGCACAAAGAGCATAACACCCGACAGGTCCTGCGACAGTTGCTCCAAGATGTCGCAGGCGACGATGAGGCCGGTCACGTCCACGTTGCCGCCAAAATAGCGGTTTTTGATGGCCGTGACAGTGCCGGCGAGTCCCTGGGGCGATTCCACAAAACGCGCCACCGTATCGCGCGCACTGGCACCCGAAAGGCACAGGAGGCGCTGGCCACGCGCGGCGATTGCCTCACGAACGCGGCGCAGACGCTCGGCATCGTTGGCGAGCACGTTGTCGGTCTCGTCCAGATAGGAGCGTATCATGCCGATGCCGTCGTAGTACTGCGGGTAGCCGTCGTAAAAGTCCGCCTCGGGAGGCTCGATGCCGGCATCCAGGTAGAACTCGTCGCTCATCTGGAAGGTATGGCGGCCAAAGCGCTCGAAGGCACGGTCCTGGAAGGGCCGGATCATGGCGATAGTCTCGCGCGCCAGCTCGGGCTTATCGCTGTAGGACCAGCTAAAACGGTTCTGATGCTTGGTAAAACCGAGCGGCACAATGCCCAGGCTGGTGATCTGCTCATGCTCCTCGCAGAAGCGCAGGGTCTTTTGCAGCTCCTCGCCGTCGTTCATGCCGGGGCACAGTACGATCTGCGCGTGAATCTCGATGCCGGCGGCCATGATGGCCTCGAGCACATCCATGCCGCGCTGGGCGTTGCGGCCCATCATGCGGCGGCGGACATCGGGGCTTACGGCATGGACCGACACGTTCATGGGGCTCATGTTGCGTTGGATGACGTTTTGAACATCTTCGTCGGTGAGGTTGGTCAACGTGACAAAGTTGCCCTGCAAAAAGCTCAGGCGATAGTCGTCGTCGCGGATGTAGAGCGTGGAGCGACCGCCCTTGGGCAGCATCGTCATAAAGCAGAACACGCAGGCGTTTACGCAGGTACGCATGCCATCGAAGATGGGGCCATCGAACTCCAGACCCCAGTCCTCGCCGGGAAAGCGATCGAGCTCAACAGGGGTGACGGTGCCGTCGCGCGGGTCGAAAACCTCCAGCTCGACGGTGTCGTCGTCTGCCTCCCAGAGCCACACAATCATATCGGTCAGCCGCTCGCCGTTGACCGTAAGCACACGCATGCCCGGCTCGATACCCACATCCCATGCGGGCGATTCCGGACGCACGTTTTTAACGAGCGCGCCCTCACCCGGCTCGGGGTCGCGGCTGCGCCCGTAATCGGCCACCTCGGCGGCGTATGCGGGTACGGTCTGGTCCATGATTAGCGGCAAAGCTCCTTGATGCGCTCGACGGCGCGCTCGATGTGTTCTTGCGGAGTGGAGGCTCCGGCGGTGATGCCGATGTGGTGTGCGTTGACAAACCATGCGGCCTGTAGCTCGGAAGCTTCCTCTATGTGATGTGTGCGCTCGCAGACATCGGCGCAAATCTGCGCCAGGCGGCGGGTGTTGCCCGAGTTCTTGCCGCCCACCACGACCATGCAGTCGCAGCGGTTGGCAAGTGCGGCTGCTGCCTGCTGTCGCTCGCTCGTGGCGGCGCAGATGGTGTTGATCACGCGCAGCTCTTGCACGCGCGGGGTGATGGCAGCCACGACCTCGGCCAAGTTCTGCGCGGTCTGGGTGGTCTGTACAACGAGGCCTACCTTGCCCTTGAGCGGCAGCGCGTCCGCATCGGCGGCGCAGCTTACGACCTGCGCGTCATCGCCGGCATGGCCCAGGATGCCCTCGACCTCGGGATGGCCCGGCTCGCCCACGACGAGCACGCGATAACCCTCGCGTACCAGGCGCTCGGCGGCCACGTGGACCTTCTTGACGTAGGGACAGGTGGCATCGACCACGTCGAGGCCGCGCTCGCGAGCAGCCTCGATCACCTGCGGCACCACGCCGTGCGCGCGAATGATCACGGTGCCCGATGCGGCGTCGTCCAGGGTCTCGGCCAGACCGACGCCCGCCTCGGCAAGCTCGCACACCACGATGGGGTTATGGATGAGCGGGCCCAGCGTGTGGACCTGAGCGTTCTCCCCCACTTGCGGGGCGGCCGCCAAGGCCATATCGAGCGCGCGCTGCACGCCGTAGCAGGTGCCGGCGTGGGCAGCGATTTCGATGATGGGGGCGTCGACCTTTCCGGTTACAGCCTCGGCAGTGTTCATGACTTCCTCGCCCATGGCTAGAACCTGCCCGGGTGCTCGGCACACAAGTCATCGCGCATGGCGTAGACACGACTCATGGCCTCGGACTCAAACCATGCCAGACGCTCCTTGCGGTTGAGCTCGGTCGGTGCATCGGATAGCGAGATGGCCTTTCCGGCACGGATCCAGCACTTTTTGGGGCGCATGAGCTTTTTGCCCGCAGGCGTGATATCGGACCAGCCGCAGATAGCGAGCGGGTTGACGGGTGCCTTGCCCATCTGGGCGATGAGCGCAAAGCCGCCGTGGACCTCGGGCTTGATATCGCGCGAGCGGATGCGCGTGCCCTCGGGGAAAATCAGGACGTCCTCGCCGCGCTGCAGCGCATGCTGGGCGGCGCGCAGGCACTTCATATCGGCAGTACCACGCTCCACGGGGATGCCGCCAACGCGGCTGAAGGCCCAGCGCACAATCTTGCTCTTGGCGAACTCGGACTTAAAGATGGGACGAATGCGGCGCCCCCCAAAGAACAGCGCCGTCTCCACGGCCAAGAGCTCGGCCATCGAGGTGTGGTTGCAGATGACCACGCTGCCGCGGCCTTCTTGGCGCTCAAACAGCAGGTCGGCATCCTCGACCTTCCAGCGCCACATGAGCTTGGAGAAGGCCCAAAGGATGGCCATAACCACGACGACAGTGCCGCGGATGAGCGCCGGGAACTCGGCGTAGGGGGCGTTGTAATAGTCCTCGGGCGTCTGCTTAAACAGGCGCATGGGCTACCTCCTTTGGTTGATGAGGTCCTCGATTATCGAGACGACCTCGTCGATGGTGTGGGCGGTGGAGTCGACGTGTACGGCGTCCTCGGCGGGCACGAGCGGGGCGACCTCGCGACTGCTGTCGAGCTTGTCGCGCTGCTTAAGGGCGTCGAGGGTCTCGTCGACTTCGGCTTCGAGTTGCGCGGACGTGAGCGGCTGGGCGTCGTTTTGGTGACGCTGCAGCACGCGGCGGCGGGCGCGCTCGCGCGGGTCGGCGGTCAGGAAGACCTTGACTTGCGCATTGGGGAACACGACGGTTCCGATGTCGCGACCCTCGGCGACGATATCGCGGTCCTCGGCGGCGCGGCGCTGGTGGATGAGCATGGCGGCGCGCACGGCCGGATAGGCCGAGACCTTGGACACGTTGGCGTCGACCTGCGGGGTGCGGATGGCGGCCGAAGCGTCCTGGCCGTCAATGGTCAGGCGCGTGTCCTCGCCGGTGCCGTTGGTAAAGCGGATCTCGATCTGCTCGGCGAGGGCGTCGATGGCCGCCTCGTCGTCCAGATCGATGCCGCGGTCGAGCGCGGCGAAGGTGACGGCGCGGTACATGGCACCCGTGTCGAGCTTGTTAAAGCCCAGCTGGCGGGCGATCTCCTTGGCGATGGTGGACTTGCCGGAACCGGCGGGGCCGTCGATGGCGACGATCATGCAATGCTTCCTTTCGATGGTTGACGTGCTGGTATGGTTCGCGGGCGTTGGGGCGCGGCGGGTTGCCTAGCCCGTGTAGCGCTCGCGGAAGGTGTTGCGCTTGGGTGCGGAGCCGTGGCTGCCGTGGTGACGCGTGCGGCTGGCGGGCGTGTCTTGGGGCTTGCCGCCGCGTATGGCGCTTGCCTGCTTGGGCGGGATGCCGCCGCTTTTTAGGATCTGCACCTCGCGGTCGGTGAGCTCGCGCCACGAGCCCTTGGCCACGCCCTCGAGCTCCAGGCCGGCAAAGTTGCAGCGATGCAGACGGATTACCGGATGGTGAATCTTGCTCAGCATGCGCTTGACCTGGTTCTTGCGGCCCTCGCGGATGATGACCTCCACGGCGGTGGTGCCGGGCTTAACACCTTGCGGAGCCACGGCCTCGGCCTCGCGCGCGGTAATAACACGGCAAATTGCCGGCTGGCACAGGCCGTCGTCGAGCTCGATGCCGCGACGCAGCGGTTCCAAGTCGCGATCGGTCAGTTGCCCGTCCACGAGTGCCTGGTAGGTCTTGTAAACGTGCTTGCTGGGGTGCAGCAGATCCTGTGACAGGTCACCGTCGGTGGTAAAGAGCAAAAGGCCCGTGGTGTCGCGGTCCAGGCGACCCACCGGGAAAAGTCCCGGAAAGCGTTCGCGGGGGACCAGGTCGGCTACGCAAGGGCGCTCCTGCGGGTCGCTCATGGTGGTGAGGTAGCCGGTCGGCTTGTAGAGCATCAAGTACACGGCACCCTGGTTGAGCTTGACGGGCATGCCGTCGACCTCGATCTGGTCGCGGTTGACGTCGACCTTGGTGCCCAGTTCGGTCGCGACCTCGCCGTTGACGGTCACGCGACCGGCGGTCATCAGGTCCTCCGAGCCGCGGCGGCTCGCCACGCCCGCGCGCGCCAAAAAGCGCTGCAGGCGCATGGTGTGCGGATAGACGGGCTGGGCGTCGGTTGCGGGTGCTGCGTTGCTCATGGCACGCGTCTCCCCTACTTCGTTAGTCCTCGTCATGCAAATCCTCCGAGGTCTCGTCGACGACCAGAGTCTCCAAGTCCTCGACTGCCTCAACATCTTCAACATCGGTATCGAGTAGTTCGCGCTCTTCGTCTAGGTCCTCGGCCTGCTCCTCGAGCGTGGACTGAATGCTGCGGCCGCTCAGGCGCTCGCGGATAAACTGACGCGACTGCTCGTCGGGGGCAAACTGCTCCAGATCGGGCAGGTCGCGGGTGGAGCGCAGGCCGAACTTTTCCAAGAAGGCGTTGGTCGTGCCGTAGATGATGGCTTGACCGCGCTTGGGATCGCGGCCGAGCTCGCGCACCAGGCCCTTGTCCACAAGCGACGCGATGACGCCGTCGGAGTTGACGCCGCGGATGCCCTTGACCACCTCGCGCGTCACAGGCTGGTGGTAGGCGATGACGGCCAGTGTTTCGAGCGCCGCCTGCGATAGCTTTTGCGTGTCCCAGCTCAACACATAGGCCTCGACCACGTCGTGGTAGGCGGGGTGCGTAAACAGGCGCCAGCCGCCGGCGACCTCGCGCAGCTGAAAGCCACGGTTGGCCTCCTCGTACTCAACCTTGAGCTCGGCGAGCAGCGACGCGCACTCGCCGGGGGCGATATCCAGTGCGCCGGCCAGCGCGGGCGCACTCACCGGGTCGCTCGATACTAGCAGCAGCGCCTCGAGGGCGCCTTTGAGGCTGTTTGCCTCCAGCGTGGAAAGGGTTGACATGGTTGCGGCTCCTATTCGGTGAGCTCGGGGCCCTCGCCGGGCACGTAGGCCTCGGCGCCCTCGACTCGGTTGATGCAGATGGTTCCGAAGATCTCGTCCTGGCTCAGCGTGAGCGAGCCGCGCTTGGCGAGCTCGAGCATGGCCAGGAAGGTGACGACGAGCTGCTCGGTGGTGGCATCGCCGTCTAACAGCTCGCGGAAGGTGCAGGTTTGGTGTGCCATGGTAAAGCGGTCGACCGAGGCCACCGTCAGGTCGAGCGGCACGCGATGCGGCGCCACGTGCTCGGCCTCCAGCAGGAAGGTCTGGCGCTTGCCGTCCAGGTCGGCACAGATGACGGCGAGGCCGCGCAGGGTGATGCCAGCCAGGTAGTCGGGCATAAGGCCTAGGAACTCGGGATCGGGGCCGGCCACACGCGGGTGCATGCGGCTTTCGGCCTGCATGCGGGCACCGAGGGCCGCAGCCGCGCCTTTAAACTGCTTGTAGGCAATCAGGCGCTGGATCAGGACCTCGCGCAAGGCGTCGCCGTCGAGCGCGCTGAGTTCTTCGAGGTCTTCGTCGTCCTCGTCATCGTCGTCTGTCTTGCGCGGGGCTTCCTGGGGTACCAGCGAGGCGGCCTTGATGTCCAAAAGGGTTGCCGCGACCAGCAAAAAGTCGCTCGCCACGTCCAGGTCCAGCGCCTCGATGCGCTCGGCCTCGGCCAGGTATTGCTCGGCTACCTCGCTTATCGAGATGGCACCGATATCAATTTTTTGGCGGGTTACCAGCTGCAGCAGCAGGTCGAACGGTCCGCTGTAGACCTGCGTCGACACGCGATACGACATCTTCGACCTCCTTTGACGGCGCCTTCGCGGCGCGGTTTGGGTGCATGTTGCGACCGTTTTGCACGGTCGACCTGTAAGTTTACCTTAGATGCCGGCGATTGCGAAGTTGAGCAGCCACTCGGATAGCGGATACACGGTAACGTCGAAATAGCGGCCGATCACATCGATGCCGGTCCACATGGGCAGCAGGTACAGGACCAGGATGAGGATGGGCATGGCGTATTGCTGCAAACGATAGTAGTTGGCGAGCGCCTTGCCTTTGAGGAACGGCACGATAATCGACGAGCCGTCGAGCGGCGGGATCGGGATAAGGTTAAAGAACGCGAGCGACAGATTGACCACGATAAAGGTGGCGCCGAAGTTCATGATTTGGGATGCCACGGCAAAGGACATGTTGGCGTAGAGGTTGCCGTATGCTGCGTGCATGAGGGCGGCTGCGAGACACGCGAGCGCGATGTTCGATGCAGGACCGGCCGCGCTCACCAGGACCTCGTCGCGCTTGGGGTGCTTGAGGTTGTTGAGGTAGACGGGCACGGGCTTGGCGAAGGCGAACACCGGACCGCCGGCGGCAAGCATCAGCAGCGGCAAGATGACGGTGCCGAACGGGTCGATGTGGTTGAGCGGGTTGAGCGAGACGCGGCCGCGCGAGCGCGCCGTTTTGTCGCCGAGCGCCCAGGCCGCGGCGGCGTGCGCACTCTCGTGGATGACGATGCCAACGATGACGGCGACAGCGCTCGCGAGCAGGTTCATAAAGTAGCTGCTGGACATGTCGACCCCCTAGCGGACGCGGCGCGAGGCACGCGTGAGCAGGTAGTCGGCCACAAACAGGATGATGGCGACGATGGCGTAATCCAGACGGAACACGCCGCCAAAAGGCGACGTGATGACGCCGTAGCCGGCGATGGCACCCGGCAGCGCGCGAGAAAGCTCAACGACAAAGCCAACGATTTGCAACTTGGCGGTGAGGCCGCTAAAGCACAGCAGCACGGTCATCGCGCTCATAAAGATGCCGCAGATGCGACAGGCGATGGCGATGATGCTCATCGCCACGGCAGCGGCTTTACGAGAGTTCACGCGCGGTCTCCTCTTCGATCTGGGTGGAAAGCTCGAGCCATTTGTCCTCGAGCTTGGGCAGCTCTTGCTTAAGGCCGTTATATTCCCCCAGCGCGGCGTTGAACTTGTCCTGATCGGCGTAAAGCTCTTCGCTTGCCATCAATTCCATAAGCTCGTCATAGCGGGCACGCTTTTTGTCCAGCTCTGCCTCGATCTTTTTGAGCTGGTTGCGCACGCCCTTGAGCTTTTTGTTGAGCGCGGCGCGAGCCTGGGCCTCGGCGCGCTTTTGCTCCTTGGTCTTTTTGCCCTCGGCAGGCTTGGGAGCCGCGGCTGGGCTGCTGGCCTGGGCGGCGTTGGCGGGCTTAGTGCTCCTGCTTGCCTCCGGCGCGCTCTCCCCTGCCGCCTCGGCGGCGGCGCGGGCTGCGAGGTCCTCGCGCTTGAAGAGGTAGTAGTCGTAGTCGCCGTCGTAGACCGTGACCTTGCCGTCACGGATGTCGATCACGCGGTTCGCCACGGCGCGCACCAGGTGCTCATCGTGGCTGATCAGCACGATGGTGCCGGGGAAGTTTTGCAGGGCGTTTTCGAGCATGTCCACCGAGTCGATATCCAGGTGGTTGGTGGGCTCGTCCAGGCACAGGAGCGCCTCGGGGGCCACGAGCATCTTGGCCAGGGCCAAACGCGCCTTTTCGCCGCCGGAGAGCACGCGGACCTGCTTTTCAATTGCGTCGTTGTCGCTAAACAGGAAGGCGCCCAGCAGGCTGCGCTGCTGCGGCACGGTCCACTTGGGCGTGACGGTGTCGATCTCTTGCAGGACGGTGTTCGATTCGGTCATGCCCTCGAGCGCGTGCTGGGCATAGTAGGCGACGCCGACGTTGGTGCCCAGGTCGCGGGTGCCGGTGGTAGGCAGCTCCAGACCGGCGATGATCTTCATCAGGGTGGACTTGCCGGCGCCGTTGGGGCCGACGAGCGCCACATGCTCGCCGCGGTAGAGTTTGAGGTCGATACCGCTGTAGATGTGCTTGTTTCCGTAGGACTTGGAGACGCCTTCCAAGCCCACGACCATGTCGCCGGAGCGCGGCGGGTCGGGGAACTTAAAGTCGATGTGCTTGTGGCCCTCGGGCAGGATGACGAGCTCCTTTTTGATCTGCTCGATCTTGCGAATGCGCTCCTGCGCCTGGGCGGCCTTGGTGGGCTTGTAGCGGAACTTGTCGACGAAGACCTGCATGTGGGCGATGTCGCGCTCCTGCGCGGCACGCTTGGCGCGCATCTGCTCCAAGTTGTCTTCGCGTTGCTTGAGGTAGCTGCTGTAGTTGCCGGTGTAGGTGGTCACGCGGCGGTTCTCGAGCGCGGCGACGTGGTCGACGCAGGCGTCCATGAAGGCGCGGTCGTGGCTGACGATGAGCACGGCGCCGTCGTAGTTGGCGATAAAGCCACGCAGCCACTGGACGCTTTCGAGGTCCAGGTGGTTGGTGGGCTCGTCCAGCAGCAGCAGGTCGGGGTGGCGCAGGAAGAGCTTTGCCAGTGCGATGCGCATCTGCCAGCCGCCCGAGAACTCTGAGCACGGACGCTCGAAGTCGGTTACTTTGAAGCCGAGACCGGAAAGGATCTTGCGGGCGTTGCTCTCGAGCTCGTAGCCGCCCAGATGCTCAAAGCGGTCCTGGACCTGGCCGTACTCGTTAAGGAGTGCATCGACGTCCTTGCCCTGTTCGGAGAGCTCGGTGATCTGGGCCTGCAGCTCGTTGGCGCGCTCGCCCATGCGGCGGATTTCCTTTGCTGCGGCCATGACCTCAGCGAGGATCGTGGTGTCCTTTTGCTCCAGGTTGGTTTCTTGCTCTAGGTAGCCCACCTGGCAGTCCTTGGCGTACTGGACCTGACCGGCGTCGGGGCTATCGATGCCCATGATGATCTTGAGCATGGTGGTTTTGCCGGCGCCGTTGGGTCCCACGAGCGCAAAGCGCTCGCCGGGGTTGATCTGGAAGGACGCGCCGCTAAAGAGGACGCGCGCGCCGAAGCTTTTTTCGATCTTGTCGACCAGGAGGATCATGGTGCCGCCTTTGACCTTGTGTGCCTATATGAAAAAAGGCCCCAACTTGCGTTGGAGCCTCATTCAATGCTCGGGTGGAGACGAG
>OLPW01001766.1_pt1 | contig 21063 bp, 24 predicted proteins | sample 1672161 | NCBI WGS metagenome assembly OLPW01 (sample SAMEA3136654, study PRJEB25190) | human gut metagenome
GTCAAGGGAGATCCGGGCGAGTATGTCGTCCGGAGAATCGCAGTAGAGCGAGCAGATTGTCTGGCGGGAATATTCGTCCTCGATCATGAAGCCGGAAATTTTCTGAAGAACGGCCTCGGTCTGCTGACTGGTAAGCAGGTATTTTATCTCCATACGCTGAAAAGTATTCGCATATGCCATACCGCTCACCCCGCTTTTCGTATACATGCATTATACATTATTTCTGTGACAGTTTTATGATAGATGGCAAATTATTTCCCGTGCCAGTGAGAAATGTGTGTTAATAAATTGTGCAATTCGACCGAATGAATGATGTATTTCTCCTGAAACGGGAAAAAATAGCGCCCTCCGCAGCCGGAGAGCGCCGATTTGTAATTTACTTGATGTCGCTGATGTACATAGCGTCGCCGAACGAGAAGAACCTGTAGCGCTCCTTCACGGCTACTTCATAGGCGTGGAGCGTCTTTTCGCGCCCGAGGAACGCGCTGACGAGCATTATCAGCGTGCTTTCAGGCAGGTGGAAGTTGGTTATCAGCCCGTCGATGACCTTGAATTCGTAGCCAGGGTAGATGAAAATTCCGGTGTCCTGTGTGAGTATCGGGGAGTTCGCGCCGGTCAGCGGGGAGTTTCCCTTATCTGCTTCAGTCGGTGAGAAAAGCTCCGGCTGAACGCCCGCAGCGGATTCCAGCGTGCGGCAGGAGGTAGTGCCGACGGAGATCACGCGGCCGCCGTTTGCTTTGCAGCGGCGTATTTTTTCAGCGGTTATCTCCGGAACGGAGTAGTGCTCCACGTGCATTTTGTGGTCGAGAATGTTATCCTCCTTCACCGGGCGGAATGTTCCAAGACCGACATGAAGCGTGACGTAGGCGGTGTCAACGCCCTTGTCAGCGAGTTTTCTGAACACGTTCTCCGTGAAATGCAGACCCGCGGTGGGAGCGGCGGCGGAGCCGGTCTCGCGGCAGTAGATAGTGTTGTAGCGGTCCTTGTCCTGGAGCTTCTCGGTGATGTAGGGCGGGAGCGGCATCTGACCTATACGGTCGAGGATATCGAAGAAATCCCCCTCGAACGAGAAGCGAACAAGGCGGTTTCCCTCGTTCACGATGCCGAGTATCTCAGCGGAAAGCCCCTCCGGGAAATCGACAATCGTGCCGGGTTTCAGACGCTTTCCGGGGTGCACCAGGGTCTCCCATTCGGTGAGGCTCAGACGCTTGAGCAGCAGGAACTCAACGTGGGCGCCGGTGCCGCGCTTGACGCCGTATATACGCGCCGGGAAAACCTTGCTGTCGTTCATTACAAGCAGGTCGCCGGGGTTCAGGTAGTCAGCGATGTCGTAGAAGTGCCTGTGGCTTATCTCGCCGGTGGAGCGGTCGATTGCCATCAGCCGGGAGCTGTCCCGCGGCTCGACCGGAGTCTGCGCGATGAGTTCCTCGGGAAGTTCATAGTTAAAATCAGATTTTAGCATCGTCATAATTTACATTCCTTTTTCATAGATTAGCGTATACTCTATTGTACCATAAACCGACTGATAAATCAATTTTTAATCGTTGTTGAAATTAAACAAAATCCTCGCCGTAATTGAAGAATATTTATACGAATGGGGGTTGACAACAATGCGGTTATGTGCTAAAATAATATGGTAATGAGTAATTAACTCATGGGGACTTATTGTCCCGCTGATAGAGGTGCGGAACAGATCAGTAGCGCGTCCATAACGGTCTGCGGAGACCGGCTGCGCGAAAGGCTTACCGCCGAAGAATGCACGATCCGTGGTGTGCATATCTGGCTGCACGTTGAACAGGCGTCCGGCTGTCATCGGTCTGATGGAGAGCTATCGCATATATACGATATCAAACCAGCCGATGAACTATACTCCATCGGCTTTATTTATTGCAAAAAGAGAAAGGAAACATTCCCATGAAAGAAAAGTATAATGTCGGTATAATCGGCGCAACAGGTATGGTAGGTCAGCGTTTTGCTACCCTGCTTGAAAACCACCCCTGGTTCCATGTAGTTGCACTCGCAGCTTCTCCCCGCTCCGCTGGCAAGACCTACAAAGAGGCCGTAGGCTCCCGCTGGCTGATGGATACTCCCATGCCCAAGAGCATGGAGGACATCGTTATCATGGACGCTACCGCAGATGTTGACAAGATCGCTTCCATGGTAGATTTCGTTTTCTGCGCTGTTGATATGAAGAAGGACGAGATCAAGGCTCTCGAGGAGAGATACGCAAAGGCAGAGTGCCCGGTAATGTCCAATAACTCCGCTAACCGCTTCACTCCCGACGTTCCGATGATCATTCCGGAGGTCAACGCAGACCACGCTGCCATCATCGACGCTCAGAAGAAGCGCCTCGGCACAAAGCGCGGCTTTATCTCCGTAAAGTCCAACTGCTCCATTCAGAGCTATGTTCCGGCTCTCTCCCCGCTGAGAAAGTTCGGCATCAAGAATATCCTCGCTTGCACATACCAGGCGATCTCCGGCGCAGGCAAGACATTCGAGACCTGGCCTGAGATGGTGGATAACCTTATCCCGTACATCGGCGGCGAGGAAGAGAAGTCCGAGCAGGAGCCGCTGAAGGTATGGGGGCATATCGAGGGCAGCGAGATCGTAAAGGCTCAGTCCCCGCTGATCACCACACAGTGCCTGAGAGTTCCGGTTTCCAACGGCCACTTCGCAGCCGTATTCGTAAACTTCGAGAACAAGCCTTCTATGGACGAGATCAAGAAGATCTGGGCTGAGTACGCAGGCGAGCCGCAGGCGCTGAAGCTGCCGTCCGCTCCGAAGCAGTTCATTCACTACTTCGAGGAGGACAACATGCCGCAGGCTAAGCTGCACCGCAACCTTGAGGGCGGTATGGCTGTATCCGTCGGCAGACTGCGCCCCGATACAATGTTCGATTACAAGTTCGTGTGCCTTTCTCACAACACACTGAGAGGCGCCGCAGGCGGAGCTGTTGAAATGGCTGAGCTGCTTGCTGCAAAGGGCTACCTGGACTGATATCTCCGTGAAAGGATAACCCATGAAAAAGACTATATTTACCGGCGTAGGCACCGCCATCGTCACCCCGATGAACGCCGACGGCTCCATCAATTACGATGAGTTCGGCAAGCTCATCGAGTTCCAGATAGCCAACGGCGCTGACGCTCTCGTAGTATGCGGCACCACTGGCGAGGCTTCCACCATGCCCGACGAGGAGCACCTTGAGTGCATCGGCTACGCCGTTAAGAAGGCCGCTCACCGCGTTCCTGTAATTGCAGGAACCGGCGCGAACGATACCGCCCACGGCATCAGACTTTCCGCTGCCGCTGAAAAGCTCGGAGCGGACGCCCTGCTTCAGGTAACGCCCTACTACAACAAGGCTTCCCAGCGCGGACTGGTAAAGCACTTCACAGCTATCGCAAACAGCGTGAAGATACCGATAATCCTTTACAACGTTCCCAGCCGTACCGGCTGCAACATCTCCATTGACACCTACAAGGAGCTTGCGAAGGTTCCGAACATCGTTGCAACAAAGGAAGCAAGCGGCAATATGTCCCTCGCTGCCGAGATCGCAGCTTATACCGACCTCGACATCTATTCCGGCAACGACGACCAGGTGATGCCGATTCTTTCCCTCGGCGGAAAGGGCGTTATCTCCGTGACCTCCAACCTCATGCCGAAGGAGAAGCACGACGAAGTCGCTCTGTTCAACGCAGGCAAGCAGGCAGAGGCGCTCGCAATCCAGGCTAAGATCCTTGCGTTCGAGAAGGCTCTGTTCATGGACGTCAACCCTATCCCTGTCAAGGAGGCTCTGAACATCATGGGCTTCAAGGCGGGCGAGTGCAGGCTTCCGCTGTGTTCCATGTCCGACGAGCAGATCGCTAAGCTCAGAAGCGCGATGGAGCCCCTCGGATTAGTAGGCGCAATAAAGTAAATAATGCGGGCGGAATCAAATGCTTCCGCCCGATATGCTAACTGGCATTTCTACAAAAATCTGAAAGGAATTACAAATGACTAGAATCGCAATAACAGGCGCATGCGGAAGAATGGGCAGAGTGATCGCGGGTCTTGTTAAGGATCGCGCGGACTGCACCATCATCGCCGGGATCGACAAGCTCGGCGAGCAGTACGACGAATTCCCGGTGTACACCAAGGTGTTCGACATGCCCGAAAAGCCCGATGTTATCATCGATTTCTCGCACCCCTCCGCGCTTCCTGACCTGCTCAGCTATGGCAAGATGAACAACGTTCCGCTGGTGCTCGCCACGACAGGCTACACCGATGAGGAGCGCGCGCAGATAACCGCGGCTTCGGCTCAGGTCCCAGTGTTTTTCACATTCAATATGTCGCTCGGTATAAACCTGCTCGTGGAGCTTGCGCGCAAGGCTACTCAGATACTCGGCGGTCAGTTCGATATTGAAATCGTTGAGAAGCACCACAATCAGAAGAAGGACGCACCTTCCGGCACTGCAATAATGATAGCCGAGGCAATCAACGAGGAGCTGGGCGGCAAGGATCATTTCGTATACGACCGCCACAGCGTTAGAAAGCCCCGCGACAAGGATGAGATAGGAATGCACGCTATCCGCGGCGGCACAATCGTCGGCGAGCACGACATAATTTTCGCCGGACACGACGAGGTGATCACGCTGTCGCATTCGGCACAGTCGAGAGAGGTTTTCGCAAACGGAGCGGTCAACGCCGCAGTATTCCTTGCGGGCAAGCCTGCTGGAATGTACGCAATGTCTGATCTTATCAAGGAGGGCTGACAATGAATATCACAGTAACAGAAAACGTATCAGCAGTAACCTTTAATAATGTACCGCTGTACAAGACCATTATGGAGGATACCCTGACCGCTGTCGCAGAGGCAGGTATCAACATTGACATGATCTCCATGACCGCGCCGACATCGGAGCGTTTCGGCTTCGGTTTCACGCTGGACGACGACGATATGCCGAAGCTGCTGACCGTGGTTAAGCGCCTGAAGGAGAAGCACGACATCACTCCGATGATCAACAGCAGCAACCGCAAGATTGTTATTAAGACCGGAGAGATGGAAGCGCAGGCTGGTTTTGCGGCTAAGGTATTCAACCTGCTGAACAAGATAGACGCGATGATTCTTCTGATAACCACCGGTGTTGACGAAATTTCCGTACTTATCCGCGAGAGCGACGGCGAGGCGGCTGAGGCAGGTCTGAGGGAACTGTTCAAGTGAGCGTGCTGAATTTGATTTCGACCGCCGCGGCGACTGCCGAGGCTGCAACGCACGAAGCGACGATAAACGACGCAGTTCACAACCTCGTTGAACACCCGGAGGAAACGGTGAGCAAGTTCAGCGAGTTTTTCCATAACATGTGGGACGCGATAGTGCGCGCAGTTCCGACGATAATTCTCGCGATCATCGTGCTGATAGTGGGTCTGATAGTCTGCAAGCTGGTGCTGAAGCTCATCAGCAAGGGACTCGACCGCACGCGTCTCGACCTGACCGTCACGAACTTTACAAAGCAGTGCTGCAAGATCGTGCTGTATGTTCTGCTGATAACCGTGGTTCTGAGCACGCTGGGAATTCCCGCGACCTCGATCGTTACCGTTATCGGCACCGCCGGCGTTGCGATAGGCCTTGCATTGCAGAACAGCCTTTCGAACGTTGCGGGCGGCATTATGCTGATGATTAACAAGCCGTTCAAAATAGGCGATTACATCTCAGTTGCGGGTGTGAGCGGCACCGTAAGGCAGATCACGATACTGTACACCAGGCTGGATTCCGACTCCAACCAGGCAATATTCATACCGAACGGGCAGGTTTCCGGCGCGACTGTTACGAACAACAACAGCAACGGTATCCGCCGCGTGGATATGGTGTTCTCAATAAGCTACGACGACGATTTCGAGAAGGCACAGCAGGTTATTTTCGAGGTGCTGAAGCGCAACGAAAAGATACTGAAGGATCCCGCGCCTATCGTCAGAATGCTGGAGCATGCGGCAAGCTCGATAAACATCGCGGTACGTCCGTGGTGCAAGTGCGCCGATTACTGGAGCGTGTACTTCCAGACTATGGAGGATATCCGCGCAGCGTTTACAGAGGCGGGAATCTCGATCCCGTTCGACCAGCTAGACGTGCACGTTGTCAAGGAATGATCACAGGGGAGCAGATGGTATACGTCTGCTCCTTTTTGTATATTTTTTGACTGTTGCTGCAAATAGTCTGTATAATTATTCAAAAAATACTTGAACAAATCTTAAAAGTGTGGTATACTAAAATAGATTAAATATGTTCGCCTGAAACTCAGGAGGTAAGTATGGATAAGAAATCAAACAAGCCGGTCGGCACCATCAAGGTGTCCGAGAGCGTTATAGTCAAGATGGCAGAGCTTGCGGCTGCCGAGATCGACGGAGTTTACTGCCGTGGTCAGGCTCCAGCTCCATCGAATACCAAGTCAAAGGTGCTGGGTCCTGTTCGTGCAAGGCTGGGCGAGGATACTGCGGAGATACGCGTTGATATCGTCGTGATGGAAGGCTTCAACGCTGTGAATGTCGCGGAAGCAGTCCAGAAGAGCATAAAGTCAGCTATACAGAGCATGACGAACTTCACAGTTACAAAGGTAGACGTTAACGTTGCCGGAATAAAATTCAAGGAGAGCGCGGAATAAGCGCAACAACGAAAATGGAAGAAAAACTTAGCAGAAGAGAAGTGCGCGAGGGCGCATTCATAATACTTTATCAGACCCTTTTTGGTCAGACCCCCCAGGAGATAACAGAGGCTGACGAGGAGGCGTTCGGTCTTGCGCGCAGCCACGAAACCGACCTCATCGTAAACGGAGTTCTCTCCCACGACGAGGAGATCACCGGGATCATCGCGAAGTACAGCACCACCAGGTCGGTAGCGCGTATTTCAAAGGTGAACCTCATTATCATGAAGATCGCGATTTATGAGATCAAGTACGACGACAAGGTGCCCGGAGCCGCCGCCATCAACGAGGCGGTCGAGCTTGGCAAGAAGTACGCGTACAAGCAGGACTGCAACTTTATAAACGGCGTTCTGAACTCATATCTTGAGGAATTCGAGAATGCCAGGGATTGATTTCGGCCTTGACAGGTTCGGAAGGCGCGACCCAGACCCGGTGATGACTGTAACTCAACTCACCGCCGCGGTAAAGTCTGCGATAACCTCCATGCCGGAGCTGTCGCACGTTGCGGTCGCGGGCGAGATATCGTCCTGCACACGCTCGGCGAAGGGGCATATTTACATAACCCTAAAGGACGGTGCAAGCGTTGTGAGCGCGGTGGTCTTTGCAGGCTCTGCACGGACTCTCACTCACCAGCCGCAGGTGAACGAGCAGGTAGTCTGCTACGGCTCTGTGGACGTTTACGGCGGTCAGGGCAGATATCAGCTCTACTGCACTGACATCACGCTCCAGGGCGCAGGAACCCAGGCGGCAGAGCTGGAGGCGCTCCGGCGCAGGCTGGAGCAGGAGGGGCTGTTCAGCCAGCACCGTCCGATACCTGCTATGCCCAGGATCATCGCAGTGGTCACTTCCGCAGGCGGAGCCGCGCTGACCGACATCAAGAACGTACTTGCAAGGCGCTGTCCGATGGTGAAGCTGCTGCTTATTCCTGCCCTGGTGCAGGGCGCGGAGGCTCCCGAGTCGGTGGCTGCGGGAATACGCCGCGCACAGGACACCGACGCTGACGTTATCATATTCGGCAGAGGCGGAGGCTCCGTGGAGGATCTTTCCTGCTTCAATTCCGAGGTGATAGCCCGGGCGGTCTACGCCAGCCGTATCCCAACGATATCCGCAGTAGGCCACGAGCGCGACTACAGTATCTGCGACTATGCCGCGGATCTCCGCGCGCCGACTCCTTCCGCGGCGGCGGAGCTTGCTACGTCAGTGACCGCCGATATGATGATTGACAACCTCAGCGGTGCACTGAGCCAGATAAGCAGCCGAATGTCGCACTACATTGCGGAACGCGGCAGCATGCTGGATTCCCGAATGGCGCTTATCACTGCGCTTTCGCCCGCGTCCAAGCTCCGGACTGCTTCGCAGCGGCTGGATTCTATCGAGCAGCAGATACGCCAGAGCATACACAGCCGGCTTGACAGGCTCGACCGCGCTGTTATGGCAAGCGCCGGAGTTATATCCGCGCTGAATCCGCTCGGGGTGCTGTCGAGGGGATATTCCGTCACCAGCAGCGGCGAAAGGATAGTCACGGAAGCGGGACAGCTTTCTCCGGGCGACGATATCAGCATCAGGCTCGGGAAAGGCTCCGTCACCGCCAGAGTGACTTCAGTCAGCGAGGACTGAACTAACGGAGGTACACAATGGATTTTGAACAGGCAATGAAGCGCCTTACAGAGATATCGGAACTAATGGGCAAGAGCGACCTCAAGCTTGAGGACTCGATGAAGCTTTACACCGAAGCGGTGGAGCTGACTAAAAAGTGCAAGGAATATATCAAAAATGCGGAGCTCCAGGTTCAGACCCTGGAAGCTTCCAACTGATCCGGAGGTCAGAATTTGGATAAGGAAACAGTCAGGGAACAGCTCCGCGATTACGCGGAAATGACCGAGCGGGCGATAGATTCCTACCTGCCCGAGACCGAGTGTCTCCAGAAGAACGTGATTTTAGCGGCAAGGCACAGCCTGACCGCAGGCGGAAAGCGCCTCAGACCCGCGCTCGTGATGGAGTTCTGCCGGGTCAGCGGCGGGGAAGCGGCGTCGGCGCTTCCGGTGGCGTGCGCCATTGAGATGATGCACACGTTTTCGCTGATACACGACGACCTTCCGTGCATGGATAACGACGACATGCGCCGCGGCAGGCCGAGCTGTCACAAGGCATTCGGGGAAGCCAACGCGCTTCTTGCCGGGGACGCGCTTGCGATTCTACCGGGGGAGATAATCGCGAAGGCGGGGCTGAAGGGCACGATATCCCAGGGCGCCGCGCTGAAGATCATCTCGCTGCTCGGGGAGCAGGCGGGCATTTTCGGAATGATCGGCGGTCAGGTGATCGACACTGAAAACGAGGGGAAGCAGCTCCCGGAAAACGTGCTGCTTGAGATGTACCGCATGAAAACCGGCGCTCTGCTGGAATTTTGCTGCCGCGCGGGAGTTATCGCAGCGGGCGGCGGAGCCGACCTTCAGCTTGCGGCGGGAACATACGCAAGGAAGCTGGGACTGGCATTCCAGATAATCGACGATATCCTGGACGTCACCGCTGACGAGAAGCTGCTCGGCAAGCCGGTAGGCAGCGATAAGGAGAGCGGGAAGTACACATACGCCGCCGTTGTGGGGCTTGATAAGGCACGCAGCGAAGCGGCAAAACTCACCGAAGAGGCAGTCCGGGCGCTGTCTGCGTTCGGGGACAGAGAGTTTCTGGAGGGGCTGACCCGCCTTCTGCTCGAGCGGAACTACTGAACGTCCGGAGGAAGTAATTTATATGAATATTTTTATGGCGAACCCGACTGTGACGGTCGGGCTGATATCGTTTATTTCAGCGCAGATAATCAAGACAGCGCTGTTCGCGATAAAGCAGAAGACCTTCAACCCCGAGCGCATCACGGGCGCGGGCGGCATGCCGTCGTCGCACTCAGCGCTGGTGGTATCCGTTGCGCTGTATCTGCTGCGGCTGGAGGGATTTTCAAGCTCCACGTTTGCGCTTTCGATAATCATAATGGGCATAGTTATCTATGACGCGCTCAGCGTGCGCTATAACGCCGGGCTCCACGGCAAGGAGCTGAACCGCCTGCGCAAGGTGATAGACGAGATGGACGACGAGATCTCCAGGCTCAGCGGCGAGGAGCGCGACGAGAAAATGGAGGAACTTTCCGACCGCAAGGATTTCAAGGAGTTCCTTGGTCATAAGCCGATAGAGGTGCTTGCAGGAGCGCTTCTGGGAATACTTATTGCAATGCTGTTCCCGCTGCCGGCGTAAATTTGCGAGGAGATCATGATACTAGACGATTCAATAAATCACGAAAAGATATCAAACATGACCCTGCCCGAGCTGAAAGAATTATGCCGTGAACTGCGGCGCTGCATTCTGAACACCGTATCCGAAAACGGAGGCCATCTTGCCTCCAACCTCGGAACAGTGGAGCTGACGGCGGCGCTGCACTTTGTTTTTGACGTAAAAGAGGACAGGATCGTGTGGGACGTAGGCCACCAGGCGTACGCTCACAAGCTGCTCACCGGGCGCTATTCTGAGTTCAGCACGCTGAGAAGCCTAAACGGAATATCCGGCTTCACACGCCGGAAGGAGTCCACAGCGGACGCGTTCATTTCCGGGCACAGCAGTACTTCAATATCGGCGGCGTTCGGGATCGCCTCCGCGATGAGATTACAGGGACGCCGCGGAAGCGTAGCTGCGGTGATCGGCGACGGAGCGCTCACCGGCGGCATGGCGTACGAGGGTCTGAACAACGCCGGAAAGAGCAAGGCTCCGCTGGTGGTGATACTTAACGACAACGCGATGTCGATATCCAAGAGCACCGGCGCGTTGGCGCTCTATCTGGCGCATATCCGCTCCACAAAGAAGTACTACTGCGCGAAGGAGCACGTAAAATCCCTGCTTTCAGCGGTCCCGGTGGTGGGAGATAAGCTGGAGCACACGATACGCACCGCAAAGGGGCTTATAAAGGACGCGATATACGACAGCAGTAACATGTTCGAGAATTTCGGGTTCCAGTACATCGGTCCGGTCAACGGCCACGACCTTGAGGACCTGATCGAAGCGTTACAGGTCGCGAAGATAATGCGCCGACCCTGCGTTGTGCATGTGTTCACCACGAAGGGAAAGGGCTGGAAGCCTGCGGAGGAGAACCCCGGCGAGTACCATGCGGTCACAAAGAAAAGCTCTGCGCCCTCCGGCGAGACGTTCACCGAAGCCTTCGGCAGGGAGCTTGAGCGCATAGGCAAATCCGACAGCCGCGTATGCGGCATCACTGCGGCGATGAAGTATGCCACCGGCATGAACTACTTCAAGAACGCCTGCCCGGAGCGCTTTTTCGATGTCGGCATAGCGGAGCAGCACGCGGTGACTTTCGCCGCAGGCCTTGCCGTGGAGGGAATGCTCCCGGTGTTCGCGGTGTACTCCACGTTTTTGCAGCGCGGTTTCGACCAAATCGTGCATGACTGCGCGATAGAAAACACGCATGTCACGTTAGCTGTCGACCGCGCGGGCTTCACCGGCGAGGACGGCGAGACCCACCAGGGAATTTTCGACGCGGCTATGCTGTCTTCAATTCCGAACACCACGGTGTTTTCCCCGGCAAGCGCTGAGGAACTCCGTCTGTGCCTGAGCGAGGCGCTCTACAACACGGACGGAATCGCGGCGGTTCGCTACCCCAAGGGCGGCGAGAGCGGCTTGGTGGAGCCGTCGGTAAGCTGGGACTGGTCAGGGAAGCGAGGCGGTACGCTGGCGGTGAGCTACGGAAGGCTCTCCGCAAATATGACGGCAGCAGCCCGGGAGGCGTCCCAGCGCGGCGAGCCGGTGGACTGGCTCCGGCTGGTTCGGATAAGCCCTATTCCAGAGGAAGCGCTCCGGACTTCGCTTTCCTACAAGCGGGTGGTGTTCTTCGAGGAAGGAATACTCCAGGGCGGTATAGGCGAGCGTTTCGGGGCGGCTCTGCTGGAGATGGGATATTCCGGCGGTTTCGAGGTCGTCGGGGTGGACGGTCAGTTCGTTCCGGCGGGGACTGTCGCTCAGCAGCTTGAGCTGTTCGGGCTTGACAGGGCTTCCATGGCGGCAAGGCTGACTAACCTCCCGGGAGGGAACCATGCGACTTGACATCTATCTCACTGAGAATTCGCTCTGCAAGAGCCGCACAGCGGCGCAGAGCCTGATAAAAAGCGGGGGAGTTTCACTAAACGGAATCCCCTGCACGAAGCCGTCTCAGGAAGTCGGCGAGGGCGATACGGTCGACATCATCGGGGAGCAGCTCCGGTATGTCGGCAGGGGCGGACTGAAACTGGAAGCCGCTCTGGACAAGTTCGCGCTGGATATTACCGGCGCGGAGTGCATAGACATCGGTTCCTCAACGGGCGGCTTCACGGACTGCATGTTACAGCATGGCGCGGCGAAGGTCTGGGCAGTGGACGTCGGCAGAGATCAGCTTGACGAGAGCCTGCATGGAGCAGACGGATATCCGCACGGCGGATCTGCCGCAGGTGGACTTTATCGGCACTGACGTGTCGTTTATCTCGCTGAAGCTGATACTTCCGCACATATACCGCCTGCTGAAAAGCGGAGGGAGGGCTGCGGTGCTAATCAAGCCGCAGTTTGAAGCCGGCAGATTGAACCTCAGCAAGAAGGGGATAGTGCGCGATGAGAAGGTACGGCTCAGGATACGCGATGAGATAGCCGAGTTTGCACAGGGCTGCGGATTTTCGGTCATCGGCACGGAAACCTCGCCGATAACCGGCGGCGACGGAAACACAGAATACCTGATGTGCCTTGAAAAGCGCTGAGCTTTCAGGCAGAACGGAGGCAGGCATGAACGGAAAAAGCGTCATGATAGGCTATAACCGCAGGGACCCCAAGTCGGTACGTATCGCGGAGGAAATATGCGCAGAGCTGACCGCGTCGGGATTTGCTCCGCTGTCGCTGAAATACGACGACGGCGGGACGGGCGGTCTGAAGGGCGCGAAGTCCTCCGAGAGCGGCGAGGGCTGCGTATGCATGATAACCGTCGGCGGCGACGGCTCGATAATTTCGCACGGCAAGCTGGCGGCGGTCTGGGGAATTCCCCTGATGGGCGTCAACACCGGGCGGCTGGGATTCATGGCGAACCTCGAACCCGGCGATATAAAGCGCATTCCGGAAATAATTACCGGAAATTTCAGAGTGAGCCGCCGCATGATGATGTCCGTGGACGTCAGCTATGCGAACGGCGGGAAGCTCCACCAGAACTGCCTGAACGACGTCGTGGTGTCCCGGGACAGCAAGTCCAAGCTGCCGGAATTCTGCGTTTACTGCGGCGAGACCGAGGTTTCCAGGCTGCGCGCGGACGGCGTGATATTCAGCACTCCGACTGGCTCCACGGCGTACTCGCTGTCGGCGGGCGGGCCTATAATCGACCCTGCGCTCCATTGTATCGAATACACCGCGCTCTGCCCGCACTCGCTGTTTTCCAGACCCATGATCTTCTCTGCGGAGCGTGAAGTCACGCTGCGGGTGAATTCCTATCAGGACAGCCGCGTGACGATAAACTTCGACGGCGACAGCGGATATCCTTTCGATGAAGGCGATGTGCTGACGCTCCACATAGGCTCCCCGGATCTTATGCTGATCGAGACTGGCGAGGGATTTTTCGGGTCTGTGAACCGCAAGCTGATGCAGCCGCTGAGATGACGAGGTACTCATGATACAGAATTACGACGAATTCATAACAGAGCTGCACCGCGCTGGGTTTTCCCTGGGCGGCGGGAGCAGCAAGGGAATATACGCGGCGGTGCCTTTCGACTGGACGGAGCAGCCCGCAGGTACTCAGGTGCGCTGGCACACCGGCGAGCCTGACACCGACCCCTGGGAGTGGCGCATGCGCGTCCTTGAGGAATGCAGCGACATCGCCTACGCGAAGGTGTTTTTCCGTGGAAGCGGCTACATAACCCGGGAGTGGTACCCATTCTTCATGTCAGTCCGCCGCCGGGGCATGACCTTTGAAGAAATGTGGGAATCCGGCAGGGTAACGGAGCTTTCACGCAGGATATACGAGGCGGTCAGGGATAACGGCAGGGTCGCAATGCACGATATAAAGCGGCTTGCAGGTCTGTCTGGCGAGACCTCCGCGCACATTGAGAAGGCTATGACCGATCTACAGATGAGCATGCTTCTGACGATATGCGGCAGGCAGCAGAAGCGCAATGCGTTCGGGGAACTTTACGGCTGGAGCAGCACGGTATTCTGCACGCCGGAGGAATTCTGGCACACCGAAGATACCGGAGATATCCCGCCGGAGGAAGCGGCAGAGAGGACACGCGCAAGGGTGCTTGAACTCAACCCTGACGCACAGGAGCGTAAAATAAGGAAGTTCATTTACGGCTGAGAGGTACACTATGGATAAGAAGCAGCGGCAGCGTGCTATACTCAAGATAATATCCTCGCAGGAGGTCGAAACCCAGGAGCAGCTTGGCGAGCTTCTTGCCGAGGCGGGCTACCCGACCACGCAGGCGACGGTCTCAAGGGATATGCGCGAGCTGAAAATACGCAAGGGAATGGCGGAAAACGGCGTGAACTGCTACTATTCCCCGGAGTGCGAGAATCCACCGGAGTACAGCAGCGTGTTTGCTCAGGCGGTGCTGTCCATAGATTACGCGATGAACATCGTGGTGATAAAATGCCGCCCGGGTCTTGCGAATGCCGCCTGCGTAGTCCTGGACGACGAGGCGTTCGGATTTGTGGTCGGGACTATCGCCGGAGACGACACGATATTCGTGCTCACCAGAACTGAAAACCACGCCGTGCAGCTTATAGAGCTGCTCAAAAAGATGATGACGAGATAAGGAGAATGCCGCTTGTTAAGAGAACTTTCTATTGAAAACCTTGCAGTTATAGAAAAAGCCTCCGTGGAATTCGGCGGCGCGTTCAACGTTTTCACCGGCGAGACCGGCGCGGGCAAGAGCGTCATCATCGGCGGTATCAACGCGGTGCTCGGCGGCAGGACTAACAAGGATATCGTCCGCAGCGGGGCGCCGAAGGCGGTTATTTCCGCGCTGTTCGACGATATTTCCGACCGCGTGAAGGCGAAGCTGTCGGAGCTTGGTTTTTCCTCCGAGGACGGCGAACTTGTTCTCATGCGCGAGATAACCTCCGAGGGAAAAAGCTCCGCCCGGATAAACGGCAGAGCGGCGACGGCGGCAATGCTCCGGGAGGTCGGTGAGCTGCTCGTGGATATCCACGGCCAGCATGAGAACCGCATTCTCATGAACAACGACAATCAGCGCCAGATTCTCGACAGCTACGGGGAGCTTGACGGGCTGCTTGAGGCGTACCGCGGGGAATTCCGCAGGTTCTCGAAGCTCTCGAGGAAGCTCCGAGAAATGCAGGAGGAGAACAAGACACGGGAACTCCGCACGGCGCAGCTAACCGCCATCATCGAGGAACTTACCGAGCTTGACCTCGACTACGGCGACGGCGAGCGCATGGAGGAGGAACTGCAGAAGATACGCAGCACAGCGAAGATACAGGGTGCGCTGTTCACCGCGAATAATCTGCTCAACGGCGAGGAAAATCCTGGCGCGGTGGAGCTTGTCCGACAGTCGATGAACTCGTTTGCGGCGGCGGGGGCGGTGCTTCCGGAGGCCGACGCGCTCTACCGCAGGCTCGAGGAGCTTCTCCCGGAGCTTGAGGACATCAGCAGCGAAGCGGCTTCAATGGCATTCGGAGCCGACGACAACGAGGAGCGCGAAGCCGACCTCGAGGACAGGGTCTCCGCGATGAAGCACGCCTGCCGTAAGTACAACATGGATCCCGACCAGCTTGTCGACTACCTCGGGGAGTGCCGGCAGGAGCTGTCGCAGCTCTCCGGACTGGACGGCGAGATAGAGCGGCTCTCCGAGGAGAAGCATGAGCTTGCGGGTCAGGTGAAGCGCATGGCGGAGGACATCAGCGCAAAGCGCCGGGAGGCCTCCGAGAAGCTCTCAGCGGAGATATGCGAGGTGCTGAGGTTTCTGAACATGCCGAACGTAACGCTGACATTCGATGTGCGGCCGGATAAGATCACGATAAACGGCATGGACGAGGTGGAGATACTCATTTCCGCGAACGCCGGCGAGGAGCCGAAGCCGCTCAACAAGACGGCGAGCGGCGGCGAGCTTTCCCGTGTAATGCTCGCAGTAAAGAGCGTAATGGCGGAGGGCGACGATATACCGACGATGATTTTCGACGAGGTAGACGCGGGTATAAGCGGCAGGACTGCGGCGAAGGTCGGCATAAAGCTTGCGGAGACTGCCCGGAAGCGTCAGGTGCTGTGCATAACTCATCTGGCGCAGATAGCGGCGCTTGCGCAGACCCATATGCTCATTGAAAAGCAGACCGACGACAAGCGTACCTACACGCGTATAGTTCCGCTAGACCACGAGGGCAGAAAGCAGGAGCTCGCCCGCATAATGGACGGCGGACTGACCGAAAGCGGTCTGAAAGCCGCGGAGGAAATGCTCAGCAGGCAGGTGGAATAATGAATGCATGGTACATGCTGGCGGCTTATGTCGGCGCAATTCTGATTTGTCTGGCGCTTTGCGCGGCTTCGCTTGCAGTCATGATGCATGGTATAGTGAAGCAGAAAAGGCTCGGCGGAAGGCTGGCTTTTCTCATTGCGGCGGGCGCGGTAACTGCGGCGGTTCTGCTGTTCACTAATTCGCACGCGACCTACTACAGATTCAACGATTGGGCTGTTTCCGGAAGCACTGTGCAGGATATCGTAAAGCGCTACGGCGAGCCGGATATCAACATGTATACCCCGGGCAAGGGCGGCAGTCTGTGGTACTATATCTACACCGATGAAGGTCCGATAATGCCAGATCATCTTGAACATTTTTACCGTATTGGTATCGACGAAAACGGCAGAGCGGCTGAAATCAGTGATACTGTAAGAAAAGGCGGCTGAACGTGCATAAAAATGCAGTTTCCGGCGAAAATACAGTCAGCATTATATATGGAGGAAGAGTATGAAGGAGAAAATATCAGAATTCGTATATTCTCACCGTGAGGAAATGGTGGATATCATAAGGCAGCTTGTGGAGATACCGAGCGTAAAGGGAAAGCCGGAGCAGTCCGCTCCCTTCGGAGCTGAACCCCGCCGCGCCCTCGACAAAATGCTTGAAATATGCCGCGAACACGGCTTTGTGACCGGCTGTCATGACAACGTGATGGGTACAGCAGATTACGCTCCCTCCGGGAAGGTGGGACTCGGCATACTGTGCCACCTCGACGTTGTTCCGGCGGAGCCGCTCAACTGGAGCTGCCCGCCGTTCCAGCTCACCCGCCGCGATGGAAAGCTGTTCGGCAGGGGAGTTATCGACGACAAGGGACCCTGCGCTGCTTCGCTGATGGCGCTGTACTGCATAAAGGAGCTCGGAATCCCGCTAAAAAAGGGAGTGCGCCTGCTGTTCGGCACGGACGAGGAGAACGGCTCCGAGGATCTGGAGATCTACCGCAGCACCCATGAGCTGCCGCCGATGGTGTTCACGCCTGACGGAAGCTTCCCGGTGATAAACATTGAAAAAGGAATGATACGCGCCGATATCCTCGGGAAGTACGAGCCGGGGGTGGTTCGTTCGTTCGAGGGCGGAAGCATTCCGAATGCGGTCCCCGATAAGGCGGCAGCGGTGCTGCACGGGGTTTCATACGACGAGGTTCTCACGGCCGTTCAGGCGAACTCCACCGGGGCGGTGATCAGGGCGGAAGCCGCCGAAAACGGTGATATCACGCTGTACAGCTCCGGAAGGTCGGCGCATGCGTCTACGCCTCAGACAGGTATCAACGCTGTGACCGCGCTTATTGCACTGCTGAACAGACTCCCGCTTTCCGGCAGGGAGCGTGAGATATTCCACGGTCTGGAGCTGATGTTCCCGTTCGGCGAGACCGACGGAAAGTCGGCAGGGCTAAAGAGAGAGGACACGGAATCCGGCGCGCTGACCCTGACTTTCAGTAAGTTTGCAATGCAGAACGGAAATATCACCGGCTGTATCGACATACGCTACCCGGTGTCGGCGGATCTCCCGGACGTTGTGGCGAAGCTTTCGGCGGCGCTTGAGAACTGCGGACTACACTACGGGAAGAACATGGAGGAGCAGCCGCACTTCGTTCCTGAGGACAGTGAATTCGTGCAGAAGCTGCTGAATGTCTACAGCGAGGTCGAGGGCGAGCCGGGTCACTGCATTGCCATCGGCGGCGGGACTTACGTCCACACGGTGGAAGGCGGCGTTGCGTTCGGCGTAGAGCGCGGCGACACCGACTATCACATGCACGGCAACGACGAGTTCATCACCGAGGACGAACTTCTGAAGGACGCTGTGCTGTTCGCCTGCGCGATAGCGGACATCTGCGGATAAAACAGCAAAAGAGCGGCTCAGCGCCGCTCTTTTGCTTACTCCGCAGGCATTTTCTTGATTCCGAACACCGCGCGAAGCAGTCCTGCGAACAGCTTCGGACTTTTCAGTACTACGATCTTCATATGTACTCCTTTCCAGTATCAGCACCTAAGCAGAAAAATGCCTATGACGATCAGCAGGAATGCGACCGCAAAGAGCAGCACCTTCAGTGAGAAGAACGATATGCACATCACCGCCCCGAAAAATGCCGCGACTGCAAGCGCAGCGCCTATCCCGCAGCGGCGTTTCCGCTTTCTGGGTCGTCTCAACAGCCTCACCCCGCTTTCCTTACTGCCTTATAGTATTCCAAAGCCGGAAAAATGGTTACAGTATTTTCGCTGAACAGCCATTGCGACAATTTGTACAAAAATTTGCACTAAATTTTGTTGAATCAGCTTATTTACAAATCGGACAAAATTACTTAAAATATTAGTATATACTTAATTTGTTCTACATGCCTGAAAGGATATAAAATGACTAAAAAATCTGTTACGATGAGCGATATCGCTAAGGTTATGAACGTCAGCACCGTGACCGTCTCAAAGGCGCTGGGCGACCGCGACGGAGTAAGCGTGGAGCTTCGCGAGAGGATAAAGCAGAAGGCTACTGAAATGGGCTACCGTGTACATGCAGGTTCCCACGGTGCGAAGGACGGCCTGACCTACAACATAGGGATAATCGTAGCGAAGCACTTCATCAGCGACGCAAGCTCGTTCTACTGGATAGTTTACCGCAACATCGTGGAGCTGCTCCAGAATCAGAACTACTACGGAATGCTCGAGGTGGTCGACAACAAGAGCATGACCGACCCCAACGCCGTCGAGGAAGTCCCCAACACCGTTCTTGACCACAAGGTCGACGGACTCATCGTGCTGGGTCAGCTCTCTGAGGACTACATCGACCGCCTGATGCAGCACAACCTTCCGACTGTATTCCTGGATTTCTACGGCAGCCGCGATGACGTTGACTCGGTGCTCTCCGACAGCTTCTACGGAGCCTACATGCTCACAAGCCACCTCATCGAAAACGGACACCGCCGCATAGGCTTCCTTGGGAGCATAAGCTCTACAAGCTCCATTCAGGACAGATACCTCGGGTATTATAAGGCGCTGCTTGAAAACCGCATTCCGCTGCGCCAGGACTGGGTAATAGCCGACCGCAGCAACGAAAGCGATATTTTCCCGGAGTTCACCCTGCCGAACGATATGCCGACCGCATTCGTCTGCAACTGCGACGAGACCGCATATAAGCTTGTCAATCAGCTCAAGGCGGCGGGCTATTCCATTCCCGACGATATCTCGGTTGTGGGCTATGATAACCACATTTACTCCACGATATGCAACCCGCGCCTGACCACGATAGATGTAAACAGCCGCGTAATGAGCACCGAGGCAGTGGACATCATACTGCACAAGATACGCGACGGAAACTACCGCCGCGGAAGAACCCTCGTCACCGGAAAGCTGGTACGCCGCGGAAGCGTCAAGAACCTCAACGAAGCATAAAAAAATCCCCCGGAACCGAAATCCGGGGGATTTTACTGTTAATCCAGGAACATTCTGAGATTTTTGCTGCGTGACTGCTGACGCAGCTTCCTGAGCGCCTTCGCTTCGATCTGGCGGATACGCTCGCGGGTAACGTTGAACTGCTTCCCGACCTCCTCAAGGGTGTGCGAGCGGTCGCTTCCCACGCCGTAGCGGAATTTCAGCACGTCGCGCTCTCGGGCGGGGAGGGTATCCAGCGCCTTGTTGAGCTCATCTTTGAATACCGACTGCATAGCGCTGTCGATAGGAGCCGGAGCGTCGTCGTCAGGAATGAAGTCGCCGAGAAAGCTGTCCTCTTCCTCGCCAACCGGAGCCTCAAGCGAAACCGGATCCTGCGCGATACGCACTATCTCACGTACGCGCTCGGGGGTCATGTTGAGCTCCTGCGCGACCTCTTCAATCGTAGGCTCGTGTCCGTTCTTGTGGAGCAGCATATTCTGCGCCTTCTTTACCTTCGTGATGGTCTCCACCATGTGAACGGGAATGCGGATCGTGCGCGCCTGATCGGCAATGGCGCGGGTGATGGCCTGGCGAATCCACCACGTCGCGTAGGTCGAGAATTTGAAACCCTTGGTATAATTGAACTTTTCAACCGCTTTAATCAGGCCCAGATTTCCCTCCTGAATCAGATCGAGAAAGAGCATACCGCGGCCGACGTAGCGCTTGGCGATGGAAACCACCAGGCGCAGATTCGCTTCGGCCAGCTTCTTTTTCGCTGCCTCGGCCACTTCGCCGCCCATCTCCATCTGCTTGGCAATTTCAATTTCCTCTTCTGCCGTCAAAAGCGGAACCTTGCCGATCTCCTTGAGGTACATGCGAACCGGATCGTCGATGCTGATGCCTTCCGGGACAGAGAGATCCATATCCGTTCCGGTTACGTCAGCAGGCAGAACGGCAGTTTCATCCTCCGTCGCATTGATGACGTTAATGCCTTCGGATTCCAGTGTCTCAAAAACCGCGTCGATCGCGTCTGCGTCAATATCCAAATCGCTGAGCTTATTCATCACATCCTGATAAGTCAGCGTCTTTTTTTCGTTGCGCGCAAGGTCGAGGATTTCCTTCACCTTTTGCTGTGCCTGTTCCCTGTTCAATGCCACTAACGATCATTCCCTTCTGCCGGTTCTGTTTTCCTGAGCCAGTAATTCCTGTATTCTCATCATCGTGCCGCGCTTTTCTTCGCCCTGCTGTGTGCTCATTTTTTCTTTAAGCGCATTGATTTCATTCTCTCTGCGCTTCTTTTCCAGCACGCGCAGACAATCTGCCACCATTCTCAATTCCTGCTCGCCTGCGCCGCTTTCGCTCGTAAGCAGCCTGGCTGTTCGGCTCCGCTCGTCCTCATCGTCGATTTCCTCCAGAATAGCCGCCGGCGTCATGCCGTCAAGCAGTTTCTGCGCCAGCGTTTTTCCTTTGGGCGAGATGAAATCCTCCGCCGAAATCGTTCCCGGCTCA